>Ga0214543_1009223_pt1 | contig 15525 bp, 4 predicted proteins | sample CNSS2metaG_FD_160094 | JGI IMG/M metagenome (GOLD analysis project Ga0214543, IMG submission 160094) | Root nodule microbial communities from cowpea collected in UCLA plant growth center, Los Angeles, California, USA - CNSS2 | ecosystem: Host-associated > Plants > Roots > Nodule | place: USA... | reverse complement strand
TATATATATATATATATATATATATATTCAAAAAGAATGGTTAAATAAAAAAAAGGATAAAAAAATTGTTGAAAAATAATAATAAAAATTAATTAATAAAAGTTTTTAATTTATGTTTTTAAAAGCGTTCAGTAAAATAATTTTTGTTTTTAATATAATAAAAAAAAGATAATTTTGTTTTTAATTAATTAATAAAATTCAGAATTCAAAAATTAAAATTTGAAAATAAAAACGGTTTGCAGGGAGGGAACGATTGATCTTATTCCTATTTCAACTTCTACTTTAAATTCCTACCAGTGACTTCATTTTTTTGAGGGACATATATTGGATCGTGGTAAAGAAAAAGGGGGGATCGCTCATCATCGCAAAAAACAGTTTTCTTCCTTCTTTTTGGGTTATACATCTCTACTAGCAAAAACAAAATTTTGGGGAATTCTCTTCACTATGTCAATAGCAACAATAAAAATGACACATGTTTTGTCATAAATGAAGTGCTGACACCAAAAGGGCATATAGGAGATATTCAACTTTCATTCAGAATCAAGAGTAATTAAGGTACATGTGGTTTTTTAACTTTGCTACTATGCCCCTGTTCCTTGTGTTAGGGATGTATTAATTGTATGAAGATTGTGGAGGCAAAATCAATTTTCTTAATCTCATTCTGTAAGATGATTAATTAACCCACCATGTAAAACTAAAAAATTGGCGGTAAATAAGAGTTGGGGTTTAGGAATTCAAGTAAATTAGAGTTGGGGTTTAGGAATTCAAGAAAATTTAGGGTGAATGTTGCGGCAATGGTGTTTTGCGGAAAGGAAAAAGATGAAGTAAAGGTTAGGTCTCATGTTTAACTTGTGTTATGCGTTTTTAGAGCAGATTTAATTTTTTGCTTCATGCACCACCACAATTCATTCACACACCACCCCTGTTTTTATTAGGATTAGAGCATATTTAATTTTATGCTTCATGCACCACCACAATGCACCACCCTTGTTTTTATTAGGATTAGAGCAGATTTAAATTTTGCTTCACGCACCACCACAATTCATTCACACACCACCCCTGTTTTTATTAGGATTAGAGCAGATTTAAATTTTGCTTCATGCACCACCACAATTCATTCGCGCACCACCCCCTGTTTTTATTAGGATTCGCAAATTTAAATTTTGCTTCACGCACCACCATAATTCATTCGCTCACCACCCTTATTTTTATTAGGATTAACAAGATTGAATTTTGCTTCATGCACAACCACAATTCATTTGCGCACCACCCTGTTTTTAATTAGGGTTAACAGATTCTTGTTTCTTCACGCACCTCCATAATTTAATTTGTGCACCCCTACTTTTAATTTGGATTCTGTTTATTTTTTTACTTCATACACTCCCCAATGTAATAACCCCACATCCCTTACATTAAGTTTTATTTTACTTATGTACTAGAGTTTTCACTAAGCACACTCCACATTTACTTTATGCACCCCACGTATACTTTGTGCACCCCGCATTTACTTTATGCACCATGTGTTTCTCATTACCATGCACTCTTATTTTCTATTTCCAATTTACCATTTTTATTTTATCTTTTAGTCCGATCGACCGCTCGCGTTGTACGACACTTCTTTTTAAAATATAAGTTATAAAAATTGTTTTGGTATCTAATCGATCGCTCGGGTCGCACGACACTTCTTTTTAAAATATAAAAGTTATAAAAATTGTTTTGTTGTCTAATCGACCGCTCGCGTTGCACGAAACTTCTTTTTAAAATATAAAAGTTATAAAAATATTTTTTGTGTCAACCAGGCCATACCCGTCACATGACAGTTATTTTCAAAAATTTCAAAAGACAACTTTAAAAATTAAAATTTCTAATCAAGTTTTATAAAGAACTACGTAGCTCTGATTTCTCATTTTTAATGAGAATACGTAGGACCAAGGTTAATCCTTGACACTCCAAAAATATATTTTGTTCAACATTTTCTTATTTTTGGGAAAAATAAATATTTAAAATAAACACATCTCTTTTGCAAATTTAAAATAAACACACCGCCTTTGGGAGGGTGCTAATACCTTCCCTACGCGTAACCGACTCCCAGACCCTAAATTTGGTTTTCGCAGACTTTATATTATTTTATGATTTTTTATATTTTTCTAGAATAAACTACGATGGCGACTTCTAATCTCTTTTATCCATACCAATTTCTTTTTAGTTCGCCGTCTCGTCGCGATTTAGGTTGCGACAGATGGCGACTCCATTGGGGACTACAGAGAGTCAGGCTTATTTAATTGAATATGTGAAAGTGATCTGTTTAATTTAAATGTTTGTTTTCCACTTTATCTTTTTGTATGTATATATTATTGTTTATCTTTAAGTTGTGTATGGCGTAATTAATGTGAATGTTGAACTATAGGGTAGAGAACATGTTTTGTATCTACTTAGATCTTTTATGTTTGTTTTGAAGGTGGGGGTTTAGTTGTGCATTTTTCTCCCTTCACACACTCACTTTATATTTTTGTACATAACATGAGTGGGGCCCTATACCCGGGTCTGTGCAGCTTAGAATTAAAAGGGAGAAAATTATGTCCTTTACCCTTCACCTCCTTTTGTACATATTATACATCTTTCTACATGTGAAAAAGGGCCCATCAAGGCACAATCATGCATCTCATTATCTCAATGGTGTGTCATGCATATCATTTTTTTTATCATACATCACATCTCATGAGAATAAGGTAAACATGCATTTCATTGTGTCATTCGATTGCATATCATGCATGGAGTTTTGAAATAAGTGCATCACATTTTCATACTCATATCATATGAATACATGCCTCCTGAGGCACCAATAAATCTCATGTAGGTTTTCAGTTAGTCGCATATCGTGCATGGTGTTCCTTAATCACATAAACATATAAAGTAAATAAAATGTCTCTTGGGGCACATAGTTTTTTAAACACTTAACATGCATCCTCATGTCATTTTGCATAATACATTCATATTTTGATATTAGTTCATGCTATAGATGGGTCTCATGGATTTAGTTTTTGCATTCATTAGTTCATGCTAATAAAATAAAGAAATTGTGACACCTTAAAGGATTTGTTGATAAAAGATCATGGAGAATTTGGGAGAAACTCATGAAGCAACGAAGATAGATATTCAACAATTGAAGGAGCAAATACATGAGATTTTGGAAGCCATTGATGCACTAGAAAACTCTGAAGAGACTTCCACTCAACAACATCAACAAAGGGTTCAAGAAACCCAAGTTTTTCCTCCATATGGTCTTCCTTCGAATTACACTCCACCTATTGGATTTGACTCAGAGAAAAAAGCTGCAAGCTACATGGCACTAGCGGAACTTGGATAAAAAATGTAGGGGGGCCAAATTAGATTTGTTATATATAATTTTTTTTAGAAGAAAAACTCTTCATTTTTTCTCTTCATTTCCTCTCCTTAAAACAAACACACATAATAGTAGAATTCAAAAAAATATTACTATCATTCGCTATTATATCATGATACCAAACCATGAATACCATTTTAGATAAGTCACTCGTATCTCATCAATTTGATTTGGTGGTATTGTCAAATTTGATGTCGTTTTTCCCAAATCACATTCTAATGAATTTTTAAATTCATTATATGTAATTCTAAGAACGTTAGAGATTTGTTTTTTATTGTCTTAAATTCTTGGTTCTTATTAAATTTCTCAAGTTTAGTTAACGTAAATGCATTTTTTTCATCTTAATCACAAACCTTCCTCTTTGAAAAAAAGGAATCAATTTTTTTACTTTTTATCATAATCTTTCTAATATAAATTTATCACCTCTCGCCTATTTAGAAAAAATAAAATTTATATTCACAAATCACAATTATCACAATGCAAAATATAACAAAATTCATACTACTTTAATTAAATAAGCAATACTGTATAAATTCAAAACTTAAAAAAAATACCATAGGTAGCGAAAAACACAAAATCCCTAAATTTCATAATTAAGGGTTATAATAATTAAGGAAAAATTATAATTAGAGTTCATACCAATTTCATAAAAGAATACGTAAAATCATAATTAGGGTTTATATTAATTTGGGATAAACTTAATTTGGAAGAAACATCCTAAAAAGAATCATAAACTAACATACATAAATCATAAGAAGATACTAACCTTGATTTGTGAGAGATCAGACAAGAATGTATACATCAATCTCAATCTATGTGTTTCCAACCTCTATTTCCTAATCTATCTCTTTGTATTTATCTCTTTTCACACACTTTCATGATCATCTACATGGTGGAAAGATCTTATAGTAAAAAAAAAAACCTAATCTCTTTTATAAATTAATGTCTCCATTAAAATATTTTATTTTATCTTTTATTATAATTTTCCATAATATAAACTTAATATAAATAATATATAATATAATTTTTAAAAATATATTAATATATATAAAAAAATTCAAAAAAAAAATGTGGGAGTCGTGGCTCCCCCTTGTCATCACCTAGTTCTGCCCTTGCTACATGGTTGCAACTCATGATACGAAGGAGAATGAACTTGGGACATCCACCTTCACATGCACCCAAGGAATTGTTCAATCAAATATAGTACATGTGTCAATGGAAAAGCAACCCAAGGTAAAACCTTCACCCCATGTCACTAGACCTCTGAATCTTGAAGATTCCACAAACAAATTGGAAATGTTAGAGGAAAGGCTGAGAGCTATAGAGGGTGTACAAAAGTTTGAGTTTGGCAATGTTGTAGAGCTGTGCTTAGTTCTAGATGTGGTGATACCTCCAAACTTCAAATTGCCAGAGTTTGAAAAGTATCAATGGAACACTTGTCCAAAGAATCATATAACCATGTACTGCAGAAAAATGACTGCCTACGTTCATGATGAGAAACTATTGATTCACTTCTTTCAGGAAAGCTTAACTGGCATGGCTCTTAATTGGTACATGCATTTGAAACCAACCCAAATTCGTTCCTGCAAAAATTTGGTGGCTACATTCGTGAAGCAATATGAATATAACGATGATAATGTGCCTGATAGATTTCAACTACAGAGCATGGAGAAAACGGAGTCAGAGACATTCAAAGAGTATGCTTTAAGATGGAGAGAGATTGCTGCTCAAGTAGAGCCACCTTTGCATGACAAAGAGATGGTGGCTATATTTATAAATGCTTTGCAGTCACCCTTTTATAAACATATGATGAGTAGTGTTTCCTTGAACTTTGCAGACTTGATTATAATGGGAGAGAGGATTGAGGTTGGCATAAGGAACGAAAAAATTGCACTTGACCCAAATTTTGTAGCAAATTTGAATGAGTGTGGTTCTAGGTGTGGGATAAGAACAAAGCGAAGAGCTAATCTACACCCCATTGTCTATCCTCAAATGTCTCCGTTAGAGAAATCCAATCAGGAGATTGGGCGAAAAAATTACAATCGAGGCAAGAAAGTTGTCAATTTCACTCCTATCCCTACGACCTACATAGAGCTATTACCAAATCTCCTCCGCAACAACCTCATAGATACTTGTCCCACTAGGCCTGTACGACCTCCGTACCCAAAGAATTATGATGTAAATGCAAGATGTGATTATCATGGAGAAGCATTGGGTCATTCAACATAAGCATGCACGACTTTGAAGCACAAGGAACAATCCTTGATTGATTTAGGATTGTTGGCATTTGAAGAAAGATAACTTAATGTTGAAGAAAGTCCTCTGCCAGGACATGAACACACCTGTGCATGAAGAACACCTTGACTTTGTAAAACATTGAAAATTTTATGCTTTTCTTGTTGTTAGATTGTTGAATTATCTTTCATATTGTTATGACAACTTTGATCAGTTGCATCATGTCATCCTTCATGAATTTCAAAGCATATGAGATATTAAGGATTTCCTCCAGAACAAGTCCTAATAGGTTGTCGCAAAAAAAATAATGATAAATAACAAAAAACAAAAAAAAACAAAGGCAAAAGAAGTATGTTATGAGTCACTTGTTTTTCTTGCAAATCATTGAATTCAAGTTTTTCAAATATAAAAAAAAATGCGAAATATAAATAATAAAAATGAGGGTTGTCATATCTTTCGAGGTCAAAATGCTTAATGAAGAATAACAACTTGACCTTTTCTTTTGAAAACACTTGTACATGCATGGCTTGGAAGCTTCAATCCTTCACCCTTCCAAAATAAAAGGGTTTGCCCTAAACACCCTTGGTTATACTCGTATAATAAACATGATTTTTCACACTGGGGCAGATTTGCCAATGTTTATCTTTGCTAGCACTAGTTGGATGATCCCTAAATCCATCGAGACAATTTTCAAAAGAGAAATAGATTGAAAACCCAAGAGGGCAATCTAGGAGAAAAATAAAACAAAACCAAAATAAAGAAAGGAAAAGAAAAGTGAATCTTGTTAAGGTCATTGAGCTTTTATCTTAAAGTTAATCTTTTGAAAATAAAGCAATCAAAATTTGAAATGATGTGTGGCCATTTTTCTTCATCCAAAAAAGTAAAATATCCTTTGTTACCCTATTGAGTCTAAAAAAATTTTTCTTTTAAATTGTTCCTAAACAAGGGTTATCATCATACTAGAAGTCAACTACAAGTTAGCTTGAAACGCACAAAAAACCACTCAGTAATCAAATGCAAAAAATTGAATGAAAGTAAACCAAAATAAAAACAATCACAAAGTGATTGCAAATGAAAAGCAATTGAAATAAAATATGAAAAAAGTAAAGTGTTCAAAAAGTCTTGAGAAATAGCTTATGCAATACCTAGATGGTAGTTCTTGTTTAATTAAAACTTGCAAAAAAAAATTATTTGGGCCTTTATATTCTTTCTTTCAAAGCCTTTTAGCCCATAGCCACGTTACAAGCCAATTAAAAGTCCACACAGATTGAATATTGATTGTTCTGATTTTTATAAGCTTAATTTTGCAATAAAGACACATGGCTAATAATGCGGTTGTAAAAGAAGAAAAATGAAAAATGAAAATGGTGTCTCAAGAAAAGGGGAACTCCCTACTAACTGACCAAAGCAAGTGAAAGAAAATCAAACCAACTAGGGCAATTCTCTTAGCCAATGTTTTTCATATCCATTACTTATTCAAAACAAAACCCATATCCTAAAACTGGAGCAACTTTGTGGATCTCACATGAATTTTTTCCACCTTGACATTCATAGATCCATTTCCCCATACCTTTTTCCCAAACACCATAATTGGGGCAGCTTTTGGGTCTTCTATGTATTTTTACACTGACATTCACAAATTACATCTCCTTTTAGGAGTGTGTGAGGAATGATGTGCCCACATGTCTATCCCAATCTCCTTCAAACACTTTCCAAAAATTTTTGGCCTTTCACTCACTTGTAAATTCAAGCACGCATGCACTGATGTTGTGAAAGAGAAAGTCAAAAGTATATTCATTTTTAAACATTAGACCTCAAGGTGTGTGACATTCCTCACTTTCAGGAAATATTGAAAATAACAATGAGTTTGATGATTGCAAATAGAACAATTGACTCAAACGTGCAAAAAAAAAAAGAAGTCAGAAGGACAAAGTATTACAAGGTTTTCATCATGCATTCATGCATATCACGGTTCATATCCTTACGTTTGTGTTTGAAATAATAAATGTGCATTCTACAGTTTGCATGTCATATCATCATAAACATGTGTCAACATATCATCACAACATGAGTCAGCATAATTATGCAACATGCTTCTTCAATCAAATGTTTTTCTAGAAATAAGAAATTAATATTACAAAGGTTACTTGTGATATTTTTTCAAATTGATGGTCCTCTTCATTCATATGAATGACCTATAACCCCAAGCCCAGTTTTCTCTGACCACCAAGCCTAGTTTCCACACTGGCCACAAAGCCCAGTTTAGTCTGGCCTAAGCCCAGTTTTGTTTGGCCCTCAAGCCTAGTTTTGTTTGGCCCAACCCTAGTTTAGTCTGGCCCAAGCCCAGTTTTGTCTGGCCCTCAAGCCTAGTTTAGTTTGGCCCAAGCCTAGTTTAGTCTGGCCTAAGCCTTTTTTAGTTTGGGCCAAGCCCAGTTTAGTCTAGCCCTTAAGCCCAGTTTTCTCTAGCCACCGAGCCAGTTTCCACACTGGCCACCAAGCTCAATTTCCACACTGGCCACAAAACCCAGTTTAGTCTGGCCTAAGCCCAGTTTTGTTTGGTCCTTAAGCCCAGTTTTATCTGGCCCAAACCCAGTTTAGTCTGGCCCAAGCCCAGTTTTGTTTAGCCCAAGCCTAGTTTTGTCTGGCCCAAGCCCAATTTTGTCTAGCTCTCAAGTCCAGTTTAGTCTGGCCCAAGCCTAGTTTATTTTGGCCCCCAAAGCCCAGTTTTGTCTGGCCCAAGCCCAATTTTGTTTGGCCCCCAAGCCTAGTTTTGTTTAGCCCAAGCCTAGTTTTGTCTGGCCCAAGCCCAGTTTTGTCTGGCCCTCAAGCCTAGTTTAGTCTAGTCCAAGCCTAGTTTAGTTTGGGCCCCAAGCCCAGTTTTGTCTAGCCCAAACCTAGTTTAGTCTTGCCCTCAAGCCCATTTTGTTTGGCCCAAGCCCAGTTTCATATTGGCCCCTTAGTCTGGTTTCATATTGTCCAAAAACTCATTTTTTGTAGCTTAAAAATAATAAGAATTCTAAAAAGACAAAGAAAAAAAATGAAAATATATAGGATTTCTATGGAAGCTTTGTGTAACATCCCTACTGGAAATTACTTAATTAAAATAAATGAATACATAATTTATAAAATAACCTCATAGTTTCATTATTCCTAACTACGGGAAAATTTAAAACATCGTTTAGTGTGTAAACAATTAATTAAAGCTAAATAACAGTCTTATTACAATTTCCAAACTTTTGATAAGATAATAAAATCATAATAAAATTCCTAGCTCCATCCCAAGCTAGCCCCACTCTCCGTCTCAAACATCAACAACATCACTTGTATCATCAACTCTCTCGTGTAAAGAATTACACAATCATCGCCAAGCACAAACAGAAAGGGTGAGCTTATTAATAGAAAGAAAACACTTTAGTTCGATAATATAATTACTCCTAGTTATATATTATTAAATTTAGACATTGGTCAAGTTCTTAATACTCCAAGGCTTTCCAACCTTCACATCACATAAATTGGTTAACCATGGACTCAGGATTTATGATGCTCACACGAACCTGCCCGCTCGTGCTCCTGCCTCTACGAACCTCCCCACTCGTAGTCCTACTCTACGGACCTACCCGCCCGTAGTCCAACACATGTAATCCACCAACTACGTATCTCCCCGCACGCAACATCTCTCAAATGTGAGCACGGAACATACGAACCTACCTCACTCGTATCTCGACATGAGAGTAACTGAGTATGAACCTCCCCGCTCATACCATCACATGTTAACCACCATCCATGAACCTACCCGCTCATGGCACAACATCTCCTGATCCACGTCTGCCTTAAGGCATGCAAACAACTCACACAAACTACACTACCTTCGCTTGGGCTAGAAACCTTAGCATGAGTAACTAGGCCTATCTCGTTTAAGCTAAACTTTCTCGCCTGAGCGAGCGTGCTCTAGTGGCTCACTGCGAAATCTCGCTTAGGCGAGCTCTTCTCGTCTGGGCAAGATCACCCTTCACCTAAAACCAAAACTCTCGCCTAGGTGGTGAGTTAAGAAAGAACACAAGGTCACGTATGAGTTCTAGCTTAAGTGAGAACCTCTCGCCTGAGCGAGATGCCCAAACCCAAGTCTCACAACCCTCAATTTCTCGCTTAGGCGATATGCACTCACCTGAGCGAGATAACATGTCACCCAAAAACCTAGGCCTCCGCTTGAGCGAGTGGCTCGAGTAGAATCAGGGTCAAGACTCTGCAACTTTAGCCTAGGTGAGCCTGGCTCGCTTGAGCGAGATTAGCAGAGGTTGTCCCTGTATACACACGCACAATCACAGAAACAATGTCAAACCACATCTCAATTACTAACAAACAATCCACAATAGTGCACAAGTTTTATGAACATGATTTAAACCCAAATTGACTACCCAAAATCGGAAGTTAACTCATAAACAATCATACACCACAAAACCCCTATTATACTCATGCCAAAGCATAAAAAGGCTTCTCAACCAACGTCAAAACAACAGAACTCCAATCCCATCACATATAGCACGAAACATTTAGGACATGAAAGCACAAAATCAAAAGAGCAGGCTTCTTAATCCTACATATGGTCATAAACACGAAAATAGCTCCCCTTAACTGGTTTTCCCTGCTTAAACGAAGAGAAGGTTGATGGTTCTTCTTGCCCCAATTTGGATTCCCTTAGTGCTCTCCTAACTTCACTCTCTTGATTCCCTCTGACTCTCTTTTCTCTCAGAATTCGTGCTCTCTTTTCACTCTAGGTTTTCAAACTTCAAAACCCTCATAATTACCTTAATTTCCCCTTTTATATGATCCCTAATTATGGTAAATGGCAAAAAAACAAAAAATGGCCTTTTAATGTCTATAATTACCTTTCATAGGCCAATTTCATTCTCAGCAAGGTTTGAATACGTAACCATGGAATCACAAAGTCAAAGCACAACCAATTCAACCAATCATTGTTTCGTGATAATTCCTATAATTCTATAATTATGTTATCACTCAACATAATCATGCATATTTTTAAAATTAATAATAAATCAAACAACACATAAATGACATACATAGGCCTTGAACCCAAGTCCTCTCACATAACCAAGTACTTTCAACCACTTGAACTAGTACTTATCCACGTCACAACAATTAACATTAAATGCCATAAAGGCTTCTACTACCCACATTTATTAAATAATTATTTATTTAACTATTTAAATTTCTCGGGTCTTACACTTTGCATCATAAATTCATACATTCAAGCATATTAAGGTTTTGACACCTTCAACTCTGAAAAAAAAAAGAGAAAAATAATTATGAAAAGACAAAAGTCTTATGTGATTCTTGCATAACATGCATTCATGTACACATGCATTTCATAGAAAGAAAAAAAAACAAGCAAATTCGTTTTTCATATTATACGTGCAATTAAGATATCATTGATCTCCTTATGTTTATATTGAAACCCTCTGCGAAGCAATGGTCATCGAGTTTAGGTATATCAAGACCCTCTTCGATGGAATGGTCTTCGATTTCCTTTTGTTTATATCAACGACCTTCTCCGATGGAATGGTCATTGATCTCCTTATTTTTATATCGAGACCCTCTGTGAGGCAATGGTCATCGACTTTTGGTATATCAAGACCCTTTTCGATGGAATGGTCTTCGATTTCCTTTTGTTTATATCAACGACCCTCTTCGATGAAATGGTCATTGATCTCCTTATGTTTATATTGAGACCCTCTGCGAAGCAATGGTCATCAATTTTAGGTATATCAAGACCCTCTTCGGTGGAATGGTGATTGATCTCTTTATGTTTATATCAAGATCCTCTTCGATGGAATGATCATTGATTTTCATGTGCTTTCATATCGAGGCTCTCTACAAAGCAATGGTCATCGATCTTTCATATCAAGACCCTCTTCGATAAAATGGTCATTATTTTCATATGCTTTCATATTGAGGCCCTCTGCAAAGCAATGGTTATCGATCTTTCATATCAAGGCCTTCTCTGATGGAATGGTCATTGATTTCATATTTTTATATAAAGACCCTCTTCGATGGAATGTTCATTCATTTTCTTGTGCTTTCATATCGAGGCCCTCTGCAAAGCAATGGTCATCGATCTTTCATATCAAGACCTTTTTCGATAGAATGGTCATTGATTTTCATATGTTTTCATATCGAGGCCCTCTACAAAGCAATGGTCATCGATCTTTCATATCAAGGCCTTCTTCGATGGAATGGTCATTGATTTCATATATCTATATCAAGATCCTTTTCGATGGAATGGTCATTGATTTTCATGTGCTTTCATATCGAGGCCCTTTGCAAAGCAATGGTCATCGATCTTTCATATCAAGGTCCTCTCTGATGGAATGGTCATTGATTTGGTATGTTTATATAAAGGCCATCTCCGATGGAATGGTCATTAATTTTCTTAATGTTTGCATTGATGTGATTTCTTTTTAGAGCCCGGATAAAATTAGTGTTTCTGTCTTTTCTTATATTTTACTCTGATGATATGAAAATGACTAATTTTTCGTATCATCTAGTAAGATCTAAGAAAAAAGGGGCAATTGTCAACAACCAATTCCGTCCGGACGAATAACAATGTTATATATATATAGCAAATTATTAATGGATAAGACGTCTGTCGATAATTACTGATGGATACATCCATCGAAAAATTGCATCCTTACTCGTCAATATTTTGAAAACAATCTTTATCGACTAATTTAGTCGTCGATAAGTCTGTCGGTAAATATATAATAGAATACCTAACCCTAAACCACACACAAAACAATACAAAATAGACTTGTATAAGCATTATAAACCATAAACAGAGCTTCCAATTACGGAGACAAAATGCTAATATTAAGTAATGGACATATCCAAGCTTATATCACATTAAATGTAAAAATATCACAATATTAATTAAACATAATGTACAATAATGTATGTAAACAGAAAGTCAAACAATACCAAACTAAATCTACTTAATCAAACATAATCCTCAATATCAATATCCAAACAAAACTTTTCCTCAATAAATGTCATACAAAGTCTGAATAATCTACATAATCATCAAAATCAGTGTGTTATTCCTTAGGGTGTTGTGGCTCTCGTACTAGGTTGGACTAGATTGGGTTGGGCTAAATTGGTGCAAACTGGACTGGTGTAGACTACTGTTGGGATGGTGTTAGCTTAGACTAAGCCTATTAACGGGTATGGTGGTCAGGAGGCAATAATGTCAAGACTAGATTGTGTATGGATTGAAATTGGTCTTCAATTCCTCATAAGCCTGATCACAAGCTATCTAATCGTTATTAGAGGTACGTAACGTCCTCAGCAATGGAAGTGGAAGAAGATGGTTGGTGCTTCAAGCTATCGCTTCCACCTGTGTTTTGTAGAAAGTTGTCTTGTCCCATATATATAGTCTTCCTTTATTCTTTCCATCGACAACCTCAACCCAACACTTACTCCTAATCGTTTCATCTGCTGCAAGATCATCATTGTTATTATCTTTTGATGGACCAACACTTAAGCCTTGCTCAAATATGACCTATGAATGTCTATTTTCAAATTGTTCCTGTTAAGTAAATAAGAAAGCACCAGTTAAATATGGTAAAAATTAAACTTTTACGGGAAAAAATGAAAGTGTTTGCTTACATGTGTCCTCTGAAATCTTTTATTAACAAATTTGCCAGATCCCTTGCGAAGATGAGTTTGTTGAAATACCTCATCAATATACAGTCAACACCAAATTTCGTTCGGGTATGAAATAAAAATTTTAATTTAAAATAATTAAAAAAAAATACAAAAAAGTGAATATTTAAGTGAGTATAAACATATATTTCTTTTTTACTTTTTATCTTATTTTTTCTTTAATATTATCTTGCTTTATTTTATTTTATTTATTTAACTTGTTTTATTTTTATTTTATTTTATTTTTTACTTTATTTTATCTTATCCTTTTGTATTTTATCTTTTTTTATTTTATTTTATTTTATTTTTTGCGTCATCTTATTTTATTCTCTTGAAAAAAAACATATAAAATTGTATATAAGAAAATTAAAAAAAAATGAAATGAGAGCCAATTGATTTGGCCAGTGGTCCTTTCCCTGTTCGTGCAACAAAAAGCATTTGGGGGTCTTGGAAAAAGGGGGAAATTGCAAGACAACGTAAGTGCTCTGCTGACAGTTCCCTCTCCATGCAAGGGAAACGTTCAAATCTTCATATTTTATCCCAACTCCATGTCTTAGCACAAAAATAGAAATATCGGATATTTATGTGTATTACTGTGGCGGCCATGACACTCGTAGCAGCAGAGGTATAGGGTGGTTGGAGGCAGAGCCATTGAAAGGGAGAACACTCGGAGGAGGGAATACACAATTTCAAAATACAGTTCATATAGTAGAGAAATAGATAGCAGGGCGGCCAGAGCAACAAAGCAAAAAGGGAGAAAGGAGATTGCAAAAAAAAAATGCACTGAAACCGGTTAGAGGAGTAACACTGAGAAGTAACTACAACAAGCATAGAAGAGATCTACAAGAGGTAAGCAGCGATACTTGTTGAAAGCTCTTATGAACATAAAATCATCTGACTCTTAAAGGCTTTAATGGATATGACGATGTATTGTGCTACATTTTCTATGTTGGTTGTTGGTTTATGATTATGTGTGAGTCGTTGTCACCTTCATCCCTATGCACTCATACTCCCTGTACTTTGGTCTTGCACCCGAATAAAGAAAAAGGAGAGAACCCAATCGTAGCCACTATCATCAATATCACACTATCTATTTTCGTTTTCACCAACCTTCATCTTCATCTCACGCCTGCATAAAAAAGAGATTCACACGCTCGCCATGCCTACATTCATATTCCCCCACCTTCTTCCAACTACACCACCATAATTCATCATCTTTTCATTTTCACTCCACTCCATTATTCCAACGCAACACCATTCACTCATCACCACCGAACTGATACACGCCACTATCCACGACTTCGATTTCTCCATCCAACCACAACACGTTCTATATCTCTCATTCTTCCATTAATCTCCAACCTTCACAAAAATAATCAAAACCAGATAACCTCTATTCATCATCCTCCAGCCACCGATGCAACGCTACATCCACATCTTCTTCCTCGTTCACTTATCTGCAACCCACACGTAGCTGCCATTTCTGTTCTCGGTATTCTCCATTCCATTCACCCAAAACAGCCCATCCCATACGGTCACCAACGACGGGCATCATCCCCTTCGCCTGCGCGAATACGCATAAACACCAAATTCCTCCATTATCATTTTCACACCCAACCACAAGAACAGAGAATAGAAACCCAAATTCCAGTACCAAACGCTCAAGTCTCATATTGATGAAGGATTATCTTGTTTCTTTTTAAGATTATTGAATATGGTGTGAGTTGATTAAGCAAGCTAAGTGAAATCTCCACTAGACATTAAGATAGCAAGCTATCTAAATGTGAAGGTTCCTTTCACAAAGCTCAAGAGAAGAAGATGATGGATTGATTCAAAATGAAAAGGAAATGGAAAGCACATAAACCATAGAAAACCAAGAACAATTAAAGGAAGAAGAAAACATAAAATGGAAAGGAAAGAAATGGTAAAAATGTGAGAAGCACGCCACTACAAGGCTAGGCTAGAAGCCATGGCAACCTTGAAGATGAGTGGATGTGTGCCGCCACTTGCTATGCAAGATAAGGCTTAAAAGTATTCACTCCCTAGGGAGGAAACTCTCACAAATGGTTGAGACACAAGAGTGTTTTTACTTCAAAATGTTCAACCCTTTTACATATCTAGGAGCACCCCTTATATAGAAGAGTTTAGGGGCCTCTAAGCAAATAAAAGAT
>Ga0214543_1009220_pt1 | contig 15528 bp, 8 predicted proteins | sample CNSS2metaG_FD_160094 | JGI IMG/M metagenome (GOLD analysis project Ga0214543, IMG submission 160094) | Root nodule microbial communities from cowpea collected in UCLA plant growth center, Los Angeles, California, USA - CNSS2 | ecosystem: Host-associated > Plants > Roots > Nodule | place: USA... | reverse complement strand
TATATATATATATATATATATATATATATATATATGGTTACTTAATTAATTAATATTTTAATAATTTAAATAGGGAGAAAAATGTGACGGAGACGGGTATTATGACAGGGATATATACATCCTCATATCCAATTGAAAAAGTCGGAGATTCTCCGTACTCACAATTTTTCAGTTGCTATATTCTTTTTTTATTAAATCTTTTTTCTTTTGACTAATTCTTTAGATATACATATACCCACTCAATGCCGGGATTCTCCATAAAAAAGGAGACAGATTCAGACAATATTCACCGAACAAATTTATTTGTCATCTCTAATTACAAAAGAAAATCAAAGTTCTTCAAGAACGGGATCTCTAATAAAATTTACAAAATCAGTGTTTTCATTACATATTAAATGCTTTTGAAATTTGCTCTTTATAATTTAGTTTCTTACATAAAATCTTAGAAGTATATACCAATGAAAAATAAAAGTAAAAAAATGATTTTTAAATATAACTGCAAATTAAAAGATCATTTTAAAAAGTTAAAACTGAAACAAAAAAAAAGGTCAAGTAGAGTGTATATTCCAATCTTATATTGATTTTGTAAGATTTAATTACACATAAATCTACTTAACAATAACACATAATTATATTTAAATTAAATAAAAATATACAATTTATAAATTTGGATGTAAAACTGTTAGGAAATATGCACTACCCATAAATTTTACTATATCTTTCAAATGTTAAACAGTGCTATCATTATCAGAAACGAGAGTGACTGGTTATCTTTTTTTTTTTGAGATGTGATCCGAATCATTACTATTTGCATCTTTCTTATTCACTAATTTTATTTATAATTTATTTAAATATTTATTTTTTTAATTTTTTATGCAATCTTTAAAACAGAAAAATATTTCTTTGTTCATTATTCTTGATAAGATTCACAAACAGTAATATAATAATAATAACATATGAACTGAGATAAGAAATTAACTTCATTTCTAACATTTTTAAATAATAAATTTATAGGTTATCTTCTTTACATATTAAATATATGTTCTATGTGTATGTATGTTAATTTTTTTATAATAATGAAAATAAAAAAAAATTATTATTCGTTATTATTATAACTAAAAATTTAAATATAAATATTTTTATAATATTATTGAGTAATTTTTATTTATTTTGTAAATAAATTTTTAATTAAAAATAGTCAAATTTAAAGAAATAATCAAATGAAAAAATCTTAAATTTAAACGATCATTTAAAAAATAATATCAATGAAATAAATATTTTAATTAAAAAAGGGATTAAAGGATAAAATTAAAATATAAATATGTATATAAAAAGAAAAGTCTCTTTATATATAGATAATCGTCAAATTAAAATAACTTTTCGTAATTTTATTGTATATAGCATTTTTTAATTTTGTAATAAAAAGATTAAATTTAAAAAATATTCAAATAAAAAACGGTTAATTTAAAAAAATGACCACTTAAAAATTAAAATTAATAAAATAATTATTTTAATTAACAAAAACACTAAGATAAAATTAAAAAATAAATGTAGCCACGAGAAATCCCTATAAATATAAATTAAGTTATTAAATAAAAAGTTTTCATATATGTAAATAAAGTTATTATTAATATAGAAGGTAGACTCAAATTTAATTTTTTAACTCTTATCAAGTAAAAAACTTGATATATGTAAATATAGTTATTGAAAGTAAGATAGAGATAAACATTGTAATTAAGTTTTGATTGTACCCAAGTAAGGACAAAGTTTGAGACATAACACATTGACAGAAATAAATATCTGAAAACAAAAATTTAACAGAAAACGAAGCAAGTGTCCCAATTCTAGGAATTGGGTCCATCCTTTGATGCGTAGGTTGCATAGATTGTGGTGTGGTACATAGGTCAAGAGCAGTCAACTGAACGTGTTAAATGAGAAGGTTCACTTAATCTAGACACCTTTTCTATTTTTTATCACTTAAATCCCAAATTAAGATAAATATAAACAATAATAATATTTTTGATATATTTTTTTACTTATTTTTAATTTATTATTTTAATCGTTTTTTAATTATTTATTTTGACTTTTTTAATAATGTAACGTGATAATTTAAAAATATTGAAGGGGTGAATTACAAATAAATTAAACTATTATTATCTAATTAGAAAGTAAGAGAAAAATAAAAAATGGTCCAAACATTGAGCCGTTCAAGAGTTAGGAGTAAAGTAAAACAATGATTGTGATATGAGGTTTGATATATGTGAAGAATAGTGCATATTGGAAAATGAGAAGCACAGAATGAGATAAAAGGGTTTGAATTTGAAAGCAGATAAAAGGAATAATGAATGTGGGCAGATACATTTAAACACATGGTGAGAAAAGGGAGGAGTTTCTGCAACAGGATGCCATCATTAGCAGCCAAGGCAAAAAGAGGCAGCACACAATAATTACTCACGGTCACGCACAAAGCCATTCACTTTCATCGATTAGGGTCCCACCCTTTTGCCCTAATCCTATGATTTCGGGAATTCGGATTTTCTCATTGCTTCACTTGCTAAGAGAGAAAGAAATTGGTACTATATCAAACTATCATGACTTCAAGGGAATAAAACAGCTTACGAATTAGGAATGTCAATGGGTGTGGGTACGGTAAAGATAATAGCTCTCCCCTAATTTATTTATTAAATAAATATTTGTTTTGTATTCGTATTCATATTTATCGGGTATCAGTTATAGTTATACGGGTATCAGTTATAGTTATACGGGTACTTGTCTATCTTTTTTAAATTCGCGTTTATCCACAAGTACCCGCGGGTATTTAGAAAATTATTTAAAAAAGAAATATTTAATTATAAATTCAAATAAAATAAAATAAAATACATCACTGTCATAAATTTTAAATAAAGTTCAAACAAACTAAAGTCCATACAAGACTAAATAATTATAAAAATAAATATAAAATGACGTTCAACACAATGAAAATTCTTTATTTAGTGTTTTGATCAAGAAGTCCATTTTCTCCGATTGATTCTTAAAAAATAATCAAATAATAAACCTCAATTGTCACGTGCCAAGTATTCTTATTTTGATTCCATCATTTGACAACAAGCATACCATAAACGTCACTGTCTATATAGGATTTGATTTATATGTCCAATTTTAAAGAAGGGAAAGAGAAGAATGTCAAAGGGTGTACTTGGAAGAAGACAACATACCAATACTTGAAGTTGGAAGAATGAAGACAGAAGACAAGACAAGATGTGCAACTTAGAAAAAATTAGGTCAGAATGTTTTTTATAAATATATATATATATATATATATATATATATATATATATATATATATATAAGGATATTTTTGTGAATTAAAGTTTAGCGGGTATGGGTATCCACGGGTACAGATACTATGATACCCGTACCCGCTCTATTAACATGCGGGTATAAAAAATACCCGTATCCGCGGGTAGCTGGTATCCACTTTTAATATATGTTTCCTATCCATTGCGGGTTTTATCTGCGGATACCCGCGGGTACGAATATTTTTGACATCCCTAGTAGGAATACATAATTTCTTTTTTATTTTTTATCAATATTTTATTTGCTTTAAATATCGAACAAAACTCTGATCGATAACTTTTTTAAGTTATTAATTGACTTTTATTTTGAAAGATCGATAAAATGATTATTTTTTTAAAATAATGTTTTGGTCTATTTTGTTTAAATTGATCCATCTTTTTTGACGTGTTCAATTTGGTCATTGTTTTGCTAAATTATGTTCAATTTCATCATTTTCGTTAACAACGTTTAAATTGATAACGACAGAGTGTACAAGTTGACACAATTTACATTACGTGGATCGTTTCAATTATGATTGTTTGTATTTTGTTCAAATAAGTCCTTATTTTAGTTAAATTTGTTTAACTAAGTGTCACCTTCCACTTCATTATCCTCAACCTCCACTTCATCACGACCTTCACCATCCACTCCTTCGTCACCCTCACTCTCTATTTCATGACCCTTCATCACTACCACCACCATCTTTAGTGTCGTCACCATCACCACCACCGCATTAATTAAGACCACTCTGTCACCACCAAATTGAATCCATAAATACCACCACAACCACAACCACCTTGCAACCACCAACACTATCACATTTACCACCATCACACTAAAACCCCTACCATTGTGAGTGTCGTTGTTGGTGGGTTTAATGTAATGGTGGTGAATGTGATTTTAGTGTGATGGTGGGGATGATAGTGGTGGTGGTGTTATGGTTGCAAGGTGGTTGCAGATGTTGTTTTAATGTGTTGATCGTGGTTGTGGGTTTAGTTAAGTGGTGGCGGTGATTTTAGTGTGGTAATGGTGGTAGTGGTCAAGAGTCATGAAATGGAGGGTAAGTGTTAACACTCCATTTTGCAATATTAAGTTTTGGACCCCTTACTCTAATTTTTTCGTTTTTGTAGGTTAGTCCCTGGTGCTCAACCAAAGCTTTGACTAGCCTTGCTTTCATTAAAACTCACTGTTTCATTAAGAGAGGCAAATCATTGGTGATCTTGATCTGAAATAGGGAGGAGCCACAGGACCAGTTTATCACGAACCTGTTGAACCTGGTGCGAGAAAGAATGATCTCTGGTGCACGAGGCAAGATTCGAGAATCTGATGTGCATGAAACAAATATGGCGTTGCAATCTGAGGCGTGAGTCTGTTGATCCAAGGGAGAGCAAAGTTGATTCGCGATGAATGGAGGCGATTGAAGGCTGATGCGTGATCAGATCAAAGTGTGGCATGATGGATGAACGAAAAGAGGTTTTCAATGTCACAAAGGATTAGGTTTTCATATTTTATGATTCTTGATTTCTCTTTTTTGGGGGTTTAAAAGGGCGAGAATTAGGTTTTGTGGGAGAGCCCGAGCTGTGCCAGAGAGAGAAATTTTGAGAGGCTAGGGTTTGGTTCTCTTGTTCTTCATGAGTGATGTTCTTGTTGGTGAGAGAGAGAATATGGCATTGTAAAGGGGTTTCTCCATCTCTAATGAGCACAAAGTAGCCTTTAGAGATTGGGTTTTCTCCCTAGCGTGCGGGTAACTCTACTTGGCCTTTCACGAGCACAAAGTGGTAAGGAAGTGTGCCAAGTGAGCCTTCTTCACCAATAGATTTTAGAACTCTTCTTATCTCGTGTAACACTGTTGAGTTTGCAATCAAAAACACTAATTTTCTGCTCCATTCCAATTTCCAATTTTCAATTCTCTGATTGTTTAAGATTCACTTGTAATTTTATGTTTTCTGCCTTTAAATTCTGCATTGCTTTTGAATTCCTTTATTGCTTTCCAGTTTTAAGTTCAATTTGTGATGTTGTGATGGTGTTTAATCTTGGTTCATATTTTGCACACAATCTTGGTTCCTTCTAGGAATCCATATGACCCCAAAGTGTGCATAACTTCCCAAGATGTCTTCTCGAGTGCAAGAGGGCCATAGTTTGAGCACTAAATAAGTTTTCAGCTTCTATGTTTGCAACATTTTAAATTTCCTCTATTGCTTTGAGTTATCATTCTAGTGTGTTTAAGATTTTGCACCAATTTTACTTTTCCCAACTTTTAGTTTTTTGCTGTAATTTAAGGATTAATTCATGAACTCCAATAATGGTTTTCTCCTAGGCTTTTATCTTTTAGTTTTTAATAGCTTTAATCATTTCAGTTTCTTTGCATTCTGGAGCATATCAAGTCTGTTTGGCATTTGGTAGGTTGCATTGTTACATTTCATCTGATTTAATTAGGGTTTGGAGACTCTGCTGTTGTCATGTTTTGTTTGAGGGTTGCCTTATAGTGTCATGCATTCTATCGTTCATGGTTCCTATTGCATCCTGCATAGAGATGTCAAAGTGAGCTCAAACCCGTTAGCCAACCCGGCTCACCACGGGTTCGAGCCAGGCCGGGTTGCAAAAACAAGATTTTTTGTGGTTATGGGTCAAAACGGGTTGAGCTCACTTAACCCACGAGCTATGCGGGTTTGGGCCAGGTTTGAGTGAGCTAACTCACCAACCCATTTAACTTAATAAAATTAATTATTTTAATATTAAATTTCACAAAACTACAATCCATAAATTGGAATAGAAAATCCCTAACCACTACAATCCTCTTCTTCGAGTTACACTTCCATAATGGGACGAATAAAAAATCACTAAGTTCCTTTCCCTATGATTCACGGTCATGGTGGTGCCTCCATTTGGTGGTGGTCGTCTGGTTTGAGGTGTGGTGGTCGTTCGTCGTGTGTCTAAGGCGTGGTGGTCGTTTGTCGTCTGCGGCAAAACGGTGGTCAACGTTGTTGCCCATTTAGTGGTCTGTGGCTTAGGTGTTGACGGTCGTCTGGTCTGTGGCGATGCTATTAGACTTGACATTGGTGACCATTTGTTAGTGTTGTGCGTTGGTCTGCGACGACAAGGTGCTTTTTTGGTGTTTTCCTCCTCTACAATCATCCCCTGCCTGCTGCAATTGTTGTCTACTGCAAATAGGTTAGTTGTTCACTCATCTAATCTTTTTAGTTAGATTTGTTCATGTGTTCGATGGCTATTTTTAGTAAGTTGTTCACACTATTTTTTTATAAATTAATGTGCAGCATGGAATCTGAAACTATTAATCAAAGTGTGAATGTGAATGTTAATGTTGATGATAATATACATAATCAAAATGCTAATGAGCCACAAGAACCACCCTCTGTAAACAATGAAGATAGTGAAGTTCAAAAAGAAACTAAGAAAGCTAAGACAACTACCTCTGAAGTTTGGAAATATTTTTCTAAAGTTGTAGTAAAAGATGGTAAAGAGAAGGCCAAATGTAATGCATGTGGGCAAGAATATGTAATTGGTGGTACTAAAATAGGCACTTCAACACTGTTGCGTCATTTAAAAAAATGCAATGTTAACCCAAAATGTAAAGATGTAGGGGGGATGATAATTGATAATATGGGAAAGTTAAGGAGTAGGGAACTTGATCACAAGCATGTTAGAGATTATGACAATGGCTATTGTCAAACATGGTTTGCCATTTAAGTTTGTTGAATACAAATGGATAAGAGAATTGCTTTCATATTTGAATCCTGGTGTAAAGCATGTGAGTAGGAATACAATTGTTTTTGATTTGTGGAAATTTCATGTTGAAATGAAGGAGAAATTAAAACATGAAATGCATCATTGTCATAACTGAATTTGTTTGACATCGGATTATTGGACTGCTTGTACTCAAGAGGGATATATTTGTTTAACAACCAATTTTGTTGATAACAATTGGAAATTGAATAGTAAGATTCTTGCTTTTCGTAAAATGGAACCTCCACACATGGGTCATGATCTAGCAAATAAAGTGTTTGATGTTTGACTGATTGGGGTACTAGATGGAATTTGACTTTTATGATGCTTGAAAGTGGTCTTAAGTATCGTCGCGCTTTTTCAAGTTTCACTTTACGTGATAGAAATTTTAAACATTGCCTAACAACTAAAGAGTGGAAAAGAGTTGAGAGGATGTATGAATTTTTAAGGCCATTTTATATCATAACCAATTTGATTTCAGGCACATCTTATCCAACCTCTAATGAATATTTTATGAAAGTTTAGAAATTCGAGTGGTTGTTAAGGGATACTCCAAAAAGCTATGACCCCTTAATGAAAGACATGACAAAAAGGATGATGGATAAATTTGACAAGTATTGGGGTGAATATAATACCATTCTTTCAATTCCTATGATTCTTGACCCACGAATGAAACTTGAAGCACTCCAGTTCTATTACTCTAAGCTTGATTTTTCTACTTGTGATGAAAAACTTATTCATATAAAAGGGAAAATGTACAAACTTTTTGAAGAATACGTGATTGTGAAGTCAATTTCATCTAATGCATCAAGTTCTTAATTCACTTGTTCAATAGAAGAACATTTGAACATAGAAGAAGACAAAGAGATTGATCCATATAATGTAAGGTAGTCATCATTATGTCTTTGTTATTTATTATTATGTAATCTTTATTAACCAATTTTTATCTTTGAATTATATTTTTATAGGAATATATCAATTACGTAAGCCAAAATGTGAATGTAACTGGCAAGTCTGAGTTGGATCTGTATCTAACTGAAACACCACTTGAGCCAAAGTATTTTCCAAAGTTAGATGTTTTGATCTATTGGAAGGATCGTCAAGAACATTATCCAAATCTATGTAGACTAGCATGCAAGGTGTTAAGTATTCCAATAACAATTGTTGCCAGTGAGTCTGCATTTAGCATTGGTGGTCACATGCTTAACAAGTATCGATCTAATCTTCTTCCTGACAATGTTCAAGCACCAATTTTAACTCAAAATTGGTTACATGGTTTTGAAAATATTTCTGATGTATTTTTTCACTCTTTTCTTTACATCATACCTCTACTTCTAAATTATATTATTTCCTAATAATTTCTTCTTGATTTTGAAGATGAAGATAATGAAGATGATCAAAAGGAAAAGGAAATTGTTCTAGACTTTTCAATCCATGACTCCAATGCACTTCATGTGTAGTATTCTAGGTAAGGAAACAAAAACTTGTAGCCTTATGCATACTGTCTCTATCTCTAGTATTATGTATTTTATACTGTTTTTCAGAATTCAATATGCATGTGAGTTGTTGGTGTGTTAGATTACTAAGTTGGAAAATAGTAATGCATATAGAGGTCCCTTCTTCAAACTCAAGAAAAATGTGAGTTGTTGGTGTGTTGGAATTTGTTTCATGTAATATGTATCCACTGTACCCACCACAACTTTTGGTTTTGCATTTAAAACTTGATGATGACATGGAATGAAAGTATAAATAAAAAGCAAGTGAATGTGGGCCATTGGTTTCTTTAATAAGAAAAATTATGTGGGCATTGCTTCACGTGCAAAACTTGGCAAAACTATATAACTCATGAATATGGACATTAAAGAGGTTCCTCTGTTTAAAACAGAACCACATAATGTGAGAAAATCTGTTAGGTGTGAAAATTTGGAGCAGCATCGGTTTCCTTATGATGTTGCTGAAATTACGCATAGATGATTTTGGTGTATCATGTTAGGGAAATATTGTTCTTGTTTTATCATGCTTTTTGCAGTCATTTAGCAGCTGTCAAATTTTGAATTTAATGCTTTTCCTTTTATAAACCATTAAGCAATGTAGGGGAAGGTTTTGTTTTTTGCAGTTCGTGTAGGACACCATCTATTTTGAGAACTACACATGTTAGAAGAGTGGCAAAGGGAGATAAAGCAATTGGAGGATGACAAGATTGAAACAATCATGTTATGAACCAAATTTTCTGAATTAGCATGACAAAGATGTGTACTATTTTCATTTATGTTTTGTTGAATACCATGATAGAAATTTCCTAGTATGAGCCTTGTTAGTGAGCATGATGGAGACACATTGGTACTTGATTTTATTGTAATTATGATCTCATACATTACTTAAAAAACTATTTAAATATTTAAGTATTTAAAAATTAAAAAATAAATAAAATTTTAATTTTTTATGTGGGTTGGTGAGCCAACCCACTTAACCCACCAACCCGGGATGGGTTGAGCCGGGTTGTAAAAAATCTGGCTCACCTTAAAGTGAACCGGGTTAGGCTCACTCGTTTTCTGACTCGGCCCGTGGTGAGCCAACCCGTGTGAGTTGGTTGGCTCACTTTGACATGTCTAATCCTGCATTTGCATTGAATATGAAATAAGTCTGCTTTTATTTTGTTGCTATGAATTGAATCTAGAAATTCGGCCATGCTTACTAAGTTACATTCAAGTTCTACCTCATATTTGCATTTAAAGCATTCCATGCACCATGTTGTCATGTTTCAGTAGTTGATAGAGGTTCTGGTTTTGGGGGTTTTGCTTTATGCTGCAAGCTTTGTAGAAATTGTTTGGGTATGGCAGGTGTTGGCGCTATATTATCTTGTTGATTTCCTTGCTACCATATTTACTCAAGCAAACTGCACCCTGCATGAACTCATTGTTGCATGCACTATGTTGTCATCTCATTCACGTATGTTCTGCTGCTAAATCTGCTGCCAAATGGTGTTCATTTCATCTTCCACTTGCATTGTACATATTGCTTCATTTCTAGTTGCATTCTAGACTCTTTGAATTTGCATTCTGCAGGCCCATGCATGGAACATTGCTATTATGAGTAATTTCTTTTGCTACCAATTGTTTTGTTCAGGCACTCATCTTATTCCAAAAAATCTATTCTAGTTTTAGTAAATTAGTTGCACCTGGAAATTGATGTGTTTTGTGTTGATGTTTTCAAATCCAAAATTATGCATACATCATCCATACCACATCTGCATTGCAATTTGAAATTGATTTGAATTGATTATTGTTGTTGGCACTGTCCAAATCTGTTGTTGCAATCTAGTTTCATACAAATTTTGTGGTTGGTTTCATTTGCATTTTAGCTGTTCAAAATTTTGCACATTTTAACTAATGCAGTGCATATTTCATTCCAGCTTAGCATTGTACTTGCACTTCACATTTGTATCCAGTTATATTACTGCTGCAATGCATGATTTTTCTGTTGCCATATGAGATCTGGTTTTTAATGCTAAGTTTGGCCTGTAGTAGAAATCCTTCACTCTAATTCTGCATAGATTTTATCATGGCAGGTCTGCATACGCATGTTTCATTCATTTCACCATTCCCATTCAAATTCCATATCATATTCTGCATTTAGTTTCATTAATGCACATCATACCATAAGTTAGTTTTCATCATGCATTAATTTAGTTTTAATTGAATAAAATATGCACAATTTTCTTTTCTTAGTTTCTTTGTTTAATTTTCTTTTTCCCCTATTTGTTTAGTCTTATTTTCTTTTAAGCAAGATTTAATTATGTAAGCTATACTTAATACGCACTATTCTCTTATATTTGATCTCAAGTCAATTTTTCTATACTTCATTAGGGGGAATTATTTGGATTTTGTTTAACTCTAAAAAACGACCTATGAAAAAGTGAGTTAATAGTAAAGGTGATGAAAATGTTCATGGTGAGGATTATGATGATTATATAGAAGGAAGTATGGTTTCTTCAATTTTTATTTCAAAATAAAAAATATTTTGAAACTGGATAAGTTCAAATAAAAGAAGGATTCTCGATATTCTTATCTTATTTGATTCATTTTTTTACTTTTATTCATATGTCTTTATTTTCATTTTTATCGTATTATGTATAAAATGCAATAAAATTGAAAATTATAATGAAAAAAAATAACTTATTACTTTTTTGGTCCCTTTATTTGTCAAGTAATATCAGTTTGGTCCTCAAATTTTTTGTTGTCTCAATTTGGTCCTCATTTTCTTAAAAATAATTCAATTTAGTCCTTACCGTTAGTTTGACCAGACAATGTTAAAGTCAACACCATGTGTCAATTTCTGATTTTTTGAATTTTTTTAATTTTTTACACGTGTCATTTCACAATTGTGCCACGTGTCAAAATGACTCAATTTGGTCCCTATATTTGTTTTTAGTTTCAAGTTAGTCCCAATTATTGTAAATTAACGTCTTATGGTGATATTCTTACTAAACTTAATGTTTTTATTAAATATTTCTATAAATATTTTAAATTAACTTTAAATTCTATACAAAACATTAGACTTTGATTTTGTTTTGAACTTGAAATTTAATTCCAAAACTTATGTGTGACAAGTTATTTAATTTTTAATCTTCAATAAGTTTGTATAATATGATACACTTGATGCCTTTATATATGATGACAAAATTGTTAATTTTTGAAATTAAGTTTGGGGTTTAACTTTGTTTAATAATAAAACTAAAAATAAACTTGTTTAAAAATATTTCTACCAATATTTAATAAAAATGTCAATTTTATTAAGAATATCATCATAAGTTGTATACAAAAATTAAATTGAATGTCAATTTAAGGAGGGACAATATTGCTTCATTTTTACAAAATTGGGACTAAATTGAACTAAAAACAAATATAAGGACTAAATTGAGTCATTTTGACATGTGGCACAACTGTGAAGTGACAGTGCAAAAAATTAAAAAAAATTTAAAAATTTTAAAAATTAAAAAAAAAATTAAAAAAATCAGAAATTAACACGTGGCGTTGACTTTAACACCGTCTGATCAAAATTAACGGCAATGACCAAATTGAATCATTTTTAAGAAAATGAAGACCAAATTGAGACAACAAAAAATTTGAGTACCAAACTAATATTACTTGACAAATAAAAAGACCAAAAGAGTAATTTAACTTTTTCTTAAAGAACAAATTAGGGACTTATTTGAATAAAACACAAATAATCATAATTAAACACAATCCACGTAATGTGAACAATGTTATCCTATACATTCTATCATTATTAATTTAAACGACATCAACGAAAATGACGAAATTGAACATAATTTAACAAAAAAAAGAAGAGGTATTAAACTAAACAAACTAGAAAAAAAAATTAAACCTTTTGTTTTATCTTGAAGTTGTGTAAGATTTTGACAAAACTTTATCTAAATATTTTTTATATTAATTCAATGTAATTATTTATACTAGAAACACATGTGCATAGCGCATGAGTATATACAATTTTTTCTTATTTTAAAAATAAATATAAATATTTTTTTAAATTTTATTATAAATATTTATTTACTTATTTTGTAGATAATTTCTTGTTAAAAAAACCTTTTTTTGGTCTAAAAATAATTAATTGAAAAGAAGAATTAAAAAATGAAACAGTTAAATCATCTAACGCTATTTAAAAGGTAAAAATGATAAAATAATTATTTTAATTTAAGAAAACGGTTATTTATTAAAAAATAAAATTGAGAATATATATATATATATATATATATATATATATATATATATTCGCTTATGGCAAAACCACTAGTTTTTAGGAAATTTAAGGTGCAAGCTACCTTTATAATCATTATTACTCAATAATCGTATCTATAACTAATCCAACATTAACTAAATGAAACAAGAGCGTTTTGGGTTATACGTAATTAAATATTTTGTAATCAATTGACATGAGTATAGAAGATAAGACTGAAGTTTTGCGTACATAGTGCAGTTCAATACAAAGTGTACATTGTACATGTAATTAGTGTGATTAAATAAGTATTAAGATGTGTACCGAACATTAAATTTGTTTAAAATAATGATAACTACATATGACTTTATTTTATTATATAGCGATTAGTGCAAGTAGAGAGAAGAAGACATTACAATAATTTATAGACTTAGGCAGCATCCACCTCCACCTCATGGCGGCACGGTATGAGAAAAAATGGTGGATACTGACAGCGCGGAAACTGAGAGAAATTTTAATGTAGTTCCCTGACAACAATATATAGTTTATTAATAATAGTAAAAATAGTAATAAATAGAAAAAACGTAGTGGCAAAATGAAGATCACGAGTAACGTTGTTGTCATAAAAAAAAACTGAAAAGTGTGTGGTGGCTCGTGACATGATAAGGAGCTTGGGAGATAAAAAAATAAATGAGTTTTTGAATTGAAATTGTTTTTCGTAGATTATAAAGAGTGGAAAAAAATGTTGTAATTTGTGTGAGAGATATTTATGGAAGAGAGAAAAAAGAGGAAGTGGTGGGAGTGGGCATTTATGTGGAGCAACGGGTATGTTGTTTATGTGTAACATTGAATCTGTCCATACACGTAGTAAGAACGCAAACATTATCGCCAACCCCACAGCACAACCCAACTCTAGGTTAAATCACAAAAATGAAATTGGGAGATTTTAATTTGATTTGCGTCGTCGTTTTGTTTATTATTTTGGGTAAGTAAATGGTTGTGGGTGGCGGCCAGTTGGAGCGTGTGAAACTGTAAAGTAAAGCGCAAAAACGAGTGCACAGTGGCCAATGCGGATTCTATTATATTTGTTTGTTTTTTTTTTTTTTTTTGTTTTTGGAAGTAGCGGGAAATTAACCGTGGGAGAGTTACGGTTAGAGTTAGAAGGGTGTTGTTGAAAACGCACGTAAGACGTTAGAGAGAGTGACACGTAGGAGGAGACAGAGAGAAGAGAGTTATAGATTGGGAGTGTGGGCCCCATCTCAAAGCCTTTCTCTTTCTAAGAAATTGCCACGTCACTTATCCAACCACCGTCTGCCGTCCCCTCCAACCCCAACCTTAGCTGTTCTTCACTCTCTCTCTCTCTTTTCTTTTCTTTTTCTTTTTTATTTTCTCCTCTTTCGTCGTATCTTCCTCTTTCAATTGAACAAAACCTAACCACTCTCAACCCCTCTTTCTCTCTCTTTCTCTTCTTCTTCTTCTCCTTCTTATTCTGATTCTTCTCTAATTCAACCTCTCTTCCTTCCCTCGTCGCCAATTGTGCTTAGTATAATTTAGAACATGCCCACTTGGTGGGGTAAAAAGTCCAGCAAGAGCAAGGATCAAGAGGACCACCACCCGCATGGCGGCGGCGGCGGCGGCGGTACCAGCGTTCTTCACTTCAACTTCATCAAGCCCAAGACCAGGCCCAACAAGAGCTTCGACGAAGCTCTCCACGTCCGGAATTCCCCACGCGCCACCCGCGATTTAGCTCCCTCCGCCGCCGACTCCGACGAGAAGCGGGGGCTCCCCTTGCCTCGCCCCTCCGTCTCCTCCACGCAAAGCTTCAGAACCGACCAGGGCCTTGTCTTCGGATCTGCCTCCGTTTCAGGCTCTAGCGTCAGCTCCACTGGCTCCTACGAGGATCAACCCACATATCACTCTCAGATTGCTGCTGCTAGGTTTGTTGTTAATTGTTATGCTCCTTGATTAACATGAGATTCAATTCAATTCCGTTGGATTGGATTGAATTGGATTCCTTTCATTTACCCTATTATTTATTTATTTATTTTAATTTAGGTCCTCTGGTTATTAGCTTAATCATTGATGCGATAAAGTGACTTTTACTCCGGTGGCTGAGGCTCTGTGACGTCTCCTCTTCTCTCTTTCTATTGGAACATCATTGCATACTTTTCTTGATTTGTGGGATTCCTTTTTAGTTTTGTTCAGACTTGCAATCCCAATTCGAAACTGGCTCTTGCTACTTCCTCCCTAACTTTTAAAACACGATTTTGCACTTTTTTCGTACACTTCTGTTCCTTTTCTCCTTTGTTTTTCTTTCCTCAACTTTTCTTTGCTTTTACTTTCAGAGTTCTCGCTCTCACTACGCTCATACTTAGTACAATTTATAATCGGCGCTTTGAGGAGTCTACTTTAGTGTAATTGTAGATTTGGAATTATCCGTTCTTCGAATTGCGTTTCCAAACTCCGAAATTGCAGCTCTAGACTCTGGGTGTGGATTTTGTTCGGGGAAAATGAAGATCTACATCTTGATGAGAAATTTTGTTAAGACTAGTTCATATCCTTTTTATCTGTACGAGGTTAACCACCCGCCATCCACCCCCACTCTCCCGAATATCTATCTACTTCAGACATCTAACTCATCCCAATTTATTTAGATGAAACTCAAGCAAAATATTTTTACCTTATATCTTTTTTTTTTTTTTTTTATTTTTT
>Ga0214543_1009218_pt1 | contig 15530 bp, 4 predicted proteins | sample CNSS2metaG_FD_160094 | JGI IMG/M metagenome (GOLD analysis project Ga0214543, IMG submission 160094) | Root nodule microbial communities from cowpea collected in UCLA plant growth center, Los Angeles, California, USA - CNSS2 | ecosystem: Host-associated > Plants > Roots > Nodule | place: USA... | reverse complement strand
ATATAAAATAACAAAATAATATATATATATATATATATATATATATATTTTTTTTTTCTTTTTTTTCTTTTGTTTTTTAATTTATTAATTATGTTTAATTTTTTTTACTCTTAGTTTTTTTAATTTTATTTATATTATAATATTTTATTTTTTATTACTTATTTTAAAAATAAAATACAATATTAATATATATTTATATATGTACATAGTTTTTTTTTCTTAAAAATTAATTTTTTTCAATTTAATTTATTTAAAAATATAATATTTTAATATTTTAATTAAAGAAATGAAATATATATATATATATATATTAATTTATTTTTTTAATTTTAATTATTTTTATTTAGTTTATTATTTATTTTATTTATTATTTATCTTTTAATATTTGTTTAAAAAAATAAAATAAAACATATAATATATATATATATAATTTTTGTTTTATATAATGTATTAAAAAATAAATTAAACTAAATAAAATAAAATTTAAAAATAGTTAAACTTTAAATTAAGAAAATATAAATGTGTATATATATATATATATATATATATTTTGGAAATTGATTTATGGTATTATATATATTTTGGAAGTCTAACTTTTTTATATTTCGAAAGTCGACTTCCGATAATATATTTTGACATCTTGCAGTATTCTTTTCTGGATGTCGACTTCTTGTAATATATTTTTATATTCGAATCCTTCGTGGGAAGTTGACATATGAAAGTAATTTTGGGGGTGTGATTTAAGTGACTTTGCTCAAATGGTCAAAGATAATTTTGGGATTTAAAAAATATTTGAAGGTGTAAAAGAAATTTTGGAACAAACGCAAGATACAAAAGACCATAAGGATTAAAGAATATAATATTTATTAGAGTTTCGTTAATTATTATCAATAGTTTTGGGCTCAAATGTACTGCAATACGACCTTTATTTATATAACTTCTTGCCCTTATATGACTTCCTACAGTGAATTAGGACAATGAATGAAAATAGGCGCTTGTTTTTCCTGTCTTCCATGTTCAATAACTCTTCCTAGGATAATGGTTGTTACCGCCTAACAATTCCCTTCTTTGAGTTTTTATTGTTGTGTTTTTATTTAACCGAATAGTTTTTTAATTCAAGAATATCTAGTTCATTTGAGAGTCTTAGCCGAATTGAACAATGCAATTTTGAATCATATTTGATAGCTTAGAATCTATTATAGCTTGAATCAATAATGCCCATTTTATTTTTGAGCTTTTACTTGAATGGACTTATGTCAAGTAGGCTAAGCCTAGTAAGAGGATGATTAGAATGTGCTAATATCCATATTAACCTTCTTCTTATTATGTAATAATAACAACCCTAATTTTGAGATGATGTCTCATATGCAGTGTGATCTTAATCTTCTCTAACACATCCCTAGAATATAATATTGGAGAGAAGTACATGGACATGGATAAATTATTAATATGGGAATCTAAACTTATCTAAATCCATTCAAATTTTCAACAAAAACAAGTTAATCAACTCATTTAAATCCTTTCAAAAATTTGTCTCTTTTTTTAGTTCAAAACAAAAAATTGTTAGAAATGAAAATTCCTCTCATAACACTTCTTCCTTAAAGGTTTAAATTTTTTTTCTAACAAAGTCACTAATATAATGATTCATCGGTCAGCACAAAATTTTTTAATTCAATAAATTTTTTTAATGTGAAATATCTTTTTATTTTAAATTGATACTCAATGGATTATAACTTTTACTATTTTCATCTCTATAAAAAAAATATTTATTTACATTTCCTCTTTATTGTTATTTAATATGGTCATTATTCAATGGATTATAACTTTTACTATTTTCATCTCTATGAAAAAATGTTTATTTACATTTCCTCTTTATTGTTATTTAATATGGTCATTATGTCTTCAACAAATTAATGGCTATAGGGGTTAAAAAAATTTGTATACAAAAAGAAGTAAAATAAAAAAAAGATAATTTTAATAATATTACCGTGTATTAAAAAAACGTTACATATAATAAGACATAAAAATTAAGTAAATTTATTTTTTAATTAAAAATACTCTTAACACAAATATATATATATATATATATATATATATATATATATTTGTTTTAGTTTTTGCTAGTTCTAATATTTTTGTAGTTTTGAAACAAAATTGTGTGACGTCCCATTTAAATAGATTAATCTACTAAATAAAACATCACATATTTATAACAGTAGAGAACAAAACTGACAAATAAAGCCAAAGCCAAGGAAGGCACTCTTACAGTCATCCACGGAAGTACTTGCAATGAAAACTGGGCATACAACCATGCCATAAACAAAACATAATCCAAAAGTTCAACAGTTACACCAATCAAGACTCCTAGAACTAGGAATGACAAAAAGCACTACTGCCATCTAAAAACTGCTCCCAAGAGCCAAGGGTGACGGGGCCCTCTACGCCGCACCACTGTTACCGTCAGGTCCACCTTCCCCAAGCTTCCCATCTACTCCCACCAACATGGTGATCATTGCAAAAGAGGAACAAGACAAGCACAACACGAAGATAAAAGGGTAAGCTAGTGTGAAAATATTGGTTAACAAATTATAGAGCATGTACAAGGCAAGGCAAGTCATTAACATTTAACAAAAGGCACTCAGATCATGCGAGAACAATCAAATGCAGTTACTATGACTCGATATCCGGATCATACACTTGATATAGGATTTTAAAGAAAGTATGCGTCTGTGCTGGTTTCTAAACTCTGCAGAGTTTAGACGCAAAGGGTATTCACCCAACCACACACAAGATTAATCCTCTATTGTCTTGGGCCCAAAATGTCCCAAGACCAGGACCTCCTGCCACTCTCACCACAATAACCATTCTGCTCTATGTGAGCGTGAACAATTATTAGAGTTCAGGATACCCTCCTTTATCTAGACATCTCCTATATCAAGGTATACACAAGGTATATATATATATATATATATATATATATATATATATATGTCACCAAGAGTTCCCCATGAAACTCCTTTCAACACATTCCGCATGCCTTACAATCACCCAATTGTCATGAAATTCCATCCACAAATATATCATGTTTCTCATTTCATACTTATTACATGCATACCAACGATCAATCCAAGGAAATCATAGCTTATTACATGACAACATTTTCATTCCAGTCCCATTCAGGCATACATACTAATTATGGTCACATACTATGAGCAAAAGAAATAATTAATACATGCATAGAATCATATTAGCCAACACAACAACCTCTATCACGGATTCTCGTCCAATCTGAAGGTCCTCGCCCAGGCGAAAGGGTTTCTTTCGCTCAGGCGACCCCTTCTCGCCTAGGCGAGAGTGTAACAGTGGCCATTGCAAGGTTCCAGCGGGTTCTCGCTTAGGTGACAGCGTCTCGCCTAAGCGAGACTGCGCCTCGCTCAAATTTAAAAAACCAGTCGCCTAGGCGACAAAACGAGCTAGAATTCAGGGGTGAGTCCCTGCTACTCTCGCTTAGGCGAGGGTCACTCGCTTGGGCGAGATTAGTAGGTTTCTCACCTGTTAGCACATGTAACTTCTTGCTCAACCAACATACACACGCACCACACATTTATATACAACCAACAACATCATTCAAGCATCACAGACACAAAGACAGTCCAGAAATATGAAAAGTAACCTAAAAACACAAAGTATCTAGCTTCCCTTACCTTTTTTAGATACTAACACAGAGAACGGCAACCCAAGCAAGAGAAAACGAGTTCCGGATAAATCTACAGAACTGAAAAAGAACACTCACGAAGTTAAGAATGGGTATTAGGAAGAACCTAAGACGAACCCAAATTTGTTTAACTGGAAAGAGGAAGGATGAAGTCAAGGTTCAACTTACTTGAGAGTATTAAGCAGGGTAGCTAGTTGGAGGGAAAGGGAACTTATGCCCTAGCAGAGCCTTAACTAGAGTTCAAGGGTGAGTGAGAGGGAACAGTTTCTGCAAAAGGAACAAGTGAGAGTGAATGAGCTGGTAGAGTGCAGGGGTTCCCTACAAGACTGGCCTTGGGCCTACGAAAAGGCCAGGCCCAAAACTCACATGCTGAAAGAAAAAGGGGGCTTACAAATTGACCTTTGATTTTATTTTTATGTAATAAATTATATGAGATTAATTTTTTTTTAATTTTCAATTGTTAGATTGATTTTTTTTTTTATTTCAAAGAAGTATAAAACTTCTTAGTAAAATTTTATAAAAAATTTAAAATTTAAAATGTATAAAATAAAAAAATTCAAATTTTAATTAGATAATTATTTGTTGAAATTATTAGTTATTTAAATTAAATTTAATAATTAAAAAGACTAAATTAGTTAGTAATAAAAATGTAGTTTTGTAAATTAATAATAGATTTATGGTAAAAAAGATAAAGTCGAAAAATAACTTATTTAAATTAAATTTATCAAATGTATATGATTAAAATAATTTAATTTGTTAAAATTTTAATATAATTTGTTAGAAAAGTAAAATTAAATGATAAACTTATTGTAAGTGAAATTACTTAAAAAGAATGAAGTAAAGAATTAAATATATGATTAAAATTTTAAAAGAAGTGAAGTTGATGTAGTTCAATATTTAATGTTTTTTTAGGGAGTATCACAAATTCATATACTTCATTGAGACTCTCTTATTTAAATACAATAATGAAAGAAAAGAAGTAAAAAGTATTAAGAGATGGATAAAAATTGTAACAGAAACAAAATAACAATCCCATGTTGTATGATTTCAAATTTTGAAAATTTATATTTAAAATTTAATTTAAATGTTTTCAGAACAGTGGAAATCACAAGTTTTATTTTCTATCTCTATCTCTATCCATTTATATTTATTTTTATTATTATATTTCAACATATTATTATAAATTAGAAAAATTACACGACTCATATTTTTTTTGTTACTAAACTCTTCGTAGTAAAGCAAATTTTAATATTTAAAGGATTTCAAAAATAAAGTCTATAGATTATATTTTTAATTATATTAGATTTATCTATTACATGAGATTTTTTTTTTAAAATCTAAAACATTAGAAAGAAATTAAATTAAATTTAACAGCTAGATAAAAATAATTTAAATTAAATTAATAAATTATAGAAGAAAATAAAATATGAGATATTTGTTCGTAAACTTTCTCTGCAAACAGTAAAAAAAAAACTAAAAAAAACTAAAACATACAATTTTTTTTTTATACTTTAGTGGATACATAGGAGTAGTAAACTAATGATTCAGAAAAGAATGAAAAAAAATATGATAAAAAAAAGTCAATGATAATTTAATTCCCATTCTCATTCTTTATTCGTTTATTTCTTGACGTGACTTAGTGTTGATTATTGATTAATGTATCATTATTTTCTTTTTTTCAAAAAAGTTAATGATCAACACTAAAATCACGTCAGAGATTCAAGAAGTAAAGAATGAGAATCAAAATATAATTTTCCAAAAAATAAAATCTTAATTTTAAAATTCAACAGTAACATAAACAATTAAAAAAAAACAAAAATAATTCATGTGAGATCGGTTTCTAAAGCCTGTGGTTCCAAGCCAGACATTTGAATTGGTAATGGCAATGGTGCTTTGTTTTTTCTTCCAAATCAATTAATGTTTCATTCCTTTTAAGAGACCTAACTCATTTCATTCCTTCTTCGGAGAATATGTCTCGTTCCTTTCCTTTAAGATAACTAACTCATTTTCTTTAGAGGAAGAAAAAGAAATTTCTAACCTCGCTAAAAAGGAAAAGAAGTTGCATCGCTTGTGCTCAAGAGGTAACTTATCTTATTAATTAGTTCTTGCATAATATGTTTCACTCTTCTTTTTCTCTTTGTTTCTTCATTTTTCTTTTTTCCTCCTTTTTCTTCGAGATAATTTGAGAAAACATAGTGTCAAGTGGAAGAAAGTTTGATAGAAAAATAGTTTTGGTCTGATGCATGGCATCTCTCACTGTATTCATTTACCTTTAACAACTTTTTTATATGCTCTCTGTCATTTATATCCACATAAAGTGCAATTTCTTTCATACATATCCGTGAAGAAATGGCTCATTTCATCACAGGTTTTGGTTCAAGAAAGATTTCGAAGTTGTTATGTTTCTGCATGCGGTAATTTTTCTTTACTTACATTTTATAAATAGTATTCACAAAATATAAATGTGTTTTATATCTTCAAATATATAAATTTTTTTCAAATACTTGCTTTATCTCGATTGCCGCAGAATAAATAAGTAGAGTCTACATTTTTGTTCTGAACTTGGTAAACCTTTCATTTTAGTGTGTTGTCACTATTTTGATGTTTATTCTTCAATTATATATTTTTTTATCTTTGATTCACTTTTACTTTTTCGATGTTTGATTATTCGATTATTATATTTTTTATCTTTAGTTAATAATGATTTTTATTTGAAAGTGAATTTGACTCGTTTGAAGGGATGTTTTTTTATAATTATTCACATGGATATATATATATATATATATATATATATATATATATATATATATATATATATATATATATATATATATATATATATAGATATAGATATAGATTGTGATAGCAAGTGTGAGTATGATATTTTAAAGAAATTTATGATAACATGTGTCAAAGTTTTATACTTTAACATGCATTGTTTGTGTGACGCAATATTTAGTATTTATAAAAAAATATATTAATTTTATAATTTTTGATCACTATTTTTTTAATTGGGTAAATTTATTAAATTTTATCTTATTTTTATTTTTTTATGATTTTATAGTAGTGTTACTAAATATTGTTTTGGATATGAGGAACATTTAGATAAAATATGTGAATAAATATGTTCATAATTTTTTTTCATATAATAATGTGTGTAATTTAAATTTGTAAAGTCAATTAGAGAATTATTGTTTTATGGTTTAACCATTCACTTTTATATTTATAAGAATTAAAACTAATTTATAACTGAAATATTTGGAGAGTTTAACGATGAAATCCCATCATATTCTACATGTTTTTTTTTCTTTGTATTAGTTCTAAGACAGCAATGAATACTATAAATTGGATTTGCTTAATATATATATATATATATATATATATATATATTATTTTTTTAAAGAGGTTTTTCCTGTGGAAAATTAGGTATAGGGATAATGTCGAAGAGGTGGCACAATTGGCTAATTGAACATATTTGAAGTGTTGAGACTTTTGCAACTGTAGTTTTTTCTTGTAGGTTTCTTTTCGTTTTTATCTATTTGTTTTTTGAGTTTGTATTTAATTCATGAATTAATTTTGGAGTTATTTTTATAGGAAGCGATGAGACAAACAATATAATCTCTTATATCGTATTGTCAAGGAATTTGAAAACGGATTAAGAACTCCTAGAATGTTTCGGCCAGTCCTTTCTTTTGAATTGGAGGAACATGAAAATCTTGTCATCAAGTAGATTAATTTTTTTATTTTTATTTTTGTGGTGTCTAATTTTTCATTTTGGAGTGTGGTGATTTTGTAATTACTCTTTGTTGTTCAATTTGTTTCTTGATTTTGTGATGCATTTAGATAATAACACTTTTTTTTGTTGGTTTTTTACTTTGAAGTGCCAACAAAAAGAGAGAAATTTTGTTGCAACATGTAAGAACTTAAAGAAAGGAATGTTCTGACTCAAGTGCCTCTTGACTAGGATTCAGGAGCACAAATGAAAAAGGTATGTCATGATTAATTGATTATGAGTTATGCATTATTCATGTTATCTTGGCTAAAATTCTCCACTTTCATCAAAATATTTTGGTGTGGTACAAAAATTCCTGGTTCAAATTATCCTAGTTGTAAACAAGTAGTTATCAGCACAAGACTTTGAAAGCAAAAATAAAATGTTGGTTTTGTGTATGGCAAACAACTGTTCTTAATGTAGGTATTTTGTTTCTTAAATAAATTAACACTCTTAACGAGGCCAAAATGGAAAGTTTTGATACTTTATATCTTTCTAACTTTAATGATTTTCTATTGTAAGGGTTGACATTTGTTTTTCTAATGTTAGAAGAGAAAAATGGATGTGATGCCACGAGAATCAATCTAGAGTTTGTGGACAACATTGGGATTTAATGTTTTTCTATTATAAGGGTTGACATTTGTTTTTCTAATGTTAGAAGAGAAAAATGGATGTGATGCCACGAGAATCAATCCAGAGTTTGTGGATAACATTACGATGACATTTTGGAACTTACAAAGTTACACTGATGAATTTGTTATTTTGTGACAAGGCAATTCTCAAAATTCATAAGCTCAATTTTTTTTGACTAAGATGATACCATTTTGACTTCGAGTTTAGCAAGTTTTTTGAAAGAATGCAACATGCAAATATAAAAATACAAATGAGCAGTTTATATTTGGTTGACATGTTTTCAAAACTCCAAAATTAGCACGAGAAATCAAGCAATCATGTTAAATTTGGATTGTTCCCTTTCAATTCATTATTTATGAAACTCCATCTTTGCTCCTAGACTATCCTTGTTCTAAGCCTAAACTTTGACCAACCTTAAAATAGTCCATCTTTATCAATTCCAAATCCAAACTAGGACAGTCACTTTGTTTGTAATTGAGATATTCCCATTCATTTTGAATTGGGACATTTATTTACATTGAAGAATGTGATCACATTAGGAGCAATTTGTGAAGACCTCGTCATTTTTCAATCTCCTCAATTGGGAGAAGCCAAACATGCTTTTGCACCTTAAAACCATCCTAGGCTCCCACACTAGGGGCAAATTTTTAAAGTCACCATCATTTCCTTCATACCATCAATAACTAGGGAAACCCCAAATATATTTTGTGCCCCGAGACTAATTCAAATTGGGGCAACTTCCTAATTAATCATCAGCACCTCATCCAAGCCTTTTCAAACCCTTAACAATTTTATGCTTGTCATTCAAATAGTATTTCAAAAGAAATGATTAAAAGAAAGGTTCGTTAGTAAACTGCTTAGACCAAATAAATGATTTGGAAAAGTAAAATAATTTCAAAGCAGAATGATTCTATGAATTCGAAATAACAATGAAATGAGGATCAAATCGAATTTGTTTCAAAAAAGTGCAAAAAGAAAAATTCACGTATAAGGTATTTGATACATCATACTAAGTCATGCATACACGAGTCATTCATATTTGTAAATAAAATATTTTACACCTTTCCAATCAAAACCTTCTTCACTCATATGAATGGTTATTGAATCCTTTCGTTTTAGAAGGAAGAAAATTAAAAGAAATACACAAATTTGTTTCTATGATGTTTCTCAAATTTATAGTCCTCTTCATTCATATGAATGACCAATATACCCTAAAATCAATTTTCACACTGGCCCCTAAGCCCAGTTTCCACACTGGCCCCCAAGTCCGATTTCCACACTCGTCCTTAAGCCAGGTTTTCACACTGGTCCCCAAGCCCAGTTTCCATACTGGACTCCAAACTTAGTTTCCACACTAGCACCCAAGCCTGGTTTCCATACTAACCCCAAGCCCAATTTCCACGTTGGTCACCCAAACCCAGTTTTATCTGCCTCAAGCTCAGTTTTTTTCTAGCCTTTAAGCCTAGTTTTCCTTGCTATCAAATTAAAATAAAGGAAAATTGAAAAATGAAAAAAAAAGCAAATTTCATCCATGCATCCATGTATGCATCATCATATAGGTTCAAAAAGAAAATCATAATATTTCATGCATCATCACATCATGTCATCCATGATACCTATAGAATCATTGAAATGTTAGGCATTTACGTATTGTTTGTCGACACTTCAAGAGCAAAATTTAGGTTCTTCTTTTATACATCAAGACCTTTTGCGAGGCAATGGTCATTAATTTCTTTCCTTTCGATATAGATCTCCTCCTCGGGATTGGTCAAATTTCTTTTTTACAAAGTCAGAAAAGAAAATAATAAAGCAAAGTGATTTGTCAGATCGAGAGCCTCTACATGGTAATGGTCACCGAATATTTTGGATAGAGACCCTCTCCCCAAGATTGGTCTAATCTTTTTTTCAAAAAGTCAAATTTGCAAAAAGAATGTCATTTTTAGATCAGGATCCTTTATATGGTAATGGTCACCAAATCTTTTGGATAGAGACCTTTTCCTCGAGATTGGTTTAATCTCTTTTTTAAATGTCAAATTTGCAAAAAGAATGTGATTTTTAGATCGGGACCCTCTACATGGTAGTGGTCACCAAATCTTTTGGATAAAGACCCTCTCTTCGGGATTGGTCTAATCTTTTTTTCAAAAAGTCAAATTTGCAAAAAGAATATTGTTTCCCGGGTTGGAACCCTCTACATGGTAATGGTCACTGAATCTCGACCCTCCATTGGGATTGGTCTAATATGTTTTTTTTCAAAAATTAAAAAAAAAATGTGGTTTTTCAGGTCGTGACCCTTTACATGGTAATGGTCGTTGAATCTTTTGGATAGATACCCTCCCCTCAGGATTGGTCTAATTTGTTTTTTTTTTCAAAAAAGTAAAAAAAAAACAGAGGTGTGTTAGATGGAGACCCTTTACTTGGTAATGGTCACCTAGTTCCTTTCTTTCAGATAGAGACCATCTCCTTTCGAATGGTCAAATTTGTCTTTAACTTTGTCTTCTTTTGTAACCCGAACGAAATTAGTGTTTCTATCTTTACTTATCTTTTACTACGATAATATGAAAAAGTCAAACTTTAATATTATCTAGTAAAATATAAATAAAAATGGGCAGCTGTCAACACCCAATTTCGTCCAGGTGAATAAATTTATTTTTGAAAAAATAAATAAAAAAATGAAATGTTTTTTAGTTAATGTTAAATAAAAAAATGAAATTAATTTTTCTTCAAGGACTTTCAAACTTTAATTTTAGTAAAAAAAAGAGAGAGATAAAAAATAAGTAAAAGAAGAAGAAGGAAGAGTCCAAATTATTTTTATTTGTGACACTCTTATTCTTGAGCCCAACAACTCAACATATATTTTATCCTTATCCTTTATTAAAATAGATAAATTAGTGATATGATTTTAATAATTAAAAACAATATCTCTTCATATAATTAGAATCAATATTACTAATTGGGACTGATTTTGTGCTCTGATTTATTAATGATTAGAATCAATATTATCGATTTTGTTTGATATTGTGCTATGATTTGCTATGATTTTATTCCCATAATGTGCTGCTATCATGACCAATTTCTTTCTTATATTGTTCATTATAAGTAAGGTAATGATTACATTGATATTGCAATTTGTGAATATAAATAAACAATCTCTCCCATGAAAAAGGATCGAAAAAGAAAACAAAATATTCTTACACTTTCTCTCTACTTCTTATTACCACCCACACAGACACACCTCTTTTTTTTTATCTCTCTTGGAACAAAAATTAGAAAAATAGGCAAGACACAAAAAGAAAAAGGTAGTTATAATATGCAAAATGAGAAGGTGATATTGATACAAGAGAAGAGGAATTGAGAAGTGTAGAAGGTATGCCACTACCGTTATTTTTTTAATTTATTCATTCCTTTTTTCTTATATTATCTTTTAATATTGAACGCATTTTGTTTTACACCTAACTTGGGCCTTTTGCTTAAGGTATATTATTTATATTGTTCATAAATATTTTATTCTAAAAATCATAAAAAATGGTTTTCTTCATTTCTTTTAGTGTTTGATCGGCCGCTCACATCGTGTGACACCAATTTTTCAAATTGTTTTTTCTAAAAAATATAAAAAAATATAAATAACTAAAGATAAAAAATTGTTTTCTTTATTTAATTTTTGTGTCTATCCAGGTTGTTCGTGTCGTGTGACACTAATTTTCAAATAATTAAAAATACCAAAAAAACATAAAAAATTTTTCAAAATTCACCAAATAACAATCAAATATTTTCTCAAATAGGTTTTTCATAAAAAGTTACGTAACTCTGATTCTCCATGGTGAATGGAGATATGAAGATACGTAGCAGGAGCGAGGATTAATCCTCTTCAGGCCCAAAAAACTAAAAAAAATATTTTTATTTCTTTTGTACATCCTTTTATTATTATAACTAATATTGACAATTAATATTAGTTATTATATACATATTTATTTATTATATTTAATTATTATATATATTATTAATTATTATGTGTATATATATATATTATTTGTAGTTTTTATTCATTATTACTATTTATTTATTTATTATTATCATTGTTATTCTTTTTTTTTTATATTGTCTCATTAGTGTTAAGACTTTGGCAAGTGTACCAAGTTGTGCAAGTAATAAAAATGATAAGTCTAATTATCGTTTTCCCACGAGAATTGCGTTTGTTTGGTTAACTAGGCATACTTACTAATTTAAGCATTGAATGTAACCATAGATTAATTTGAAACAAGTGAAAACATAAATATTTCTAAACTTTAAAGTGATAAAATAATCAAGGCAAAGACTCATTGGGGTTGGAATTCATGACCAAAACTCTAAGCAATCATCTCACAATATATATCTCTCATCTAGTCAAGCATTGACATCAAAGGTATTCAAACCCTAATCCCTTAGGGGCATGTTTTGAACTTTTATGTAAAAATACTAATCCTTTAGATGTTTAAACACAAAAGACACAATAAAAACGATGTCTAGAATGACCAAAAGCTTTGGTCAATGTCTAGAACCAAACCTCTAGATTGTTCTATCCATGTCTAAGGTTCCAAAACACTTTCCAATGATTAGATACCACAAAAACGCATAGATATTCCATCATGCACGAAAATAATGTAGATAGAACACAAAAACAGTGAAAGAGATTCTATTGCATAGATGAAACTACAATGAGTTTAAGTACATTACATCCAACCCCAATGAAATGGAGTTTAGCCACTCCTATACATCTAGAGCACAAATGGAGTTGGAATGGTAGAATGAATGAAAAAAGATGAATCCTTTAAGCTCCAAAAGTGTCTCTGCCTTCATCTTGAGTTCCAACAGTGTTCCTCCCACCAAAAACTACGTCTCTATTTGAGTCTCGACACTTTTAATGTTTAAGTAAAAAGTGAAACTCGTTGGGCCAACATACATTCTCGTTGGGCTAACAAGCCTTCCTCGCTGGGCTAGTGAGTCTTGGTTGTTGGGCGAGCACGTCTAGCTAGCTGGGCAAGTGACTCCAGGCAGTTACTAGTGATTTTTTTCCAATCTTTTTTCTACAAAAGTCCACAAACATAAAAGTAAACATGTTTTTGAATAAAATAACAAAATCCTAAATTCTTTCATGGGATTAACACAAAAAATACATGAACAAAAGACAATTAAGAGGTTCTAAGAAGTGTAAATAATAGGTAATTATCACACTTATCAATTAACAACCAATTTTAGTGATGAAAGAGTGGTTAGTCATTATAGTGATCAATTTAGATATCAATTTACAAAATAAAGAATTTTTAATTACTAAAATGTGAATATTATAAATAAAATATTATACTTGGTCTCTAATTTGTTTTCTAAACTTTAGCTAGGAATTGGTTTCTAAATTGATCTCTAATTAATTAATGACCAATTTAGTGATCAATTATAATTTTTTGATTCATAATAATTATAATAATTTTTATTTTGTAAATTGGTATATAAATTAGTTACTATAATAATTAATAACTTTTGACTATTAAAATTGATTGTTAATCAAATATTTTCATGTTATGATTCATCCTTTCAAATCTTCTCTACATTAAAGAAATGTAAAAAAGTCTCTGATCTCTTCTTAAATATGTTTGATAAATTAATGGTCGTCCATTGATTTGATATTGTTACTCATATGATTCATTATTCTTCATGTAAATATTTGTATTAATTATTTGATTTGTATTCTTTATCGATTAGTTACATTGACCTTGTATATATAAATAAGACTCTTTCTATCAGTATTAGACACACAGAAAAGTTGTTCCACATTCTCTCCTTCTTTATTCTTCCTTTACTTCTTCTCTCTATTATTAGCTCTATTTTATAACACGTTATCACCACGATGTTCCAACCAAAACCAACTTAGGACTAATGGAAGCTTTTTCTCTCTAACGATAGTGCTCTGCGTGTCTCAATCCAGGCTCTTTCTAATCATTTCTCCATTTACAATTTTACCTTATATTCTTATTCTTGTGATAAGAATTGTTTGACTTTATCAATTTTCATTTTCGTCTTATTATTTTTAGTTTTATTATGATGGTGATTATTATTATTATTTTTATGATTATTATTATTATTATTATTATTTTATGTGCTAGTTCTAAACATGTCAATTGTTGTAAAATTTGGATTTTTGACCCTTGATATTACAAGGAAGAATTACTTATATTTGATATTAAATGTTAAAATACATTTAGATGTGATGGGTCTTGGTGATACCATTAAATAAATAAATAAAGCATCCGAGCAACTAATTTGCTCCAACAACAACAATATTATGAAAAGAAACAAAAGGATTTCACAAATATTATGAATTTATTTCATGCCTTTGTGTGGCTAAATAAAGCAATTAGCTTTTGATAGAAAATCATGAAACCTGTCCAATTGGTTCTCCATTCCCAGAAGTGGATGCAACAACATTTGATTTAAATTTTCATGATCGTGATGTTGATTATGGACATGGGTATAAAGGAAATTTCAAAGACACATTTTGTCACCAAAAGTGACACAATAATATGAATAAGGGAAAAGAAAAATGTGAAAATATTGACAAATAAGATGAAAGTATATATTATCATTACAATGGTAAATGTCATTTAAGTTGTACTTGTTGTATACCAAAGCATCTCACAAATAATGAGAAGAACATAGAAAAACACTTTGCTCATGAAGATAATGATTTTGATAATGGCCATATGGATGCTACTGATCTTGATATTATTATTTTCTTTACTAAACTAAATGGACAAATGGAAGCATTGATCATTTCATTGGTTATGAGAGTGTTAAAAAAAATTATAAAAATATTGATATTTATATTTATATGAAGAATGAATGTTGGCACTGACATCAATGATGAGAGTATATGTCTTATTGATAGTGCAACAACTCATAAATTCTGTTATCAATGGACACTCAAGGAGGAGTGTTATGAATTAATGGTCGTCCATTGATTTGATACTCTTACTCATATGATTGATACTCATATGATTCATGACTCTTTATGTAAATATTTGTATTAATTATTTGATTTGTATTCTTTATGGGTTATCATGTTGTATCTATAAATATGACTCTTCCTATCAATAATACGACACACGAAAAAGTTGCTCCTTATTCTCTCATTCTCTATTCTTTCTTTACTTTTTATCTTTATTATTAGTTCTATTTTATAACTGTGTTTTTATTCTCTCACAAATCCAAAAATCCGAACACGATTATACCCGCAAATCCATTCTTCAAAATCCTTTATTCTATATAAATGGTAAGTTTTCATGTTGCATTTTGGAGTGTAGTGATATGTAAAATGAAATTTAAATTTTGGTGAAAAGAAATGTAGAAATTACGAGAAACTGAGAAATTCGGTTCATGGCA
>Ga0214543_1009216_pt1 | contig 15534 bp, 4 predicted proteins | sample CNSS2metaG_FD_160094 | JGI IMG/M metagenome (GOLD analysis project Ga0214543, IMG submission 160094) | Root nodule microbial communities from cowpea collected in UCLA plant growth center, Los Angeles, California, USA - CNSS2 | ecosystem: Host-associated > Plants > Roots > Nodule | place: USA... | reverse complement strand
TATATATGTGTGTGTGTGTGTGTGTGTGTGTATGTATGTATATAAAGAGAGGGAAAGAAAATACATGAATAAAATAAAATAACAAGTTTTTCATGTAACATATCTTTTATATTTATCATATATATTTTATCTCTCATATTTTTACAATCCTTACACGTTATCAACACTTGTAATATTTTATACTGTAATTATATGACACATAATATTCTATATTGTAATAAAATTTCACAAGTTCCCATCAAACTCTCAAAATCAAAATGTAATTATATAAAACATAATATTCTATATTATATAAAATTTCATAAGTCTACATCAAACTCTCAAGATCAAAACAATAAAATTTCATAAGTTCGCATCAAACTCTCTAAATAAAAATACGACTGGAGCAAGTTTAATGTAGTTTGAAGAAAAAACTTAAAGAAAAAGGATAAATTAGTCTTTGTTGATTTGATTTGAGCATTTATTTCCTTAAATATCTTAAATTAAATATTTAAAATCGATTATATTTTTTCCCTGATGTTATTCGATAAAACAAGTATTTATTTAAGGTTGTGTCAATGACTTTAACTTCAAAATTCTAAATATAATTTCGAAACAATAATAAAAAACTAGTATCGAATTTATTGTTTCAACGAGCTAAATTAATTTTGTTAAGGTTATTATAAGTTTGAGTATTTTGAATTGATTATCTATTAATATTTTTTATTGATTGTTTTAAAAAGTGAATTTTAAATTTTATACAGAAAATATAGGTTAAGCGGATTTCATGATGATTTTTCTTCCTGCACCCCCTTTTGTTTATTTTTCATCACCCGTAAAATTTGTAAACCCGAAACTATCCCTCTTTAAAATTGTAATAAAAAGTCACGCTTCTCTTTTTGTAATATTGATATTTCATAAGATTACTCAAAATTTTATATATTTTTTAATTGAGTTGTTATTATTAATTTTTTCGTTAATTGACTAATGGGATTGTATAATTATCTTGCATCCTTATACCTATTGACATATGTAAGATTCTGCATAAAATAACAAATTAAAATTATTAGTGATTTTAATATTTTGATTAAAAATCTGTGATAACAAAAATATTCTATGAAAGAAGTTGTTATGAAAACAATTTATTAACTATTGTAGGTGATGATATAGAAGCTCTTTGCAGAGTATGTCCACAATATAATTGTTATCCAATAGGTTTTGATAAAAAAATAATTAAAAATATTCAAATTTATAACAGTTTTAAAATTTAAATAAACTTATACTTTAACTTGGCTTATAAATATGAGCTTTAAAAACCTTTACTTTAATAATTTTATACTTATAAATTTATTTTAAAATATTAATTTTGACAAGCCCGAAATAAGTGTACCTGAGAAACACTCTAATTGATAAAGCAAGTTATGGTTGCATCTAGGTAGTGGCTTGCTGAGGTTGTAACTGGTGGAGGGTCTATTGCGGTGAGCCACCTACCGCATTTCTACTTTTTAATGGTTAAAGAACATTCTTGCTTCTTTCTAAGTGTTCAGGTGTCATTCAATAGATTTTTTTTTTTTTTTTTTACTTTATAAAACTAAATATCAATGACCTTTCTTTAATATATTAAAACTTGGCTTCAGCAAATATTCAAAATAAATGCTAATATATTAAATATTATCCACATATTATTAAGTTAACTTATGACGTGATGAATTGATTTATTTAGTTCTTAAAATAAATAAAAAATTATATTTGTAAACTTTAATTGATTTAGGATGTGCCTATTTTAAAGTGAGAAGAACGTATTTGAAAAGCAAATGGTAATCATATGGTGGAGTGCAAAAATAATGATAACAATATATTTATATATTGTTCCCCATGTATAATAGTCCCTTTAATATTTTTTCCCTCCAGAATAAATAAAAGAATGATAGATTTCGATTGCATTACGATATATATATATATATATATATATATATATATATATATATATATATATATATTCAATTGGGTTTTGTCATTAATCACGATATCTATTGAAATTTACACTTTCAAAAAGAACATTACAAAATTAAATAACAATAAAAACAAAATTCAGAAATTATAATTAATTTTTTTTAAAAAAATAATATTTCTTTAATTAAATACTAAAACAATATTTAAATAACCATCGGAAAACATGAAACACCGACACTTCTAGTAGGATAATTAAATTATAAAATTTTATTTTCATTGTTGTTTAAGTTTATGATGTTGTATTTACATCACCCATATTTGTTATCAATTATAAGTTATAAAATCATTTTAATAAATATTTTAAATTGATTTTATTTGATAAATTAATTTTAATTTTAATTTGGATAAAAATATATTTAATAATTTATATGTTTATGGTTTATACCAATCTTTAACTTTTACTTAATATTATGAAAAATATCAGCTTAAGTTGTTAAAATTGGTATGGATAGATAAATCTTTAACGAACCAAGATAATATGATCTTTAAATATAGGTACCAAGAGTAATCATGGAGGAACCATTCCAAAAACTTGAAATACAGGTTTTAATGAAGCAATTAGCTAGTTATGTTGTAAGAACTTTCTCACTTAGCCATTAAATTCTCATCGCTCAATACTTGAAAGACTATGTGATGATAGATAAGTTTGTAATCTACTTACTTTAGTGTGAGTCTTGTTGCTTAAAATCCAAAGTCTATTTGTTTATGTTTGTGGAATATCATTAGATTGCGATATAATTGCATTATAGAAGTAATGACATTTATTTGTTTGTTTTCGTAGAAGATTGTTCAATTACAAATATTCAATTAATTATTTGGAATGTTCCTAATGATTATAATAAAGATAGTCTATCAACTTGAAAAAGTGATGCTTTCTTTATGATATTTATTTAACCTTATAGTCCAAAAGACTATGGCTAGAAAACATAGTTGCTAAGAGTACTCATTGAACATTATATGTTTATATACTTTTGTTTATAATGTATTTGTAATTGTAGAAATACGAGAAACACAATTCGTCTAGATTTTCTTGATAAAGAGATAATTTTTTTTTGTTTAATGTACATAACATTGTAATTATAATTTTAAATGTAATAATCTAGTTCTAATTTATTTTTCTTAATTATCATTACTTAGTTGTGTGCGTTATTGTAGCTATTATTTGAAATGTGATATTTTAATTTTATTTCATTCTTATTATTGAAATTATTGAAAGGTAGATGTAACGATTAGAAAAGTGGTTAAATATATTTGTTTGTCTATTAACTTTTATTAAAAATTGAAATTAGTTATTATTTGAATTTAGTTTTTCAATTTTAGGAATGCATGAATTTAGTCATTTTTAATCAAATTTTATTAAGTTTATTTTATGTTTTATATATATTTCATGATAACATTTGAGTCTTTTACATTATTTGATATATTTCCATGTCAATGTTAGATGAGAAATGCGTTTAAAAATGTCAAATAAACTTAATAAAATTTAGTTAAAGTGACTAAATTGACACATTTCTAAAATTGTATAACTAAATTGGTCAGGAATTTTAAAAATAGATTAATTATAATTTTCACAAAAAAAGTTAAAAGACCAAAACGTTCGTGAATCAAACTGAATTGAAAAAATGTTACACTTATTTGATATAAAATCCATCCATGACTCAAGATGAAACTTGTACATTGTTAACAGTTAAGAAACATCAACTATGCTATGAGGCTTTTACAATTGTAAGTTTGAAATTAACTTAAAGCATATAGATGTTAAAGATTCGAATCATTTATACAATAATGCTAAATTTTCGTTAGTAAAATTTGTTTTCATAAAGGTAAGTCTATTGCAATTGTAAGCATAATCTTGAAGGTTGTATTTAAAAACAAAATTATATTATAAAGCTTCCATAATATGGATAACATGTTATAATTAATTGTAGGTTTAATTCGTTTGAATGGTAATCACTGAGGTAGGGATATGACAATTTGATTACCACATTTAAAACCGTTTCAATTGTGTCTCAATTTTTAAAAAGTGTGTTAAACAAATTTCTTAAAAAAAAAAAACATAACAGCGTATCACCTGTCAATATGTAATTTTTTTAATATTTAAAAATTTTATTTTTATTTAAAAAAATGTGTCACATGTCAGGTTCCTAGTACGACATATGACAATATCAGTATCACTTGACAAGATAATGTCACATGTCAGTGTCAATGTCAAAAGTTAATGTATTAATTTCAATTTAGTTTTCATATATATGTTTCATTGATCCAATTTATATGTTTATTCAATTCAATTTGATCAATTCTTTATTTAATTAATTAAATTAAATTATGTTTTTTAAAAAGTTACCTCTTTAACCTATAATATATTAGGTGATAAAATTTAATTCACCATTTAATATATTAAATGTTGAATTACTAATTATTATTTAATACATTAATTTAAAACTATTAATGTCATACATAGTTATATGAATTAAATTTTGTGATTTATTTTTCTTTAATTAATTAAATTTAATTATATTTTCAAAAACGAAACATTAATTACCTTTTTAACATATAATATATAGGTGATAAAATTTAATTCACCATTAAATATTAATGGTTGAATTACTAATTATTATTTAATACAAATTAATTTTTGTAATTATATTTTCTTTAATTAATTAAATTTAATTACATTTTCAAATACGAAACATTAATTACCTTTTGAATATATTATATATTAATCAATAAAATTTGAATAACTATTTAATTAAAGAAAAAAGAATCATATAATATAATATATATATATATATATATATATATTATAATATTTATATAAATAATAAATTTATCCTTATGAAATATAATGAGATACTATTGTTCTATTTAAAAGAAATAATTTGGAACTAAATTAAATAAAAAGATATATATATTGACTAAATTAAAACAAAAAAAGACATATATAAAAATTATATTGAAAATAACGAGATACCGATAGTAATATTAATACGGACACATATTATTATCTTTTTATGTGAGACTATCCCGTGACAATTTTGTTTTTTAAATATATATTTTTTCAAATAACGTATTGACATATTACTACTAAAAATAGTGTTGTTCGACTCATAAAACCTTAATATAAATTTTAATTAATTGTCGTTATTATACTACACGTTTTAAAAGGACAGTATTTTCATAATTTTGATAAATGAAATATTCTTTACTATCTTAGAAACCAAACTAGTCAAAGATGAGAATTTGTAAATATTTTGAAATAAAATATAAAATTCAGACTGAGAAGTACCTCAAGTTACACCAGTTGTACCCATTTCCGCAGTCATGCCAGATGATTGGAGGAGTGGAACTGTCCAAGAACAAATTTGCTTCCTCAACGTTTAGTTTCTTCTCATTCCAACCCGCACTTAATACAATTATGCCTCGCAATAATTTTTATTTTTTCCTCCAAATCCATATATCTGCATAAGAAATAACAGAAAAATAATAATATTTATTATTATTATTATTATTATTATTATAATTAGTACCACAATTTACCAATAATTATAATTACAGTAACTGGCTTCTCAGTTATCTGAATGAATGAAGTCGTGGTTGGGTGGAGGCAAATTCAACAAGGTTCCAAATTTCCACTCGTGTATAAATTCAGATCCGCACGTTAACCAAATCGCAATTCGCACTCCAGAGTCCTATCGCTTTCCACGTAAGTCACACACCAGCTGCAGAAACAGAAACACTGAATTCACCGCCGATGGAGATCGACGGCAACGTTCTCGCCGCCAAGTCGTTGGTCCGCTTCGGCGTGCGCCATATGTTCGGCGTGGTGGGAATTCCGGTGACGTCGCTTGCAAACCGCGCTGTCGCCCTCGGCGTCCGATTCATCGCCTTCCACAATGAGCAATCTGCGGGCTACGCCGCCTCCGCCTACGGCTACCTCACCGCGAGCCCCGGCGTTTTCCTCACCGTATCCGGCCCCGGCTGCGTCCACGGTCTCGCTGGCCTCTCTAATGGCTCCGTCAACACCTGGCCCACCGTCCTGATCTCCGGTTCCTGCGACCAGGCTGACGTCGGCCGCGGCGACTTCCAGGAACTCAACCAGATCGAAGCCACCAAGCCTTTCTCCAAACTCTCCGTCAGAGCCTCTCACATCTCCGAAATCCCGGCCCGTGTGGCCCAAGTTTTGGACTGGGCCCAATCAGGCCGACCTGGTGGGTGCTACTTAGATCTCCCCACCGATGTCTTACATCAAAAGATATCAGAATCCGAAGCGGAAAAGCTCTTAACCGAAGCGGAAAAAAACCGCGCGAAACCCGAACCTTATTCTATTTCCAATTCGAAGATCGAAGAAGCTGTTTCTCTGCTTAGACGTGCGGAGAGGCCGTTGATTGTGTTTGGAAAAGGAGCGGCGTACGCGCGTGCGGAACACGTCCTTACGAAGCTGGTGGAGACGACTGGAATTCCGTTTCTCCCCACTCCGATGGGTAAGGGGTTGTTGCCGGATACTCACGCGCTTGCTGCCACCGCTGCTAGGTCACTCGCGATTGGGAAGTGCGACGTGGCACTTGTGGTTGGAGCGAGGTTGAATTGGCTTCTCCATTTCGGTGAGCCACCGAAGTGGTCGAAGGATGTGAAGTTTATCTTGGTGGATGTGAGTGAGGAGGAGATTGAGCTGAGAAAACCTCACTTGGGTTTGGTGGGTGATGCTAAGCACGTGATTGAGGTTTTGAATAAGGAGATTAAGGATGACCCGTTTTGCTTGGGGAACACGCATCCGTGGGTGCAAGCTATTTCCAACAAGGCGAAGGAGAATGTGGCAAAGATGGAGGTTCAGTTGAGGAAGGACGTTGTACCGTTTAATTTCTTGACGCCTATGAGGATTATACGCGATGCTATTGCGGGTTTAGGAAGTCCTGCTCCTATAGTGGTTTCCGAAGGGGCAAATACCATGGATGTGGGAAGGTCTGTGTTGGTTCAGACCGAGCCCCGGACGAGATTGGATGCAGGCACGTGGGGGACCATGGGAGTTGGTCTTGGTTACTGCATTGCCGCCGCTGTTGCTTCACCGGACCGGCTCGTGGTTGCCGTTGAAGGGGATTCTGGATTTGGGTTTAGTGCCATTGAAGTTGAGGTACATTCTTGACCCATCATGCCTTGTTTGTTATGCATAGTAATTACTTTGCTGTTCTTGTACGATAAGTGTGTATGTGTGCTCGAGAGAGACATTGTAATTTCTATTCGTTTTACTGTCCTATGCAAACTGAACCTAGTCCTGGAATCGAGATGGCATATTTGCCATCTGTTGGAATAGATTATAGGATGGTGTTCCTGAAGGTGTAAATAGATTTGTTAATTGTGACGAATATATTCCCCTTCTTCTCCCTGTCATTGGAATAGTGGTTCAGCCTACACTGGGCTGAACAGTATTATCCCAGTGCTCATTTACTTTGTAGACGAGGGAGTAAAAAACAAAATGGATGAAAAAGTACCCGAGTTCTAAGTCGCATTTGGCTTGCTTAACTGTAGTATCTCAGTAGGATGCGATTTTGACTTCTTTTGAGAACTTATAAACAAGGTTTTGCTGTTGTCGTTTGTTGTAATTCTGAACTTTTTCTGTTTCGGTTATCTTTTCTCAAAGACTTGAGAAGTTTTATATCTTTTAGCCTGAACCAGGAAAATAAGTTCCTCCAAGTTTGAAATGAGAATGCTTATGGATTTTAGTTGATCTAAATGGTTTTCTTGTTTAACTAACTCAGAAACTCAATTTTTGTTCCAACTTTACAGGTTTATAAATTGTTGTTATTATGATATGTATATGCAAATTCTCTCAATTAACATGACTGTATGATTTCCTATGTTTTTACTGTCATTGTTGCTACTGCCGCAATTAATTTTTGGGAATACAAGAATGCCATGTGATGCTTTATCTTTTATCCAGACATTGGTTCGCTACCAGCTTCCTGTGGTTGTGATTGTTTTCAACAATGGGGGTGTATATGGTGGCGACCGTAGACGCCCAGAAGAGATAGATGGACCTCACAAAGGTGATCCTGCCCCCACAGATTTTGTCCCAAATGCAGGATACCATGCTTTGATAGAAGCTTTTGGCGGAAAGGGCTATCTTGTTGGGACGCCTGATGAACTCAAGTTTGCTCTTTCAGAATCGTTCTCTGCTCGGAAACCAGCTGTAATAAATGTTGTGATCGACCCCTATGCCGGTTCAGAGAGCGGGAGGATGCAACACAAAAATTAATTTCACTTAGTTGCCAAATGCTATATAGCATCCTTTCACTTATTTTATTTCTGGTTTTGAATAACACATCAAATGTAAGGTTTTTCATGCTTGAGTTATCTGTTTCAGCATAGCCATCTTCAAGTATATTTTTAACTTCAACACAGTAAATTTCTCCGGTACCCTCAAATTTAAAAGGGTTTCAGTATCCTTAAGTGGATCAATAGTAATTTCTTGTCTGTACCTTAGCCATCTCATTGTTGGATACGGCTTTTCATGGTTTTGTTCAAGTTTTTATGAAGGTTAAGACTATATTAAATAACCAATGGGTCAAGTTCATGATATTCAACAGATTGACTCCCTATTCTGCAAACTCTTGGAAGAAAGTTGGATTGCTATCGAAACCACAGATTGAACACTAAAGCTTTGATTGGAACCATTGTTTGAAACCTAAATCCTAAATCACATTCTAATTTTTGTTAGCCAGGGACCTTAGATGAACCATTACTGATTAATTTTCCGAGGCAAATATAGGGACACAAAAATAAGTTGCAAATAGTGTCATAATTCTTGCCAAGTCGAAGTGATGCGGATGACTTGAATTTTGACTGGTGCAAACTTGGCAGGCAAGGAAAGGAAGCATATATTATATCAAATGTTGGTGATGACCGAGGGAATCACAGTATCTGCCGGTAGGTGAGGGTTTCAACAGTTTTTTTTTTTTAGTTTTTTATTTATTTATGTTTGAGGTATCTTTCATATACTGGCTTGTGTTATGCCAACATATACAATTTACATCGTATGTAGAACCAGTTTCTTACTAAATTGGTTTATGATGGACAATGGTTTTGCTCTCTACTCATATCATATGACTTTTCCATTCCGCCCCTCTTAAAACTATGCTAACTTTTTCCTATTTTTTACTTCTATGGAAGGAAAATATAGGGAAAAGTTAGATTTTAATCATGAGGTTATAAAACAGAAAATTAGTGAAGTACATTAGATATCATATCAAAATAGGATTCTCTGCTTGAATCAAAGTCCTCTTGTAGCTTGTTGTCTTCATTAGAGTGATATTACTCAGTAATAAAAGCAGAAAATGAACGGAGTAGCTCTGGTATCATATAAACCTACAATTCCTCTTAAGTAAAATTCTTTGGCAGCTTGTCATAATATATTTGAGTAATAATATGTAAGATCCCATTTTTCTGTGATAAAGAGTTGGGCCAGCTTTGGTGAAAAGACCAAAGGCAGCCCACCTGTTTTCCAGACCCCTTTCAGTTGTTCCCTTACTTCCATTCTGTTTTCTCACTTGGCAGCAGCTCACTTTCCTTTCTTCCTGTCTGAAAACAACAAAAAACTCTGCTAGGACATAGCAAGATCCTCCCGGGAGTCAACCAAACCCTCTTACTTCGCATAAGTAAGACTCAAACCTCAGTCTCTTTTAGTTTCTTTTCTGTGCTAGAGCTTTGATTCCATTGTAAATCTCTGCTAGGGTCTCATTTTGTCTCCTTGTTCTGTTGTGCCAGCTCCGTAAGCCATAAGCTGAAATTGTACTGTGGTGCTCCTCTTTGATGCCTGTTTTGTTTGGCTAGCATCTATCCCGATAAGGAAAGTTAAGGTTTTCACGTTTTTGAAGTATATTGTTTGTATTTGTTTCTGTTTCATGATTAAATGCTTGGTTGACATGTGTGCTTTTATGAGAATGAACTGGATGTTGTTTGTACTGTTTTTCTTCCTTGCATGCGTGAACAAGTGAAGGACCTGCTATTCTCGTCCAAACGAGTAGCTTTCGCCTAAACAAAAGTAACATATATCCACCACTGTCTCTGCTCGAGTTGTCGCTCTGGCGAGGAACTTCATTTTTGAGTGAAGAGTAATCTCGCTCAAGCGAGAAGGTCCTGCTTAGGCGAGAATTTGCAGAAAGTTCATTGTGTTACTGTTGAAGTTTCCGCTCAGTCGAGAAGGCCTAGCTTAAGCCAGAATGGTGTAGACTTGTTTTTAATTCCTCTGTTTAATTTGTGATTGACTGTATATCTTGAGAATGCATGAAGTATATGATTATAAGTGAAGAGTAATCTCGCTCAGGCGAGAAGGTCCTGCTTAGGCGAGAATTTGCAGAAAGTTCACTGTGTTACTGTTGAAGTTATCACTCAGACGAGAAGGCCTAGCTTAAGCCAAAATGGTGTAGACTTGTTTTTAATTCCTCTGTTTAATCTGTGATTGACTGTATATCTTGAGAATGCATGAAGTATATGGCTATGAGTGTCTTATGGGATTTTATGAATTTAAATTGATGTGCTCGGTATAAAATAAATCATGAACTGGTTGGTTGGTTGTCCATTGGCATGAGGTTATGATGTTTTGAGATAACATGTGGATTTGGTGTGAGAACATGGATGTGACATGAGTTAGACGTAATTACATGAGCTTCTTGGGGATGCCTCATGGTGGTGTTGTAGTGTATATAATCAGATAAGGATTCAAGCAAGGTTGCATCCTGAAACTCTAAAGAATCAGATAGTCTCACATAGAACAAATTGATTCAATTGGTGAGACTAGCATGAGATCCTAGTCTTTGGCAGGATAACGACCTTAGATGATCATGGATTATGTGTTAACCTTGTGCGTGGTAGGATGAAACCCATTGGCAATGGCTCTGTAGAGCAGTAGAGGCCACCACAAGTGCAAGCATTCCATGAATCCAATCTCTTTATATGTATCCGGATAATTGAGTTTGAGGGTCTTGCATTATTTGACTTCACGTGTCTTTTGTGCTTACTTGAAATGTATGTTTAAAAATCTACTTGTATACATATATGATGAAAATTATTTTTATCTCTAGCTTACCCTTTTCTCTGTGTTTGTGTTCTCTGTTTGACTTTTCCTTTTGCAATGATCACCAAATACTTGGTGTGAGCAGACATGGAGATTCCTCGATATCGTTCAAATGGTGTTGATGCTGCTGTCTCGTTTGGGCGTGGCTGCTAATGCTCTTTTGAGCACCTTTTTGTTGAACTGTTTTATTTTGCAATTTCTTGCTATGTGAGTAATCTCTAGTTAAACTGTTTTATGTTTTGTCTATGTTCAAGGCATACGTTCTGCCTTTGGGTATCCTTCCGGTATTACGGATAACTCTAAGTTAATTCTAATATACTTTGTCGGTGTTCTATTTTTTTATACAACGTTTTATTTATTGGAATTATTTTATTAAATTGGGATGTTACATAATATACTCTATACTTTGATGATTGTGAGTAATATTTGTTTAGCTATGCATTTTTTTTATTAGGGTACTGTAAATCGTTAACTTTGAAGCCATAATAATGACTTCGCCAGGTGCTAGGATACACTTGTTTTCTGCATTTGATATTTGGATACCTGTTTTGGGACTTGAATGGTCGGATATTCTCTCACAGTTGTTGGATTTATTCTGCATCAATGTCTAGAATGCTTGGATATTCTTCCGTAGTTATTGGATTTACTGTATACAGTGAAGCTAACTGAGATACCTGAGCCCGTGAACCCAAGTTTTGGCACATCAGAAACTACCAATAGAAGCCATTGCAATTGTTCCGTTACAAAATTCTTCTTGTGGAGTCGCTGAGAATGAAAAACAAAATTACATCTTTGGAGTTCATCTCGTGATTGATTAGGAAGTCGACTTGATGTTTATTTTAGATGTTTTTCTAAGATTGGGATAGTCGTCAGTCATCAAAATAGGATAATAAACCTGCTAGACATACCATTAAATTTGTACTTGGGGTGAGTTCGCGGCCATAGATTATAGGAGAATAACCTTATACGCATTTTTTTATGTAAACACTCGGCAACAGTAAACAGAAGTTTCTGTTCTTATAGTAAGGTTACTTTGAGAATGGCGGCAGTAAATTATGTTACTAGAACTCATCAATGTCGTTAAATATGCAGGTATAGTTTTCTGTCAATGTTATTATGCTTGAATCCGTAATTTCTACGTTAACTAATGGTGCAGTTTATCTCTCAAATTCATACCATTTTTGAAGTCGAATTAAATAATTTACAGTAGAAAGTCAATGAAAGTGTCGACCTGGGGGCTAAAAGAATGTAAGAATAAAAAGCGATGCATGCTGATATATTTTGGATGTTATGATTGGCATTTAATCAGAGATTTTGTTGAGAATGAGAAAAGTAGAGAAATGAGTGTTATGTTCGATCAGCTTTTGGATGTTATGATGTGTATGAGTATGATCCTTTAATCAGATTCGCTCCAAGTTTTGTTTGAGGATGGGAAAATAGGTGTGTGCCCCTCAAGTAAAATGGAAGCAAAATCACCCAAAAGTATTAATTGGGTCCTAATTATTGACTCGAGCTATATCATAACAGGCAAACCAAAAGCTAATTAGACTGCAATGCATTCCACTTTTCACAGACAAAATGCAACATACCACTACTATTAACTTGTACGACTGTTAACTAAATCCCAAATCTCTAGTTCCATTTAGAACATTGATTCTTCGATGAGGATGCTGTCCAAGAAGACAAAATTTAAGATATTATTTTTAATATTTTTCTTGTGTAAAGTCGTCTTAATTTATTCACATGAGTTAGCATGAACATCTATAAATTAAATAAATGGGAGGTGAACATGAATAGAAATATAATCTACTTAAAAACTAAGAAAACAAATTATTAGAGATATTATCCTAAAACCCCTATCTGATAAGCTGACACGTGTCTAATAAATAGGTTTTTTCGTCATTTTGGTGCCCTTTAGGAATGGTTGAAGCAGCTGAAGACGTAATTATTGTTGTGTCCTTCTGTTCTCTTCACTCCTGAATTTCTGTTTGGGTAGTTTGGAAATTTCACGACACAATGGTCTTTTCCCGTTATTTTTGCATTGGCGCCATCATAGCAGATAATTTCTTTGATTGAGGCTTTTGAAATGGCACGAATATCGTACATGATTTGATTGGATTTCTTTTCGAACTCAGAAAGTTGGTGAAGAAACTTCCTAGGGAAGACTCAAGCAGATTAAAGTTTTGAAAGTGGGTTTCTGAAATTAAACCGCACTACCTCCTTTCTTTCCCAATGAAGTTTCAAACCCTAAGAAAGCATTTTCTCATCTGGAAAACTAAAACACCATTTGATTCCCTTTGAGAAGTCTTCTCCTTCCTTTTCTCGACTCAATCAAATTTATTTGCTTTCTATTACTTCTTTAAATCCTCACAAATCTCTATTAAATTTTATTTGCTTTCTGTTACTCCATCAAACCCTTACGAAATTTTATAAATTTATTTGCTTCATGTGATTCCATCAAATTACAATCTCTGTTTGAAGTTTTTATTTATTTTGGTGTATCAGTTCTTTGGCATAGGACGTGGTGGCTGGCATAGAAGTTGCATGGAAGTTGCATCAGTGAGTTTCCATTTTTGTCTTGTGGGTTCTAAAGTTTCAATTTTTTTCATTATTCTTATTATCATTTTGTCTTTATTCAACTTGCCATTTGGTTTGATCAATGTTTCCCATTTTTTTATGGTTTCGCAGTATTTTCGTCTTTCCTACTCACTTCATCTTCTTCCCAATAACATTTCTTTTGGATTATTCATGCTTATGGTTGACGAGTTGGGTAAGTTTTGTGATTATTTGTAGATTCGGGTTAGTGTGATGTATATATAAAGGCCAGCCTTGCAACTCATTTGTTCCTGTTTCTCTTCAGATTTGCAGCAAATGGGCAAGAAAAAGTTAATGTCTTTCCTCTTCGTACCTTTTTTCCACTTTCCATTTCTTTTTTAGTTTCAGTTTCTAATCATTGTTCTCACATGTACAGGTCTGATTCAAAGTCCAACCTCAGCTTCGAGAAGAACCTCCAATTCTATTCCAGAATGTTCCCAGATTAATTTCTGAATGTTTTTTCTACTTTTTTTTAACAATACAGCAAAAATATTTAATAAGTTTATTGAGAAAATTAAATAAAATGTTAGGTATTGTTCTATCTGTTTGCTTGTGTTTGACTGTGAAGTTTTATCGAGGGTGGTGGTACTACATGTCAATTTCTGCTCTAAGTTTCAACCCTTCTGATCAACCACTGTAGATCTGAAGAGTTTCTCATCCCAGTAAAGGTCAGCCTTACAAAATCAATTCATGTTCCAATAAAGGTGAAAACTTTAGTTAAATGAAATGGGAATTTCTCTTTGTGCACATTTGTTTGAATTTTAATTATGTAGTACTTGGATATTAGATAAAATTTGTTCTGTAGGATGGCCTTTAAGACATTCTGAATCTGAACTTGAATTAAAATTTTTGTTTTATGTGTTAAATACTTAATTGATGTCCTTTGTTTTCATATTTTTTGTTTTGCCGTGGTTAAGTTTTTTTTTTGTGATTTTTTGGGGTTTCAAGTTGCTAACATTTATATTTTTGGTTTGATTTTCTGAAATTTAGTTGGAGAACCCCGGTGGAAAGATTATGGAGTTGCAGTTCAATACTGTGAGAAAGTTAGAGGTTATTGGGATGGTAAATAGGAAGTACAATCACTTCCTTTGTCCAAAGATCCCTATTATTACTTCTTCCTTCCGTTTCCCTTGAAAAGTTGTCCACCTTCAATTATTCCTTTGTCAATTTCTCTTATTTTTTTAATTCAACTGTCTTCTGCGGGTTTTAATTTTGAAGTGTTTTTTTTGGCAATTTCTACATATCGTTTGTCATTGTCTTTGTATTATTTTTTTGTTTTTAAAGAGAAATTCTTATTTTGTGATTTCTCGAAAGTTGTTATGGCTTTACATTCCAAATTGTTAAATGAGTGGATTGGGATCAATGTTGGATCTATTGATATATACTGTTGTTTTATTAAATTATTGTCATCGTGATTATGTGGTTTAGTTAAATGTTTATTTTGTGGCTAATATTGGTTTATGAAAGATTATCCAATGTGCTCTATGAATTATGGATTGTCGATTCGGAATCCAAGAAGAAATGAATGCTCAATCAAGTGCTACTGTCCATTTTTTCTCATATATTATCCAATGTTATTGTTGTAGTCAAAATTGCAGGTCGTGAACTTTTGAATGCTTTATGTCTGAGACTTTGATTCATGATTTTTATATTTCCTCTGAATTAAACTTTTTGTACTGTGATACTTGTATTTACAGCAAGGGATCTAAGTCTGAGGCTTTGATGAATTGTGTTGGTTGTTAAGGAATTGTTCTGAAGGTTTCTATAATAACATGGAGCAAGTAATGTAACTCTTCTTTTATGGTTCTCTTAAATGTGTTATGGTTTTGTTTTTTTATTCATGTTTAAATGCGATAGGAACTTGGAGCCAGTAGTGTAAC
>Ga0214543_1009215_pt1 | contig 15534 bp, 7 predicted proteins | sample CNSS2metaG_FD_160094 | JGI IMG/M metagenome (GOLD analysis project Ga0214543, IMG submission 160094) | Root nodule microbial communities from cowpea collected in UCLA plant growth center, Los Angeles, California, USA - CNSS2 | ecosystem: Host-associated > Plants > Roots > Nodule | place: USA... | reverse complement strand
AATAAATTATTAATTTTATTATGTTATCATGTTTTTTTTCTTCATCATACCTATATATTATTATTATTAAAACAAATTTAAAACTCATTTATTTGAAAACATATTCAATTATTTTAATTTTATAGAAAAAAAAAAAAAAAAAAACACTTGTATGTTGTAGGCACCAGTTATAGGTTAAGATTAAGTGTTAAAAGTAATCAAAAATTTCTCAAATTAGCGGTAAAAATTTATTTTATTTTTATCAGATTTTACTACTTTAGTTAAGACTCATTGTTGTGTATTATATTTGTTAATACCGAAGGAATAAGAATATATATATATATATATATTTCGGATTAGCCTATTTTAATATTTGATTCGAACCTAAGGTATTGTCTTTAAAAAATAATTAAAGTTTTGTAGTGGGATTAAACCCACTTTAAAGTAAACTTTGGAGGCTAAGACTTTTGGTCCCTAAATTGAGGACTCCCTAAACGAAAAGTTTTTCAAGGATAGATTAGGACTCACATGAAACATTGAGTCAAGTTGACAACTCTTGATATAAGTCATATTCACTCTCTATCTCATTGTTTAACCTCTTAATTATAAGGTATCACAAAAAGATATTTACAATTTTTTTTCATTTTTTAATCCAAAATATTTTTTTTAAAGCAATGCTTTAAAATAAAATTTTTGATAAAAATTAATTTTAAAGTATAATTAAAATAAAATTTGATAATAAAAAATTAGTGTAAATACAGTTGATTTTTCTTAGTGTAAAACCCTCTTTTTTTTATTCTGCCATAATTTTAAAGGGTTACCCCTAATCTAATGGGCCTAAGGGCTCGTCCATAGGGTGTCCAAGGTCCCTAAGGCAGTCAAACCCCCTCTCACTGCTACATTCTTGCAAACACAGTTCCCTTACACTCTCTCCTTCTCAACAAAACGCTCTGCTAGGGTTTGGGATCTATCCAAGTTCAACTGAGTTTAACCTTTTTCTTTCGTCGGTAGGGTTCCTCGTAATAATCTCATGCTCCCTCTGTATTGAGATTTTCAGCTCTTAAACCTGCTCCTGGAGCTGTAGTGCTCATTCGCTTAAGTGTCGGAACTTCCCGCTAGCTTATTTCCAGGTAAAGGAAGCTAGGGTTTTTATTTCTATTTTATGCGAGTAATGTTTTGTGAAATATGAGAAAAGATTGGGAAAAACGCTAGTTTTTGGTATATTTCTGAGTTAGGGGTTCAAATATTCATGAAACTGTGATATTTGACGTTATTTTTCGTATTCTGGATGCGTCGTGCAGTCGCTGGGCGAGTTAACTTGGTCGCTGGACGACTGTGTATTTTTCTGATATGCGCAGTTTTAGTAAAATTGACTTTCCCGACTCATTAACCGTTGGATTGAGCTCACATTTTGACATTTGGTTCATAACATGCTATTTTATGGTTTGACCGGTTGGATCGTCGATTAGATGTCTGTAACTTGAGAAATGTGTCACGCATTACTGCAATTATTTTGGTTTTGTGATAATAAATTTTCTTAGGATTTTTGGTGTAAGAATTATGGTTGTGGGTTGTGTTTGATTGTATGGAATTACAGGTACTTAAATGTTGGCACTCATTTATTTGGGATGAATACTATTTTGTGATATATGTATGTCTTGGTATGCATTTATAAAGTATGAGATGAATGAATTTACATGAGTGATGTGATTCATGGATTGTGAATGATGAACTTGGATAAATCTCGGTATGTGATTTCAATGAAATGGTTGGTTATATATATGGTCATGAATTCGTTATGAACAATAATGTTACATTGATGGCATGGTATTGGTATGAGGTAAAGTTCTATATCCCCGAATTGGGAAGAATGGGATGGTATGAAATCAACATGGAATATGAATGAGGATGGGTTACAAAGGATAGCGTGAGATGTTAAATGCATGATCAATATTATTTGTTTGTTTGGAATGTGATTGGTATGTTGTCAATACGTAAATCCACGAGTCTCTAGGTGAGACTTCTTGATCGTGCTTCAGTGGTCGGGACGTAATTCCATGACCCCTATTAGTGGAGATTCATGATGGTGTCCTATCTATATAATTTGGTAAGTATTCAAGGTAAGGTTGCATCTTGGCACTCTAAGGAGTCAGTTAGTCTCACTTAGAGCAGACTAACTCCTGTGGTAAGAGTAGCAGGAGGCCTAAAACTCATTAAGGGCTAACCTTGTGTGTGGGGGATTGATTCATTGTAACACTTGTAACACATAGCTCGGGGTGAGCAGAGGTATCCACCGCAAAGCATTAGCTGAATCCAACCAAATTATATGTAATCCGGATGAGTTGAGTCTGAGTCTAGTGTATTGCTTGAGAAGTCATAACATGATTGATTGATGAATATTGTTTGGATTATGTAATAGCATGTAATGACTTGATAAATTGTTTCTACTCTAGCTTACCCTTTGTTTGTTTTATTGCTTTGTATGGTTTTCTTCTACTTTTGCGATGATCATCAATTTATTGATGGGAGCATATGTGAGAGATACTCGAGGTCAACAAGGAAGAGATGATTCCGCTGCTTAGCCATTTGGACTAGATTCTACTGCTTTGGACTTTCTTTTTTTGGGGCTAGGGCCCATGTACTAGTCTGTCTTTTAATTTTCTATTTTGATTACTGATGAACATTGTATCTGGTTTAGTTGTGACATAATAGTGTTTAAACTCCAGGACTGTGTTTTTGTATTATCCGTGTGACACTTCCTTTAATCATGATTATAAATTAAATAGGGTGTTACACTAAGACACAAATTTAAATAAATTGGATTATAAAGACAAGTTTTCAATTAATTATTTTAAAACAATTTAATTTCACATGCTTAAATAAAATATAAAATTAAATTGTATGTAATTTTTAATGGTGATATTTCTTTTACTAATATTTTTTTTATTTCTTTAATATTTTCAAAGATATATAAATAAAATTCATTCATTAACGATTATTAATATGTATATGTTGATAATATATTATAATGCTCATAGCATATAATTAAGAAGTAAGTCTAGTTTAATCCATTACCATAGACACTGGTCAATTTCTGAAAGATAGACAAAGTTAAGCTAGAAGTGGAATTAATCTCAGGTATATTTTAATTCATTATTCTAAAGGAACTTTTAGATATATTTCATTGTAATTTATGACGGTTTGGGATGAAAATTGTAAATATTCAAGTTTCTTAGGATGTTATAAAAAATATTTCTACATATTTACTTTTGGAAAAGTTGTAGTCCATTATTTTGAATACTTTTTATTCCATGTTAATGTGGTAAAAAGTTATTTCACATGAAAATTATTATTTAACTCCGCTCCAACTTCCATTATATTTTTATTTTTCTTTTACTTTCAAAATTCTAAAAATTCCGAAAATATAAAAAGAAACCACCAAACATATTTCGACTCATGTGTGGGAATAACATTTCAATTAAAACCTCGTAAGGTTAAACAACAACATGCCCTAGAAAAAATAATTAATGACTAATATGATAATAAAACTGAGCTACTGGCGTCCTCACTATTTCTTTATTAACCGAAGTTCATTAATTTCCCGAATTTTTCAATGAGAAAACGTTTGACAATAAGTGATATTCACTCAGATGGTAGATGTTTTAAAGTAAATATTACAATATTTGGAAAAATAACATCATTGGATAATATAACACTAATTATAGAAAAGTTTGGAAAAATAACATCATTGGATAATATAACACTAATTATAAAAATGTTGAATATGATTTTGGTCCTTCAACAATCCATCTTTAAAACCTTCAATCAATTTAGTCTCTCATCTTTCTAAATATGTGAATTTTATAAAATAAAATTTGATAATAAGTGATTTTCACTCAGATGGTAGATGTTTTAAAGTAAATATTACAATATTTGAAAAAATAATATCATTGGATGATATAACACTAACTAATTGTAGAAGAATTAAATATGTTTTTTATCCTTCAACTTTTAGTGAAAATTAAAATTAATCCATCTTCAAAATCTTCAATCAATTTAGTCTCTTATCTTTATAAATGTGTGATCTTAATCATTTAAACTAACTTATTTTAAGTTTATATGACCTTTCAAACGCCTTTCTCAACTAACATTAAAGCGAAAAAATGTCAAACAGTGTAAACAACTTAAAATACTATAATGAAATAAGCTTAAAACATCAACTTAATACAATTTGATTAAAATAATTAAGTCTACGAATTTACAGGATTAAAAAACCAAATTGATTCAAAGATTTAAAAGAGAACTAATTCCAATTTTTAATGAAAGTTGATGGATAGAAAATATATTTTACTAATTATAAAATTACCGCATCGGATGTATTCTTCCTACAGATTCATTCAGTTTCCATTTCATTTAAATGAAACATATGGGATCTGCAAATTTGTTCATAACTAATTAAAGAAAACATAACTACTTAAATTACCACGTCTGATTTATTCATCCCAATGCAGCTATTGGGATCTGCAAATTGGCACTTGACACATTGATTTGGCCAGGCAAATTATGTCGAAAAGGCAATAAAGTGAAAGGGTTTGGAACCTAGAGACAATGAAGTGCAGTCATTAGAAACGGTTTAACACTTCACAACTATAAAAATTATCTGTCGAATAAAAAAATTTCACACCGATCACTTGCAAATAAACAAAATCCAGTTACCCCGACAAACAGCTGAAGGCGCTAATTTTAACTGGTGTCCGAAAATATCGGAGAAAAATTGTAAATGAATGGGTTACTTAGTCATGTTGATGCATGATATGTTTCTTCAAGAGATAGCAAAGGCATGTAAGTACCAAATTTGTTATAAATCCAGTACATAGTCTGAAAATAGTCTAGCCAGCATTCACATACCAAGAGAAGCTTGGTACTTTATTTCAGAAGCTTCATGAGAAGTAACATATCCAAGAGGCCTTTATAATGTATCTACAGGTTTTCTCTGCTATCCAACCTTTGCGTGAAAGCCAAGATCAAAAGTTCAAATTCTAAAAACACTTAATGGCAATACATGACATTACCTGCTAGATTTGTGGCAAACTCTCGAACATGGCCGTACAACAAAGGTTAGTGTTGTGAATATCTGTATTCAATAGACTATTTGCTGAATATGCTGCGTGCCATGCTAGTAGATGAATCAGAGTGATGTATGCCACGCATACGATTGTCCCGTTATGAAGGGATGCAGCCGAAAAGATAACACGACTGATGTATCGGCTGAATTTACTACGTAGTTTCCGATCCCAAGTATACAAAGTTCAATTTAATCCCAAAATAAAAGCTTCTTCAACAGAAGAAAAAAAATAATGCTAAAAAAATGAACCCCGTAGGACCATTACGACAGACATGTAAAGAAGTTGATTTCCTGAGTGTTGACAGTATAGTATATAAACTCAGGCCGCAGTTTGTCCAAATTTAAGGGCCTCACAATGTGAGAATAAATACAAATATCTGTGCTTTTGTGCATTTTCAATATTATATTTAATCAACATAAAGAAAGGTTTAATAATAAGATGCTCATCAAAATAGAAATGAACCACAAATTATGCTTCACCAAGCAAGGTTAACAGACTTCATAAATCCAAAGGATTGCCGGGTCAACTGTTTAAAAGAGATGCCTTTTACGCTGACAATATTCGTGGGAATTCATTTTTCGAATGTCGCAAAAACTTGCATCACGTCGGAGGAAATTCTCACATATTCCATTGGTGCACTGATTTTTTATGTCTTTAAAAATAATAAAAAGAATTGACACAAGGCTGCTGAGAATGACATAATTGTATTAAAAAGAAAAAAAATAAGATCCTTGAGGTTGCAACCACTGCATTATTCTATTAACTACTAATCAAGTTGGTAGTTGCCTTCAGATGCGGCCAAAAACTGTATCTGTAGAGAATATTGTTTGACGGTTTACACGGATGCCCTGTTTTCACTTTCAGAGGGCACAGTACTAGTAGTATGACAATCCAATCCAACTAATCAAGAGCTTTATTTTTCTTCTCCTCACCCGTGCCCAACGTTTCGAAAACCGAACGTGTTCTAGATCAAACTTTGCTGGCTAACTTTTGGTTCTAGTTAAAAACTCAGGAGACCCTTTAAGTTAGAACATTCGATCTTAGAGTCTTGAACTCTTGGGTCTGGAATCTCCCATATTTAAAATAAAGTTTTCTTTTTTGGGTGTGTAATTAAGTCACAATAATAAGGAATTTGTCACTCCTAATTTCCCTAAAAATATAGTTTTATTATATTGATTTTATTGTCTTAATAAAATATTCTTAAAACGATGACATGAATAAGAAACTCATTAATAGTCCATATTCACTTCGTAATTATCATTTAATGGTAAATAAGGATTTGCTTGATCGTGAAAGATATTATCGGAATTCTTGAATTTCATGTGAATATCCCTCGTGAAGACCAAATAACTACAGTACAACTTCAGATCAGATCAGATCATTCACAATGACTTATTATACTAATTTTCCATTTATTTATAGATGTTGGTATCTAAGCAACTTTTTAGGTAGTGAATTCGCATGTTCGATATGTTTGGTTCGCAACTGGTATCAAGAGTTTGTGTAGTTTGTAAACTGGTTCTGAGTGCTCTCTCAAAGACAATCAATGAGCCTGAAAGATTGACTTATAATCGACAAGTGTCGACTAACCTAGTCACAATTTGCCAGAGGGTTTTCCAGAGGGTTCACAAACCCTCAATCTAGAGCCTAGGTAACAAAGTGATTGAATTTGACTACCTAGTTGGAATTTGTCTATAAGAGTTTTCCTAAGGGTAAACAACCCTCAGTCTCGAGAAAATGTGACGAGAAGACTGGATAAGCTCCAACTAACCTAGTCCAAACTTGTCTAAGGGAGCGAAATGGTGGGAGACTAGTTCTAGAACATTCATTGTAACGGGACACAAGGTCATTAGTTGTGGCGTGATGGGTAAGGAAATGTCACATTGTTCACTGCAGATGGTTTTACACATGTACATATGACAAACTATGATTCGCAAATATTTTGTAATGCTTGGAGAGGTTTAAGGCACAAGAAACAACACCATAATGAGGCTCAAACTTTTGCGGAGAAAGAGATTACTTCACTTCTACCAAAGGGTTGCTACTTGTTTCTTTTATCAATTTCTACTTCGACAAACATTTCCATATTTTGTCTCTAAAAGTCCATCCTAGGAACACCCAAATCCTTTCAATTTGTTTGAACACCTCCTCCTTGTCATCGAAGTTGTCGTTGTGTTGTAGGGATGTCTATGTTTCTTGTGTTCTCACTCATATATATAAAGTATTGTGGACTCCCACTAGGAGCTAACTCAACAACACGTAGCCAAGAGTGTTCATCTAAAACCACATCAAGATTCTGTCGTATTCACACAAGGTTTTCAGGTCAGGACATTGTCTTCTGCGCAAAACGAACATTATAGTTGTCTTAGTGAGTGTTTGTTGAAAACCTAAGATCCATCGTATTATTGAGCTTGATTTATGTAATGTCCACTTTGACATTAGTATCAAAATGAAAGAATGCCTTCATAGTTGCTATTTTATTAGACATATAATATGCATTGTACTCCTTTTTTAAATTCCTAAAATATATTAGGATAGTTAGCACAAATGATCTTGATGATTTGGTGTTTGAAGATTTGATGAAGATACATAAATTCATTGCATTGGAACATGTTGGAGACATGATTAAATTGATGATGCTGTGAAGATTTGATGTTTCACGTGTTGTTCAAGCCTCGTGTGTGTGCTATATCTAGATTACTCATGAAGAAAACAAGCTTGAAGATTGGTGCTCATAGTGTAGACCATTTACCATTCTATAGATGTATAGGGTCTTATTGGTGTCTTTTAATCTTTTGAATTGTTTTTCAACTAGTTAAATGGTTTCTTTTAATCTGTTGAATGACTTACGTATTCTATCAGTTGATTTATTTTTTAATCGACTGATTTCACGTAATGTGAAATCAACAATTGAATGAAAAATCAACCTGTTGAATTTGTTAACAGATTGACTATAAGTTTTGTTTTTCTCGAGCGAGGGGTAAGACTTACCATTTTGACCGTGAAATCATTGGATATTATGTGGAAAACTCTCTTTTGATCATAGAGAAGTGCAACCATTAGAGATTGATCTTGGATCTTTTTTTGGAGCAATTTTGCTTAGTTTTGGAACTTGAAGAAAAAGATTTGGTTGGCTAAGGAGAGATTTCATCCAGGTTTGGTCTTTCTCAAGTTTCTGGGTAGTTCCTGGTGGTTTTCCAGGTATGCAAGGGTGGTCTTGCTGTACTTGTATTGATACTTGTGGGATTCAAGGGTCTTAGGTTGTATTTTTGTATATTTTGAAAGTGTAATCTTGTGGATTTTGTAAATCTTTTGAAATACTACAAGTTAGGCTTAGGTTGCCTTGACAAACTGGATGTAGCTCAAATTTGAGTGAACTAGTATAAAAATCTTGTGTTCTTGTGCTTGCCTCTAACTCTTCTCTCTTGCTTTGTACTTTAAAGTTTCAAGAAATTTGAATTGAACCATCTTGTAATTGTTCTTGTGTGTTCTAGCATGATCTGAAGCTTGACTCATATTTGTATTACTCATTTGAATCAATCTTGATAAGTCTTTCATGCTCTTTTTGGTTTAAACTGCAAATTCAAATTTTTGCAAATTTCCTAGTTTTTCAGTCGACTGATTTGATGTTTTGATATGTTGATTTACTAAGCACTGTTAACTGTTTAATGAAATTAGCCGACTGTCCCTGTTTTTGATCGATTAAAAGTGTGCAATCCAGTAGCTTTTGCATCCTCATTTCGTGGTTGATCTGATTCAAGTTAAAGGTGTTTTAAGGTTTCAAAAGTTACCTAAGTTTTTAATTAGCCAATTCAATCAGCCTAACCTCCCCTCCTTCTTGGAATTTCAATACTCACATAATACTCTAGGAACAATTAGACATTAGAGAAATCTAAATTTGGTAACAACTCAATTAAAAAGTTTCATCATTTTCTTTGTCAGATTGCCTTTAGGTCTAAGTTTCCTTTGATAATTGTTGTAAAGCTATTGCAGATCTCAAAAGTCCAACGCAGAGGTGTAAGTGTTTTGGTGAACTAAGAAATAGCTTTTGGTCTTTACACTTTGTACAACAAGCCATTTTGATACCCAAATCTGAAAATTTAAGGGATTTGTTAAGTAGATTTTAAGTCTAACTCAACCTTATTAAACTGGCTTATAAGATCAAGTTTGCACCTACTTAAATATTGCAAATTAACCTTATCACTAGTTCATATGAGACTTCCAACACACTCCCTTATGTTCAAGGCATATATATACATCTTGAGTGTGGGACTAAACATTAATGGGTGGTCAGATAATGGTCCGACAATCGGTAGAACAATATTTCCAACAAACAACAAACTTCGCTAGAATAAACATACATGACTCTGATACCATGTTAAAAAGTGATCTTTAAACCTAACTCAATCCTACAAAATTAACTTGTTAATAAGTGTTAGGGTTCCGAGTCACCCCATGAATTTGCCTGAGTTAGTAGCTTGTTTGTCGTACACATGGGACAACTTTCAAATCGTGAATCAAGTCCGCAATGTTCATGATAACCATCTATTGAATTGCAAAGGCAAAAGTTGTAGGGACCATGAGGTCTGATATAACTCTAGGTCTTCTTAGTCTTCATTAATTATTACTAGTGGAAACACAGGTGTTGTCGCAACTGTGTGTCAGCAATTTTTAAGTATTTGTATTATAACTTAAGTTATTAATATTTGTAAATTGATTAAGTTAATATGTAAAGTAAAATTTTATTTGTCATCAAAGTTAAATATATCTTGACAAATATGATGAAGAAACAAAAAAGAAAAAAAATGACAATTTTATTCAACAAATTTTAAAATTGCGATTATTCTTAAAAAGACGATTAACAATAATTATATTATAAAAGGTAAAATAAGAATATGAATTGTGTATACAAAAGAGGAGAATCCTCTTTATATATAGGTAGAGATATATGTCAATTTGTCACTTTTAGTTTGTAGTGTTTGTTACTTAGTCTATGCTGAGGTGAAAATCAATCAAGGCAAGCTTAGTTGACTTTATTGATTCTTCCCTCAACAGTAAAAATGGTAGATGTCATAGTTAATGACAATTTTGGATTACTCGAATTAGACAACCTGATGTCCATAGTTTCAAGCCAATATTTCCCTCAAATATTTGGATCAGAGTATTAATGTGGGGTTGTCATAGGAGTGTAAAGACTAGATGAGATTTCTTTCTTCACCAGAACACTGATGTCCCCGCCTTGCCTTTTTTAGCATCTTACGAAGATGTGATCAGTTGCTCATGAGCCTCCAAAGCTTCTTTTACATGGAGGCGAGACTCCTACGCTTCCCTAAGGAGTGCTTCTTCTGCTTGTCAGGTTGCCTCTGCTCTTTTTTTGTCTTTTTTTCGTTAAATTGTCGTAGGTCATTCATGGCTGACATGACTCGCTGCAAGGTGGAAGTCTCGCCATCATCCTCCAACGGAGTGGCACTAGTTTGATTCCTCATTGTTTGAATTTGCAGAAGTAGGAAAAGTTTTACCTATCCAACAATTGGCTCTAAAATGTTCAAGTTCAAAATTATTGGGGGACTCCAAAACATAGCATTCATAATGAGTTGTGTTCTTCTCAGAAGGAAATGCGTCACTGCAATCGAGGTATGCAAAGACGAAGTCTCCTTTGCAAACTCGTAGACTCCTTGACAATAAGCTTTGATTAGTTGACAAAGACCAAAAGAAAATCCTCGTGCAGAAGATTTACAGGCTTTAGGGCCTCCATAATAAGGTTAAATAATAGAAAATATACTTGGCAGTAAATAAACACACTTGAATACTGACTTTTGGTTGTTTGTCTAGTACTCGATCATTTGAATTATTGAGTAACAAACAACCCAAATCAATTCTAATATATTCATTTATAGATGATGAGACCATTATTGTTCTAACAAAGTTTTTAGGTAGTAGATCCCGCACATTGGATATGCTTGGTTTCTAAAGCAGGTTGCCTGACACCCTATCTATCCGAGGGCCACTATCTATCTAAGTGGTCCAGTTTGATAAGAAACAATGTATTAAAAGTGTATCTAGTTCGCAAAAGTACGCGGACAATGATATTAAGTTACCCGTTTAAACACAGCAACGATGATATTGAATGACTCGTTCAAACTCAAACCGATGATCCTCATAGACCTACTCATAATCACTAACTAACTCGATCGGAGGCTTTTCCTAAAAATATTTCCGATCTAAATTTTTATTGAAATTGAATTTTTCATTAAAAAATAAATATTTTAACCAGAATAGATGAACTTACTGGCAAATTCTTCAAATCAGGCAACTATTGTCCGCGTCTTATGCAATTGAATAAGAATAGCATTCTTGAGTCTCGAGTCGTGGCTAAAAATGCTTCAACACATTCAAAAGCGCCGCAGTACTATTCCACCCTTCTCCATTGTTTCAAGCAGTCATGGTCAACGTCTCCCTCCTTCCCTGTCACGGTCACACCCCAACCAACAAGCATGCCACACATATATTAATTAACAGATCAGTGTCTAGTAATTAATTCCAAAAAACATAGACTAAATAGACAGCGAAAGAATCAATCACCTTCGTTCAAGCAAGCATCCTTTAAAGTTCAAAGTCAGAATCAATCCATCAATCAACCAGATTGAAGATGGACAGGCTAGTGAAAGCAGAAGCAAAGGAAGTCGAGGTGATGTTCTTAAAGGGACAAAAGTGCAGCTCCTCCTTCAAGCTAACGAATCTCATGCACACCATGTCAGTGGCAGTGTCTCTAACCACCACAAACCCATCTCTATTCTCCATCAACAAACACTTTTCCACAATTCCACCACTCTCTTCTGCATCATACACCCTTCACCTCTCCCACACCTCCGACCAACCCCCTCTTTCCGATCCTCCCGATGCCATCACCGTCCGAGCCACCATGCTCCCCACCGGAAAGGCCACCGTCGACCATCTCCGCCGCCTCTTCTCCAAACCCGGCCCCCACGTCTTCCGCGACGCCGTCTTAACCATCTCCCTAGTCGGACCCCACGTCGCCGAATACCTCATCTCCCATAAACCCCAATCCCACAACCTCTTCACCAAAGCCATATCCGCGTGCACGAGATCGCAGCTCACGGGACTGCTCAAACCCGCCGTCGAAAACGGCAGTGCAGACGCCGTCGCCTACTTGCTTGACGCCGGCGCGGACGCCACCGCGACGACAGAGTCCCTCATGCCACCGGCAATCAGGTCCGGGAGCCTCGACGTGGTGAAGCTTCTGGAAGCTTCGGGTTGCAAGATCGAGGAGTCAGTTCTGCACGAGGCCGCGGCGACGGACCGAATCGACGTGATGGAGTTTCTGTTGGAGCGTTGCGACGAGGAGTTGGAGGTGGATTCGGTGGACTCGGAGGGGAGGACTCCGATTCACGTGGCGGCGAGGGAGGGGCACGTGAGGGTTATCGAGTTCTGCGTCTCGATGGGAGGAAACCCTAATCGCGTGGACTATAAGGGGAGGACCCCGCTCCATTACGCGGCGTGGAAGGGACACGTGAAGGCCGTGGAGTGTTTGTTAGAATGCTCAAACGTGAAGTGCGTGAAGGACAGGGAGGGGAGAACGGCGTTGTGTGTTGCGGCGGAGAGTGAAGAGTCCCACGCGCGCCGGCGTTTGGTGGATTTGCTGGGGTTGGGCGACGCGCTGATGCGTGCGGCGAGGGTCGACGATGTTCAGGGCGTGAAGAGGTGTTTGGGGGAAGGGGCGAGTGTGAACGGGAGGGACCAGAACGGGTGGAGCCCACTGCATTGGGCTGCGTTCAAGGGTCGAATAAAGAGCGTGAAGGTGCTGCTTGAACACGGTGCTGAGGTTGATACTGTGGATGATGCTGGCTACACTCCCTTGCATTGTGCTGCAGAGGCAGGGCATTTGCAACTTGCACTCTTCTTCATCGCTCACGGTGCTTCTCAATCACATCTCAAGTCCTTTCCGTATCTTGCTGCTCACCCTCTTAACTTGTTCGACTCTTTTCAAAATCAGGTTTCTCTTCCTTCTAAATCTAACACACTAATGTATCACTGAATCCAAATCTCTGTTTTCTGTATATATAATGTGTAGTGTGGAATGTCCTTGGTGATTGCTTCTTGATGAAATGATATATGAGATGTGAGAAAAAAAACTGTACAAATCCAATTCAACAATAACGATAAACGAAATTGATAATCTAATATCATTCATTTATGTTTATTTTGGTAAGTGTATTTGGAGAAGCAATGTAGATTTGGGTTAAGTATTTAGACCAGAAGATTTTGTGTTAAATGAAGTGTTGATTACATTTTCATTTCACCGTATCATTTTCATATCACATTGCCGAATAAGCCTTCTATGGTTTGAGCAACTTCTTAAGATTTTCGTTTCATTCGGCACATTAGGCACACAGCCGAGTATGAAGCTTGTAAAAGGTTATCGAGTTCTTAAATGGCTTGCCGTTACACTTCACTAATTTCTATATATATATATTTTACTTTAAATATTTTATTCTTTTTCTACTCATACTGCGTGCGAGTATACTAGAGTTTTACAAGCTTCATTAACTAAGAAAGTTATATTATTTGGTCCAACTTTTTATTAGGGTTTACTTTCATCTGAGCAATAAGCTCCCTACTCAAGCTTCAAATCTTAGCAAAAGATACACTACAACAATTTTCTTTCCTTTTGAACTCTCGTTACTGAAATGAGATTGGTCACTCGAATAATGGAAAAACAGAGTTTGTGTGTAGATTTTGGGACTCAGTGACCTGATGCACACATAGATTAAGTATTGATTCTCTCTCCATGAGAAACTTGAGTAATCAAATGTTGGTTAATCCCTTAAGTGAGGTAGAGGATTACTCAATTTTGTTTTCCATAAATGTATCACTCAAGCACTCAAATGAAGTTCAAACAATATATTGTATCTTTAAGAGAAAACTTTATCGCTCAAGTAATGTGAGTTGTTACCTAAGCAACATACTCACGTCTAAAGTGTTATTCCTCTTTCTTTAAATTAGTTGCTTTAAATTAAATGTGCATTATGTAGTAGATTTAACATGTTGTAATGTTGGTAAATAATGACAAAAGTGACATCATTCTAACTAATAAACATGTAGTAACTAGGGAGGTACTACCAAGTTGTTCATGTATTGTGTGATAAGTTAAGGATTTCACCGAGTTTTTAAATTCTATATATAAATAATGTCATATGAACAAAAGTATTTGGTGGTAAAAGTCAATATCATATCATACTAGTTACTACTATCCAATGACATTTATAGGAAATTACTTTGTCATATGAATAAAAAGTCAATAATTATATATCCATGATTGATAAAATTAATAATTTTGGGTAGACTTAAATTATTATACATATATTAATAATATATTGATTATTACAACTTTAATAATTAGTTCACTCTTATATATTTTTGTAATGTTTTATAAATCGTATTTTAAATATATATATATATATATATATATATATATATATATATATTAGAAAATGATTACTCAAATAACACTAATAATAATAAAAATATAAAATGATATAATAATAATTATTAAATCAATAATAATACTAAGACATATATATAAATCAATTAATATTAATCAAAGATCAACAATTATAATAACAATAATAAATAAAAGATAAAAGATAAGGAGTAGAAATATCCTAGGTTGAGGCACGCATAGCGTTATCCTTAGAGAGAAAATGCCCCTACTGCACAGGGCTAAACAATCGAGTGCAGCGAAGGATCTCCGAACCTTATGAATACCACTGTCTTAAAGATAATATAGATAAGAAAAGAAGAACACTTTTGGAGAAAAACTCTAGTGTTTGTTGTCCCTGTTGTTGTGTCTTTCCTCATGCACCTAGGTGGTATTTATACGTAGTAAAGGGAGACAAAGAAGTAAATAGTAATAAGAATATAGCCGTTAGCCATAAAAAACATTAACCCATAAATTAAAGGTCTATAAAAACATGAGTAACAGTAGAATTTTTATTTTAATTATTTATTTTTTAAATTATATTAAAATATTTCTAACAATCCCCACATAATTTAAAAAATAAAATAAAATAAAAAATATATTATCTTTTTAAACAAAATATTGTAGTTTAGTGTAAGGAACCTTCCGGGTCTGACCCTTACACCTAGTGCTTATAAACTTTCACCCGAGAAAATGTAGAGACTTGATTGTCTTGACCTACATCCCCTATGGCCGGATTTTAGTAAATAATACATACAATATCGGTGTTTATTATAGGTTCTAATCAGTGGGTGCACGTTACAGCCTTGTGCATGTATCTTGTTTCATGAGTGTCACTTAGAGACTTGCCCATGTCTCACAATGGCGGCCCCACCATCACACTCACTAGGTAAACCCTCAAAGGGTGGTTTGTGACTCACACCCCTACAA
>Ga0214543_1009213_pt1 | contig 15537 bp, 7 predicted proteins | sample CNSS2metaG_FD_160094 | JGI IMG/M metagenome (GOLD analysis project Ga0214543, IMG submission 160094) | Root nodule microbial communities from cowpea collected in UCLA plant growth center, Los Angeles, California, USA - CNSS2 | ecosystem: Host-associated > Plants > Roots > Nodule | place: USA... | reverse complement strand
AAAAAAAACCCTTATCCTAGCGTGCTTGGAATTTTGTTTGACGCGAAGGAATCACGTTAAGAAGGTGGAAACCACATCCTGGAAGGTGAAAAGCCGCATCTGAAACGTGAAACCAAACATGCCATATCGTATATCAGTGTCCCAAGACATTGACATTGTTGTTTGCAAGATTAGGAGAGTCGTCGTTGTCGTCTTGAGAATGGAAATGATAAGTGATTCTTTGGGCGGCAGCCTTGAAAGTGTCATCGACATCAGCGTACAATCCGAGGCGGTCGTCTTCGTCGGAGCACTCTTCGACTCCTCCCTCGGTGTAGCTGGTTCCACAGCCTTGATGAGGAAGAAGATTAGGGTCGTCACGTTTCACTGCGTGAATGATGGAAGCAGCATCATCCTCAAGGCTACCCTCAGTGCTCTTCATACACCACATGCTAACCACCAACACCCCAAGACCAAACACGAGCATTGCTTTGGAATATTTTGCCATTGCGTGCGCAAAATCTCTCTTCAGTTCAGTCTTTCAGAGTGATGATGAAAGGAGCAGGCTTGGTGGAGAATACGATCTGGGGGAATTTAAAACCACTGCTGTTTACTATTTTTATAACACTGTCTTTTTTAATGTTGGAACTGGTCTTAAGGTAGATCCGTTTCACACTCTAAATTAACATGTTCTGTTGTTTTCTTTTTCCGCGTAGTAATAGGTATTCAGTTCAGACGTGAAGATTCGCTTTTTTTGGGTAAAAGGGTACTTCTTCGTAGAATTCGCAACAACATGCTGAAGAATCAATTGCATCCAAAAGAAGAGTGTGTGCGTGTTGAGCCACTTGTATATTAGAGCAACATATATGTTTGAGAAAAAAAAATTGTAAGAAAATATATTATGTATTGTTTCAGAAGGTTGTTTATAAACAGGAAAAATTTTCTTCAACACTAAAAGGTTACATCAACATTTTATTTTATTACAAATAATTACCTTTTCTTTTCAGATTAACTAAATTAAGTTATTCGCGTTGAGATGGAAAAAATTAATATTCCTTTAAAAAAATGGCAGGAACGGGAGAAAATCAATCAAAAGTTTCAAGTATTTTATTATGGATTGTGAAATTAAAGACGTGAAACCAAATAAATTTTAGTTATTTTTAGAAATTATGATTTATACATGATTTTTGAACATGAAATAATTAATCTTATCAAACATTTCCTAAGAAAAAGAAACAATTGAAGTAATGAGAAATTAATATCCAATTGATTTAACCAATTCTTTTACTTTTTCAAAACAAGGTGGGACAAATTTTTTCTTTAGATGTATTCTTTTTCTTTGTAAAATATGTTTGTTTTGATTTTTAAAAAGTTCAAATGGGTTGATGTTTCCAATTTTTAATAAAATATATATTTTTTACTTTTAATTTGTTCCCAAATAAAATATATTAACGTTGACATAACAAAATAGTTAAGGATAAAAAATTTAACATTGATTAAATTGAAATCATTAATCTATCAATAAGATAGAATTTAAGTACTGTGACCTAAGGAAATGTAATTAATTAAATAGATAGATTCCATTAAAAGCTACCATAAGTTTTGCATAATAAATTAATTGGTGATAGAGAAGAGAAGAAGGAATTGATATTTGGTGATGAGTAGGTGGGAAGTGTAAAAATTGATGATATCCATGGTCCATAGGAACTCTCACCCCTCATATTTCACACAGCAGTAGCTCTCATACCCACCTCATAAAATTTTGTTGCCTTGCATTTATTCTGCTTTTATTTCTGCAGTTCCAATTCAATACAATACCCTCTATTACATGCCTCTGCACGTACTCAACTTTTTTCATTAATTCACACCCTTTCTAACACCTTCATTGCTCACATAATTCATCTCTCATATATCTTTTTATCATGTTTAAATTCTCTAATGATTTGTTTGTGTTGTCCTTCGTTAAACATTAAAAATATACTGTGTTGGTATTTTAAATATCTTTTTAATATATTTTAAAATATCAAAATTAGTATTAATAATCAGTGTATTATGAAGACACAGTAGATAAATAACACAATAAAATTCAGCGGAGAATTCAAATTCCTTTTTATCACTGTCATAAAGTAGAGTTTAATTTATATGTTCACTATGTCCTACTCACAAGGTGAAATATTCTTTTATATATATACTTATATACTTTCCATGTTAGTAAGAGAGTAGGAAAAAGAATAATCTTAGATAATAACTTTTTTACTTTTCTTGTTCGTGTGAATGATTTGGCTTTGTCTCTGTTAATTTTGTTCTGTTACGACATTTATAAATACATGTAGGTATTCTTTTATTTTATTTTTAAATTTTTCTTTAAAATATACACTTAAATAAAAAATGATCTAAATAAAAATTACATCATAAAATATTAACACAAATAAAGGAAAAGGTAGATAATTATTGTTATCAATAATTTGACCTGCAATATCCTTCAAGGTAAAGCTAAATTTCATCTCACAAAAGCATTCTCAAGTAAACGGTACCTGCCCTTTGACGTTGGGAGAAAGCACGTGTTTTGAGAGTTATTATCAATATTTAACAATATATTATAGAGAATTTAAATGTGTGAATTTAAGATGCACAAGTAGTAGAGATAAAAAGTTGAGTACTATAAGAAGATAAATAATGAGTAATTTTAGTAATAAATTTTAATTAGTCATTATAATAATTAATTCATATATCAATTTATAAATTAAAAAATACTGGTAACTAAAGTGGTTTTTATTATGAATAATTGATTTCTCATTTGGTAATTAAAATATTTTTTGTTATAAATTGATTTCTAAATTGGTCACTAACATTAACTATCAATGTTTTGGCTATCAAAGACATTAGTCTCTAAATTGGTTGGGTTGGTTTTCAAATGAATAATTAAAAATCAATTATTTTGGTAGTCAAAATCGTGATAGTTAATGTTCGTGACCAATTTAGAGACAAATTCAAGGAAAACTATTTTAATTATCAATTTAGAACCAATTATTCATAATAAAAACTATTTTAATAACTTGTAACTTTAGTTTATAAATTTGTATCCCAATTTGTTATTATTGTGATTAATTATTCTGTGTCACTAAAATTAGTAAAAGATTCGTAAATTTATTATCATAAATTTTAGATAAGTGAAACCAATCCCTTATATGTGAATTTATTGTGTTGTTCATTAATATTGTGTTTATTCGGTAAACCTCTCTTTTAACATGATAAATGAGAAATACTATGCTTAGTAGACAAAACTTAAGTAGATCTAAAAAATATGTATAAGATTAATTATAATTGGAATATGAACTTTAGAAATAGAAATTTATAATAAATAAAACTATATTTATTTATTTATTTGCCTCCTTAAAAATATATAAGTTTAGATAGATCTTTAATCAATAGAAAATTAATTCCAAAACAATATTGAGTTTATGTTGAACTAATTTCACAAAATTAAAAATATATAAGTTTAGATAAATCTTTTAATCGATAAAAAAATTAATTCCAAAATAATATTAAGTTTATGTTGAACTAATTTTACAAAATTTACGTATGTTCACCTGTATATTATAATTTGATTACATATAAGGTGAGATCGTACCTTACTCATATATTAATTTGATTATATTTTTAACTTATGTGGATTTTCCAGCACAATAAATATAAACTTATGAAAATTAAGATTGAATATTTGTAAATGATTTTAATAGGAATTTAATAATGAATAACACAACAAACCTAATAAAGTTATTATAATAAATTATGAATATAATTACTAAATGAGAGTTATGCTAACTTATATATATTATGATTTAATTGTATTTATCATATATTATGATTTAGTCATTTGACGTGCCTAGAACTTTTCTAACGTTCAATCATAATAAAAATGAGAACATTTGAATTTTTATAATTTGAAATAATTAAGGAATCAGTATAAAAAGTTCTTTTAGATAAAGTCTTTGAATTTCTCAGAGTAAAAAGTACAAAAATAGATTGGGATTCAATACTTATATTCCTTATTGATATTTACTGCTGTATCTTTAACATAGGTATGAAATCATAGTTAGACAATATTTTTACCTTCAAATGAAACAATTAAATCGAGAAAAGCAAAAGATTTGTTAGGTGTAAAATAGATATCTTGTTTCTGTTTTTTTCTTCTTTTTATAATGAAAAATATACCGTTTCCTTACTCCTTTTCAAGGCATGCTGTGATACGAATTTTTGATTGCAATATATATCTAACTTCAACACAACGATAATGATGAGAAAATGACATTAAATTTAGAATGAGTGACTCATTTGGCAATTCTGATCTCTAATTTTGTGTGCAATTTTATATGTCCATGTCTCCTTTTAATTACACCCAACCAAATTATTTATCTACTATTAACAAAATAATGCATTGATCATCACGTTCAGGCAAAAAAACTTTAATTTTTCCTGTGAACTATTTCAAATGCTGAATAATAAAAAGAAGAAGCACAAGGGGAATGTATATGAGTAGAATAATTGCACATTGCGATGTTGAATTAAATTAAAATGGTGATAATTTCGAGGTTGATAAAACCAAGGCAAAATACTTATTTGGATTAAATACGTTTCTTTTTTCCTAAAGTTTTTCGTAAAATTTAGAATTAATTCATTTTCAAAATTTTTGACAAATTTAGTCTTCGTTTTAAAAAGTGTGTGAATTTAGTCATTTTAACCAAATTTTATTAAGTTTATTTGATGTTTGAAGCGCATTTCATGATAGTATTTGGATTGTTTACAATATTTGACACATTTTTACTTTAATGTTAACTCAAACATTATCATAAAATACGTTTAAAATGTCAAATAAATTTAACAAAATTTGGTAAGAAGGACTAAATTCACACATATATAAAGATGAAAGACTAAATTGATATAAAGTTTCAAAAAGAGACTAATTCTAAAATTCATTGAAACTTGAGGGATAAAAACATATTTAATCCTACTTATTTTCTTCACTTGAACTTTAGTAAGACAATTTGAACCTCAATTCATAAACACTACAGAAAAAATGAGCGAAAGGATCCATCTAAATCCACCGAAGATTATTTAAAAATAAGATTATTTCAGAATAATGATATTTTGATACATTTTTTTATTCATTTTTAATTTATCATTTTAATCATTTTTTGATTATTTATTTTGTTTTTTTTAGTTGTCTGATATGATGATCTAAATATTGACTAGTATTTCTTAATTAATATTAGTTATTAAGATTTAATTCATATTTTTACTCCATATAATTTGTATTAATTACGTGGGTGGGTTAAATTAATTGATATTATGTCAAATATTATTATACAACCTAAATAACTTGTAAATGTATCATAAGTGAATCATATAAGATAACATAATATCAATTTTAAGATAATAGATTATTTGCTTGTAGTTTTTCTTTAATATTGATCATCTTGTTCATTTATATACATTATGACACTTTTAATCTATCCTTAATCATTAATTATTTTTAATCTGAACCACTTTTTACATTAAGTACTTTATATAAAATATTTATATTGTCTAAATAGACATACTCATGAGACAAAAAAAAAGATGCTATTTAATACAGTTTTTATATATATAAAAGTAAGAAGCAAACATACAAACAACAATAACCAACAATGAGAAGAATAATGATAAACAAGCCACGGACCTTTATTTATATTTGTATAAATTAATTTATAATTTTAACTATTTTTTTAATTTTAATATATTTTATAAATTTGGTATCTCAAGATATATTTATACATTTATATAAAGATTTTGACAGACCTAAAATATTTGTTGAAAATCCACTACAAAATCAAACAAACAAAGTTAAACAAAAAAAAAAAAAGTTGTAAGTTTATGTTTGTATAAACGTAACCATAATAAGTATTTCAGAAGTAGAAAGTTAATTAGACTGAAAACCAACCAAGTTAATAGAAAGCAGAAATAAACTATTTTATGAAAGGTCTATTCCATCAAAAACTCTTGTGGATGGAAATTGGTTAGTGAACAATAAATAAAAGGTTTGTGTAACATTCTACAATCGATAATAATTTAAAAGTGGGTACAGGAGCACGTATTAATATAATCACCCTTAATTGAAATAAATAAACTTATAAATTTTATTTTGAAATAGGATAACCTATGTTATTCATTTATTGATATAGTAACTTCATGTCATCGGCTAAACATGGGAAAATTTATAATATCCTGTTTTTAACGGCATAGATTCATATTTATTTGCATTTTTCTTTTCTTATAATTACAAAATACTATATATGTTAGTAATATTGATGGTCGAACTTCAATTTATATTTATTAAAAAATAAAAGAAAAGGATTAAATTATAAAATATTGTATATAAGTAGTATTGATGGTCGAACTTTAATTTAGATTTATTAAAAAGTATAAAAGGATTAAATAAATGTATATTAATTTGAAAAAATTAATTAAATATTGTGTGGGTGAATGATGGTTAATATAATTTCTTTTCTTTGTTAAATTTAGTCAAAGTTGTTCAAAAAAGGAATTGAAATAATTTTATTTCAGTTAATTATGAGAGAAAGAAATAAAATAATTTATTAAATAAACATCTATCGTTTTCATACTAGTTATAACAGCAAAACATATTAACAAGTTGAACGGTAAAAAAACACGATAATTGATTATATATAATATTAAGAATATCTGGAAACAAAATAATTGATTATTTATAATATCTAAATATATAATCATATTTTATTATAATATTTTCTTAAGTTGGATCATATGATTTTCAACTTAGTGAAACGATAATATGAACTTTGTGAATATATATCAATTTGAATAAAAATATTAAATTTAATAAAAATATTAGTATAATTTTTATTTTAATTTGGTGGAGACGAAATTGCATAATTTTTACAAAAAATTGTGACTAAATTAGGAAAATGATACCTGGCATAACAGTGACACGTGACACTGTCATTGTCACATCACATCATCACTATCATATGACACGATGTCAGATTGACACGTGGCAAATTTTTAATTTAAAAAAAAAAATCAAAAAATTCAAAAATAAAAATAAAAAATTCAAAAAATTCATGAACTACTCCATCTAACGTCGTTACTACACCACTAACGGAAAAGACTTGATTGCATCAAATTTCTCAAAACAGAGACCAAATTGAGATAAAAAAATAGAGGATCAAATTGATATTTTGTTACGAAAATGAAGATCAAAAGTATAATTTAACCTATATGTAATATGACATCTAAAAATTAAATAAATTTTATGTAATTATATTTTATTCATATTCATATAAACTTAATCATGTCAAATATCACTTTTAAACTTAAAAACTTAATTATTTTTTTTATATCCTTTAACGCTTTCTATATATCTAAACAATTAAATAATACAAATCATTAAAATTTCAAAACTCAACCAATTTGATCCAAATTCAATGAAACTGAACATGTTCTAGAAATTAAACACAACATCCATCTGTTCACCTAACATAATCGATATATCTAATGTGGTTCGCGTTATACTTCTAGCTTAACTAATTTGGCTTGTCCACCCTTATTAGGAGTTGTTATAGCTTGTGCAATTAATGATCATACAATTCAAACTAACCAAAATCAAGTTTGACTATGTTTTAAGTTGCTCCTAAACGATAAAACAAACCATTACATTCATTTGGTTTAAATGTTATGAGGTATTAAACTTAGACTTTACTTCAATTCATGGTATGAAACTCGAGAGAGTGGAACAAAATTTGTACGGACATTTTAGGTTCAATTTTATTTTTATCCCCATTGGCACTACCCTTCAATCTCATTTTTTTTTTCTTTTCAAATACAAAAGCTCACTTTTTAAATTACTATTTTTATTAAGCGTAAAAAAAAGAAGTCCAATTTATATATTATAATATTTCATCAAATGTTGAAAAAAAAATAGTTAAATAAATAAATGAGGGGTTCTATATTAGCTAAATGCTAGTCAACTCTCTCCAAATGGCCAAACAAGATCTATCAAATGTCAATACAAACTATAAAATTATAGAAAAACGTTGTTATCATTACGGAAATTTCTCGATAAACCTTCATATAGTAAAAATAAACCACATTATTTTTTATAATTAAATTAACAGACAAAAGTTATAATTGGTTTTGAACGTACGACGTACATTAAATAAATAATTAACGAGAAAACATGATCAATTTTAGTGATCCATAATTATTAGTAAATATAGTGATGACCAATTTAGGTATCGATTTATAAAACTAAGAGTAATAAAAAAAAATTATAATTGGTCACTACTAAATTGGTTGCTGGTCTTTAAAATTAATTAATATGATTTCAGTTATAAAAAAATTGGTCACTCAAAATCTAGTTTTTTTTATCAAAATGACTTAGTTTCTAAATTAGTTTCTAATAAATAAGTGATCAATCTAGTGACCAATTATAATTTTTTTATTTATAATAGTGACTATTTTAGAAATTAAGAATATTTTATTTTATAAAGTTATATTTAAATTAGTCACTATATTGTGACTAATTATTTTTTTTTCTGAAATTGGGTTCTAATTGAATATTTTCTTATATAACTTATATAAAATACTTTTATTACGCATAAAAAGTAATGTTAAATACTATTTTTAAAATTTTAATATAGGTATTATTTATAAGATAATAAAATAAGTTAAACATCAGCATAACCTTTTTAAAATATTCCTTTCGGACTCAATTATAAGTGAAAAGGATAAATTTTAACTAAAATATATAAACAATTTAAGTACTTTCATTCCAAATTAGTTATATTATTCTAAAAATACCGTTCAATTAATTAAAACTTTGTTCTTAATGCCCTTTCTTTACTTTTGATGAAAGACATTTTAGAATTTTTTTTTTTTGAAAATAATTGAAAAATTGAATGATAATTTAAATAAAAATTGATTAAATTTCGGGTTTACCATAGAATAGATAACAAAAAGGGGCATAGCTTTTTAAGTTTTCAATACATTTAATTAATAATATAACTATATTAAAAAAACGCTACAAAAACAACTATTGCTATCATTATGATACACACGAAGTAATTTAGTGGGTGATAGGCGATACATTAGGTTGGAAAAATTGGGAATAAACCCAGAAACGTGAAAACACATGCAAACCCTCATTAAAATCTGCAACCAAACTTTCTCAGCCAATTAATCACACACATCTAATTTCGAACCACTACTATAAAACCTTCTTCCCCGATAACTTTTCTTCTCCACCACCACCACATTATCATAATGACTCTCACATGCCTGTTACTATTCTTAACCCAAATTCTGGTGGTAAAAAATTCTGAGGCTAGTAACAATGTCCCTGCTGTTATAGTTTTCGGAGACTCCTCTGTGGATTCTGGGAACAACAACGTCATAGCCACTGTTCTGAAGAGCAACTTCAGGCCCTATGGTCGTGACTTCGAAGGTGGTCGTCCTACGGGACGCTTCTGCAACGGTCGTGTCCCTCCAGATTTCATTGCTGAGGCTTTTGGCGTCAAATCAACCATTCCTGCATACTTAGATCCTGCTTATACCATTCAGGATTTCGCCACTGGTGTTTGCTTTGCCTCTGCTGGAACTGGTTACGATAATGCTACTTCTGCTGTTCTAGTAAGTGTGTTTTGGGTTTTTTTTCTTCTTCTTTTGAGTCACCAAACAAAGTAATCTTACCTACTTCTGCAGTTGCCGGATTTCTTTTTAGGAAATAGTTTCTATTCTTTTATCTTTTCATGACTTTAAAGAAGTTGTATAACATAACTGATCTTTTTTACCAGATTTATCAGCTCACACCCCACAAACATATATTAGTAAACACACTTTACTGATATATTATCTTATATATTTAAAAGGGTGTTAGAAAGTGATTCACCAAATATAATATTATTTTCGTGGATCTGCCTCTGTCATCATTAATATTTCTCAATCCTCCCAATGTTTTATTCAATCACTTCAATGTTGTATTTAATCTTTCACTTTAATATCTTGTTGTCTTCTTGTGCCAGTGATACAGTAGGCTGGATGGAGACCATTCAATTTGTATAATTAATAACGCGTTCAGTTTTCTTTCTTTTTTTTTTGGTTACATCTTAAATCTTGCAGAACGTGATACCACTGTGGAAGGAACTAGAGTTCTACAAGGAATACCAAGCGAGATTGAGAAGCCATGTTGGTGTAGAAAGAGCGAACGAGATCATAAGCGAAGCCTTGTACTTGATGAGCCTTGGAACCAACGATTTTCTGGAGAACTATTATGTGTTCCCAACCCGAAGGATCCACTACACTGTTTCACAGTATCAAGATTTTCTATTGAGTATTGCAGAGAATTTTGTGCGGGAATTGTACGCACTTGGAGCACGCAAGTTGTCCATAACTGGTCTTGTTCCCGTAGGGTGTCTACCCTTAGAGAGGGCCACAAACATTTTGGGGGACCATGGTTGCAACGAGGAATACAACAACGTTGCTTTGACCTTCAATGCCAAGTTGGAGAATGTGATAGCAAGGCTTAATAGAGAACTACCACAGTTGAAAGCATTGTCGGCAAATGCATACTCTGTTGTCAGTGATATCATTGCAAGACCTTCTGCTTATGGTATGTGTTATCTTCTTCTACTCTCACCTTCTCTGGTGTTTTTGTTTTTATCTGCTATGCATGACACAATGATGGTGACGATGATTATGGTGTTCTGTGCTCTGTGCTCTTTTTTTCTTTCTTCCTCGTATTGCATGTGCCTTGTATAAAAAAAAAAAAAAAAAAATTTAAATATTAATTTTAAAAAATAAAAAAAAAAAAAAATAAATTAAAATAAAAAAAAAAAAAAAAAAATGCTGTGCCGTGTTTTTATTATAACCAAAGAAATACATTTATTGATGAATGCAATTAATATTCGATCATACTTTTTTTTTATCAGAAAACTATATATGAATATATATATATATATATATATATATATAAAGAATATTAAGATGTTCAAATTCACATATAAAACAACATATTTATATAAAACTGTGCAACAGAAAGTTAAAATATATTTATATTATGAAAAGTACAAATATGGGAATGTTCTTCTCCTCTCTTAATTTTTAAATGGGATGACTATGTCTCCTTCTTCAAATACAGTTTTACAAGTTTTTCAAGTGTCTTATTAATAATATATTTTATTAGGTATTTTAACTATTTCAAAAATTTCTGCATTAATATGTTTTTTTTAGTTTTAATGTAATAAATATATTTCAACGATTTTTTTATTTAAAGGTTCACATATATTTATTTACATTTTATTAGTTTTTTTTAAATGTTTAAAATGGTGCTTATTACTAATTTTAATATTCTTATTCAACAAATACATTATAAATATTATATTCTAAAAAAATGTTAAATTTCCATCAGTATAGTCCTTATTTAACGGAAATTAAACATTAGTTATATTAATATAGACGAGTCTATAATGTGATATGCATAATACCAGTTAATATCAACAGTGGTAACTTTGGCAATTTTATGCTTAAATATAGCTAATAGTTATTTATATGAAAGTGGAACAAAACAAAACATTAGATTAAAGGAGGTAAAAATGGTAAAATCATTAAAGCATTGAGAATAAAAGAAAAAAAAAATAAATTCATTAGCTACTTCATGTAAGAAATGTTATAAATTAATGAGATCGAATCTCTCTTCAATACTTCAGTCACACAGTCAAACAAAATTATAAAAATATCAAGTAAACAGTTGCATCTCAGAGAAATAGAGTGGTTTGTTTATCTAGTTCATTTGAATTTAATTAGGAAATAGTAGATGTAAGAAAAACATAGCATTTAATTCTGAATTTTAATGGCCACTGAAACCTTGTGTGCTTGCATACACAGTTTTTAGGTATGCTTTCACTTCTTATCATTAATACTAATTTATTGGCACCAAGTCACACTATCACCAACCAGAATCAAATTCAGAAAAGGTTTAATTTCGAGTCCAATAATTTCACGCAACACACATATTTGTGTCTGTGATTTACATACATATATAATAAAACTAACTTGGTTCTGCATATTTTTAGCCAACTGCTTAAACGTTTAATGTAGTTGTTTAAATGTCTTTTAATCAATTTAAAGCACTTGTTTTCACATTTCTAGAATAAGAAGTACGAAATGAATATAAATTATTTAAATACTTCGAATCACTGTCACAGATTTAACAGTTGTATCCTAAGTATTATGTGACTTTTATAGGGATGAGTTTAGGGTATAGGGATGGCCATGGATTTTTGACATTGCAAGTTTAAGCACAAAAAACACATTTATTGTTGATGAAATTACTAAAACTGAGCTACTCTTTCAGTTCATGTAAATTTCTAGTATCAATTCATTACTTGAAAAGTATTGAAACACATAAATTGATTTCAGGATACGAGGTTGTAGACAAGGCGTGTTGTTCGACAGGAACGTTTGAGATGAGCTACTTGTGCAGTGACAGGAATCCTCTTACATGCACAGATGCTGAAAAGTATGTGTTCTGGGATGCATTTCATCCTACTGAAAAGACAAATCGCATAGTTTCAAACTATTTGATTCCGAAGCTGAAAGCAAACTTTAGATGATCATCATCATCACCACGCGTTACTTTACAAGATTGCACAGTCATGCCTAGAGCAGCATCAAAATATACAAATAGCTAGGTTTTCTATTGGGTTCCCATGCATGCATGTTCGACATGTATACGTTTTATGTCTTCTGTTATGGCAAATAAATTAACACCTGATGAATTCTAGTCATGTGTGCACCACTTAGAACCTCGTGTTGTGTTTGGTTTTTTCGCTTTAATTCATTCATGTGTGGCTCTTACGTGATTTTGTGTTGCCAACTTTGATTACCTCGTAAACCAGATCCAACATTGTTCAACAAACTACCTTGTTACCTTGCACCTAAAATGGAAAATACTATATATATATAGGGAACACAGTAGATGTTCTAAAGCTTGCATTTCCCAATCAAACGTGGTCTTAATTAGAATCTAAGTATAGGTATAGCACAACCAACGAAAAGAAATTTCAGAAGAGTTGAACTGTGCATAGGTTGTCCAACCATGAAAATGACGAATATTGAGAGTTAAAAGTTGCGGCGGAGTTAGGTAAAGTAGCATAAAATGGTCATACCTAGAACAAAGAATATTTATGGAACAACTATCTGATTCAGATAGCAACTACTCACTCTCCTTTGATATGTAAATCACCTTACAACTGAAACAATATTCTTTTTATATATCTTCACTGTTGTTGTATTAAATTTAGAGTGTTTAAAAATTTTACTTTCTTAAAAACTTTTATGCAGAAAGTTTTCAGTATAAAGAAAAAACGTTTACTTCTTCAAAAACCCAACTTCAAACATGAATAGTTACAACAAAAAACCTTATGAGTTAATTTTATCCTAACAAAATTCATAGAACATAATTAATAAAATCTCTTTTAGCTCATTTTGTGAACGGTATATTGTAGGGTCAAATTATAGAATGTAATAAGGTAAAGATATTGTGAATGGAAATGTTAGAAATTAATCATATCAAATTTTAGTGCACATAACATAATAACAAAATAAATAATGATCACATATAACATAAATTATGTTTAAATAGTATTTTTTTTTTCTTTAAAACTACATATAACTTACCAAAAGTTGACTTAGTTTATTTTTTAAAAATATTATGAAAAGTATAAGAAAAGTATATTTTTCTAAATTATAAAAAATTATTTTTTATTTACATAGCTACTTTTTATACTGTGAAATTTTAAATATAAAAAATATAATATGTTAAATAAAAGTAATGATATAAATATTATTAAAATAACTGTAAAAGTTTTTAAAATCAATATTATAATTAAAATCAATTCTTTGCAAAATATTTTAATTATAAAATTATTTTGTAATAGTATAATTATCATTATAATTTAAATATATGTATCTTATCTATATATGAAGAAAGGAGAGAGAAGAATTTATGTTGTATGTATATGTCGAATATAACTAGTTCTTTTTGAGTAAAAAATATATTTCTACAATGTGATAAAATAAGTGACAAGATAATATGTAATAAACAATATATTACAATTAAATAGTATAATTATCTTATTATAGTATGTTCATGTCATACATGTGCTGAAGAAAAATATGTTAAATGGTCCCCTATCCTGTGAAATAAAACACTATTTTACAAATTATCAATATATTTAAGTTAGATTCAATTTGACACATGGAATTGTAATTGAAAATTGAAACTATAATGTCAATTCCAATTCTATGGGAATTAGAATTGGTTTAGAATAATAATTTTTATGTTTGAGAAAGAATTAGGAGATACAATTATAATTGATTTGTAGGTGCAGTTAGTAATAAAGGGGTTCACAAAGAAAAACCTACATTACACATGAGTAAACAAATTTTGGTTTGAATAAGGTAACTTAATTCATCCCCGTAAATTTTTATATTCCTTGAAATGAAAATTTTATATTTTAGATTATATAACTCATAAGATATTTTCTATTTATTCAATTTAGAATGTATAATTCAAAATATATAAACTATATTTTGAATCATTCGAAATGTTTTTTATTTTACATTTCAAAAAGTACAATCTAAAATATAATTTTTATATTTTAAATTATATATTTCATATACAAAAATGGATTGGAGTGCAGGTTGAAGTTTTAAAGGTGCAGGAAGAAATATTCCCAAATAAAACCCAATTTGATATCAGGAAGGTCCCATAGTCCAATACAGGTTATAATTACAACTGCTAGAGTTTGTGTTCGAAGCCCAAGCAGAAAAGTGAAAAACCCAAAAATATTATGTGGTCCAAAAAGAAAAATAAATATATAGACATAAAAGCAAATTAAAAATTACGAAATTTTTTTATGTACTTTCATAATTTCAATCCGCACTCCCATTAATTTTTTATTTTAGATTGAACAATCTAAAATATAAATTTTGTATTTTAGAATGTATAATTTAAAATAGAATTTTTTAATTTTAAAAAGTATAAATGATATTAATAAACAATTCAAAATACAAAAAATTATATTTTAGATTATACACATTAAAATAAATTATTTATTTTTTATTGTAGTGTATAATCTTAAATACTGTATTATAGACTATACATTCTTAAATACAAAAAATTATAAAAATACAAGTTGAAATTGTGAAGGAATAGGAAAAAATAGATAAAAGTTATTTATACTCTCGTTATACATTCATTCATTTTCTTTATATGTTCAAATATAGTCTATAGCAGTTATGAATTTGCAGAAGAATATTTTTTTAGTAAAATATAAAGTTCAAATGTTTTGAATGAAAATATTCTCCCTTCGTACGTGTATATATATATATATATATATATATATATATATATATATATATATATATATATATATATATATATATATATATAAATATAAAATATAAAAAATATATAAGAGATTT
>Ga0214543_1009210_pt1 | contig 15538 bp, 10 predicted proteins | sample CNSS2metaG_FD_160094 | JGI IMG/M metagenome (GOLD analysis project Ga0214543, IMG submission 160094) | Root nodule microbial communities from cowpea collected in UCLA plant growth center, Los Angeles, California, USA - CNSS2 | ecosystem: Host-associated > Plants > Roots > Nodule | place: USA... | reverse complement strand
AGCTATTTCAACGATCCTGCACGAATCCTTTCAATTTCAAAAATTTATAGATGTGAGGGAAAATAATATAACATAAATTAAAATTAAGAACAGAAGATATAAGAAAAAAGCAAAAAAAAAAAAAAAGAAAGAGATAAGAAACAGAATGAAGAGTTGAGAGTGCAAACCCTAAAACGATGGAGAGCAGAGAGAGGGAAGATGAGAGTGGCACCAAGGTACTCACAGCTGTCAGCACTCTCCCTTTAAGGAGAAAAAAAAAATAGAATATTGACAGGTGGCTTTTAATTACATTAACATTCATGATTCAGACAAATTTCGTAAAATTGAATAGTAATATCATTAAATAATGTTTATCTACATAATTGATGTATAATAAATAATAATTCAACTGGAAGTTTTGAAAAAATATAAAACAAAATTAAGCAATGTAATGTTTAATAAATCTATGACATTATAAATTAATTTTGTCTTTCATTATTGATATTTTAATATAATTTATTTATTTGTTTATTTATCTATCTCTAGCTATATATATATATATATATATATATATAAAAAGACATTTTCAAGTTTATATATTCAATCTTTTATGATAATAAAAAATTAAATTGTATTTATGTGTGTTTTTTTTAAATTAATTCACTTTTAACTTAATTTTTATTTATATATTTTTTGTTATTCCACTATTAATGTTTTTAATTTGTTTTCATCACTACTGAATTTTTTGTTATAGAAGACATACTATAAAAGTTGGTAAAAAAATCACTATAGAATAGTAACAATTTATGCAATGTAGTTATTATCTTCGTGTTTGGTTGTTGGATTTTTAGCAATTATTTTTAATAATTCTATTTGTTTCTTGTTTTTTTTTTAAATGTTGATTTTTTTTTGTCATTATTTTAAATAGTAGAACTATTCTTCTTTTGATTTAATTAAATTTCAAGTTTTTTATAAATTTAAATATGTTTTTAATAATAAATTTTTCTATTCATCATCTCAGGTTTAATTTCTTCGTAGGTTTTCGACGCGACAAAGTGGGGATTTGAAAACTTGTAAAGGTTTTGGACGTTAAAAACAATACTTGTGTGGTATCAGTATTGAAGACCCTCACATTTCAATAAACTTCTTTATTGATTTTCTATTGGTTCGTGATTTATTGATTTTATATTACAGTAAAATCGGGAAGAAATTCTAGTACTTCAGATAGCGGATAAATTTTTTATAAATTTATATAACTATAATATTATAAAATAACGATAACAGTAATAATAAGTTAACAAATATTTATTTAAAAAATATAAAATATTTGAGTATTTAATAGATAAAAAATTTATTAAGAATTTAATTGAAGTGTTAAATTTATCATAAACTTAACACTTAATTAATTCTTATGTTTTATATTTTGGTGTTTGCATATAATATTTTTTTATTTGATCATTATGTATTTTTTTTAAATAATACCTATTTTTTGTTCATTGCAATAAATTATATATATATATATATATATATATATATATATATATATATATATATATATATATATATTAAAAGCATGATGTGAAAAAATAAAAATAAAATTGATCATTGAAGTTATGAGCAAATTTACAATAAACCGTTTAAGTATGTATTTTGACTTCGAGGATTCGATAGGGACCTAATTGGAATATAGACTTAATTGGAATACGGACTGAATTAGAACGCGGACTTATATAATTTTAAGAATCATATTACAATATAAAATATTAGGATCATATAATTAGATAATAAAATATTATAAAAGTTGAAAATTTGTAAAAATCTTGATAATATGAGAGATATTAAATATATGATAAATATAAAAAATATATAACAAAATATAAAATCTTCACAATTTCTTTGATTTTCTAATTTAAAATAATAATTAATTTTTAAAATTGAAAGATATTTTTTAAAACGAAAATATTTGCTAAAAAATAATTTAAATAAAAAAGTTATAAAGTCACAAAATTATCAATTATTTTTTCTATCGAAATATGGATTTAGGTAGAATGAAAACTTAAATAAATACGAACTTAAACGAATATTTAATGTAACTATATTTTGAAAATACCAAAAAGTTAGTTTGGAGTTGGTGAATTCATTTTTTATTTAATTCATAATTATGATATATTTGAATGAATTTTTTCATAAGCACTTACTTAAAAAAGAAAAAAAGAAAAAACAATTTATTCAAAAATTAAAATTAACCGATACATAAATTATTTTTGTAGAGATGCAATAATTTTTTTTACCGTTCTTAATTTAATTATAAACTAATTTAATTTTTTCCCATGCTAATGTTTACAAAGGAGCTCATTGAAATATAGACTTTATATATTTTTTTTCTCAAACTATAAATTATTTAATGGTTCATACTTTATTTTTTTTTCTCTTTTATCATTCACTGCGATAAAATTAAAAATACATAGTTATGAAAAAACTTAAAATACATCAAACATTCTTTTCTGAAAATAAACCATCCTGTGAATAGATTTTAGATTATATGAGTTTGGACTATAACAAATTATTAAAAGTTGAAACTTAAAATGTTGTATTTTAGACATGTGTTCTATGAATGCATTGTCATTGTGAACAGTATAACTTTATAAATCATAAGCCGAAATCCCTTCTGACATTTATAAACTCGTTTTCAACCTATACGATAAGATACATCTATAAATAAATTCATACATTTTATAATCAGGAAGAAAGCAAATTTAGTATTTCTTATATAAAGTAAAAAAAAAATTATAGAAAGTATAAATGATTGCATTCAAAAATATTATAAGTCATTGAATCCCATTTTATTGAATTAAATAGTATTTAACTTCCATTTATTTTCCCAGATTTAGAACTAAAGTTCTTGCCAATTAAATTTTCAAAAAACAAAACAGTATACTTATTTTGGTGAATTGTTCTATTTTTAGGAAGGACATGTATTTTACACTTTAATACTAGTGCAATGAACTATGAACTATCAATCTTGGTAGTTAATGATGAAACCAAACTTCATCCCACTCTCATTTACTCAGACGATGCACTGCGAACTATCAATCTTGGTTCATGATTCACAAGTACACGATTCGGGAATAATGCAGCGACTCAAGAAATACTTGTTGGTAACAGCAAGTTGAAGAACTCGGGGGAATCATTATTTTCTCTATTAACCATGCATGTTTACAATCCAGAAAAAATAAAATGTTTAATCATGGTCATGAATTTTTAAAAAAATAAAATAAAAACTATCTAAAATTTAAGCAGTCACTCATCTCTAGTTCCGTTTTTTCTACATTCACAATGACAAGAGTATATTGAGGTAAAAGCCTCAAAAGAATGTGCTATATATCTAGCAAATTCTAACTGACCCTATGGAATATTGTTTGTACCACGTGCAAAATGACAAAATTCAGGGCACTACAAAACCACAACACCAGGAAACAAACTACCAGACCACAAAACCTCTTTATGTCACCTTGAGGAGACCTGCATTTTAAATTAAAGAACATGAAACCGACAATATTAAAGTAGAAGACATTAAGTTTATGTAATGCACAATCATCCAACAAAACATGCAATACTGGCAGATGCACACAACAACGAGCAGGGCTACCTTTAGCAACATTACTCATAATGCAAGCATCCAAATAGAACGAAGGAATACTTTATCAATCCAAAAACAGTCGGTTGAGTGGTAATAAGTTCATGATAATAACCAAAAACTATTATTCAATAATATACTGCTGGATATGCTAAAACAAATATTCTTAGTAAACTGACTAAGCTACTTTTAGCTCAGATAAACATCCTAACCATCGCAATGTAGAAATATGATCCTAACCTCAGATAAATATCCCAGAAGCTGGAACAGACTGTCTTGATGAGACCTAGTGATGGGCAAGCACTGCCAACAAAAATGAATAGATAAGTGAGGATAGGAAGAAATTATTATTTTTTTCTAAAAGAAACAACTTATTGTCTTTCACATTGTTTTCAGTAATACTGTAATAGTACACAATCTAATAATAAAGTTTCGTAAGTAAATATAACAAATAAATGGTTGATCAAGGATGAATTCATAAAGTCAGTATCTGTAACGTCTATATTTACAGGGCCCTCATTTCTAGTAAGCAATAGTAATATTATATAGTCAATGATTTCAGAATTGACAATGGATGCTATTTTTCTATTTCCTCTCCCTCATTCTCAAATATACAGCCTAATTGCAGTGTAGTATCCAATACTCTAAAAATTGAGAGCAATTAAGAATGTTAGGACCCAGGTAGTAGTAGTTATAGTAAAAACAGCTAGTCGTCAAACTGTAGTTAGAAATGGCACTTCAGAAACAATTAATCACCAGAGACAAAATTTCGATTTTCACACCACCCCAACCAATTGCTTTTAGGCTGACGGGGCTCCTTCATTATTCGTACCCCAGTCTTCTTCAGCCTCGTTACCATTAACGAGTACTGCACCATCTGTAGAATCTGCATCTACTACAACTGCCTCCTCTTGGCTTCCTTCCTCTCCATTTTGTTCCTCTGTGTCCTGCTCTTCTCCATTTTGTTCAGTCAACTACGAAAGGACAACAAAATAAACCAACAGTCTCACACCACAATTAACAATGAGTTGAGGTTATTATTTATGTAGCACAAAACAAAATAGCATACCCCGTTTTCTAGATGTTCCTCTTCAATCTGCATGTTTCTGAAAGCTTCAACAAGGGTAATGTGTGATTTGTCAGCATGGTTGACGTACTGGTCTGCAGGAGGGTACACATTCCTAACATAAAAAAGAAAAAAGTTTAACAAAAAGTAAACATTTCATGAAGATGTTTTGCACAAAAATGCTAATCTACTAACTACCAATGCTTCAAGATAAGATGCAAGAAAGTACGCATTCTGTGCCCTGACCTTGTTTCTGCAGCTTTAGATTCAACACCAAGTGCAACTTGCCAGTCTTCAAACAAATTTGGATATTCTTCAGGATCAGCCAATGATTCAGCAGCCTTTGAATTAACCTGTAACAAAATATATCCACAAGCAACTTATCGACATGGCAAGACAAGCCAAACAAGGCATCTGAAGAGAATGGTTGTTTCTTCTGACAATACTGAATTAATATCAGAAGATGTTTAGCATTTGAAAATAGTTTTTTATGATAAAATATTAAAACCAAATACAATTGAATGGGTGTTGATTCTTATATTTTCCACAGCAGAAGGTGCAGTTCTTTTTTAGGGCTGTAGAGGATTCAGATTCCGTCCCACAATATTATAGTCGAAGTAATCAGGAAGTTCCGACCTAAGTAAACATCATCTACCTGAATTAAAAATTACCTTGGTGAGATCTTTTCTCCAAATTGCCACTATCTCTGATACCTTGCTCGGAAGATAAGATCTAGCCATTAAAGCTGCCTCTGGAATTCGATTGCTGCAAAAGGCACAACATAGCTATACATGTAACTAAAGTCTAATCAACCTTCCCTGTCCTAATATTAGAAAGGAAAAGAGCACAAGTTTAGAAGAATACCTTTCTACCAATAGTTGAAGGCAGTCTTCTAATTTACCCAACATAAATAAGCATAGGAATGCAACATTGTTCTTCCCTTGTTTCTTAGCAAGGGATGCAAGTTTCGATATTCCTTCAGCATCTCCTAAAGAAGAATATAGGAGTAACAAACCACTCAAATCCATTGCATGCTGCAAACATTCCTCAGCCATTTCTAACTGCAAGAATGGAACATGCAGTGAGCACTGAGCTACAATGGAACAAGAGACATTTGCAACAAGAAGCAATATGTATGTTCCCCAATTTCTAGAATTTATTATTTATTTTGACAAGAAAAAGACAACATTTAATGTCTTAATTATACACTAGAATCAACATCTACAACACAATGCACATGACCATAATTTCTAACTTACAATGAAGCAAAATCCTAATATGGCCACAACTAAAATCTATAGTCTCTTGCATCACAAAGTTTCAATTAGGTCTATATACATCATGTGCACGTGGTCAAATTCAGCAGCACATCAATCATGGCAATCTTTAATACATTTGGTTATGAATATTTAGGAGTGCAATCAAGCTTTAAATATCAGAAAAATCAATAATACACTTGAAGATTCAAATCACAGAAAGCACCTTTCCAGTAGACATAGCTAATTCTCCCAACTGCTTCCACTTAGGCTCACTCTGCAATTCTATTGCAATACTCTGCAACAAAAAGAGGATGAATAGTCAAATCAGTAGTTAATGAAGAGAAATTAGATAAATTTAGCAAAATCTCCTGTTATACTTATTACATGAACATACCTTTGCAACATCTAGTTTTCCAAGATGTATTGCTAGATCAAATCTGTAGTCAGGGTCAGTGGCTACTTCAAGAGCATCTTCTATCATCCCTCGTGATTCCAGAAAGTGAGCCACACTATCATAAAACCAAGTATCTCAATTATGATGCAAGTAATACATTAGCACTAATTACCAAATTTCAAATATGAAGACACTCTGAAGTTTGAACTAAAGAGCAATAGAACAAAATTATAAATCAAAGTAACAGGTAAATGAACATGTAATGTAACACTTATCTATAAATATTATGCACTGATAGTTTAATACAATAAAAGCACAACATTACAAGCAAATATAGATGGGGAGAAGTAAAAAGACGTTACTAAGTCCCAATTAAATTTAATAATTACTCTTACAAAACTATTAAGTGTCAAAAGATTACCAAATCAGCTATTAGAGATGCAGTTATATTTTGCAGCAGGTTGAAATTCTATGGGATCATACCGCACTTTTCTTTGAAAAAAGTATAGAGGGAATGTAATATGTAATACATTATATACATAACTTTATAAAGCATAACTATTACCAAAAGTATTTATAATCTCTAACCATACCAAACATATTTCTAAACGTTGAAAAAACTTTAATCATTCTCTTGTAATGTAACATGAAGTAACTTTTACCTGTTATGATGCTCTTTAGGTATTGATGGTAGAATTTCATTGGCTCTTTCCAAATCACCACGCATCACAAGTGTCTTGTACTCAATCAAGCTTAAAAGCAGTGTATATCCCATAACACTGAGAAAACAATTGATAAAGAGAAAACTAGTCAGATTATTTCAATTTAAAACTTTGAAGAATCAAAAACAAAAGTATCACTTACTTAAACTCTTTGTCAATCAAATAAACACGACTTTGATTTGCAAGATATCCCAACAAGTACATAGGGCGATCCAAATGAAACATTGTAGTAACCTAAATACATAACATTATGCATCAAAAGGTCTCAGATTATGCTTGTAATTCAATTAAAAAAGAATGAAAGCACTTCTTTATTTAAACTAGAACTCTATCTGAAAAGAGTTAATACCTCACCACCAACGCAGTAGTTAAGTCTCCAAGAGGAATTGTTGTAGATAAAGCAATCCCCAACCCAGATGCCTGTCCTAACACGCTCATTCGTTTCATGTAAGAGTTCAAAAGCATCTTCAACACCTTCCTCATCTACCGGTCTTCCACTGTCTAAATGTGACATAACTACATCACGCTGCAATAATGCAAGTCAAAATGCGTAAATAGCACTACCAGTGAAGATCTGACAAATATCAGTCAGCAAAATTGTATGGGGCAAAATAGTCTTCCTAGCAAGGCAAGAGTATAAGAAAAAATGAAGTTCATGAGAATCCTCACATTGTACTTCAGAATGTAGAATGATGTATCACTAGCAATCGTTACTAGATCACCACTGTCAGCCCAGTAGAGGTTCTGCCACACAAGAAAATTAACAAAATTAAATTTAAAATGGAATGAGAATGAAAGGAGCAGATAAATATCTATCATCTAATCAAAGTACTTACTTTCACATTGACATCAATGCGATAGATCAACCTGCATTCAGCCCAATCATAAAAGCAGATGAAGTCGTTGGAGCACATTGCCAATAAAGCACCACCAAATATTCTTTCAGCTGAAAATGTTGGTCGGACACTCCTCTTTTCCTGAAATACCCATAGTTTGAATTCCAACTTAGTATTCCCTAGAGCGAATTTATTTTAATTTGGAGATTAAAACAATGAGGATTAAATTTTAGTGAACTTCCTAAAGTGATGATCAAGGCAATTCAATAAATGAAAATGAAAGATAGAAGTCCTGATGTTCACTTTGAAGCAAATTTGTCAAACTCTAGTGCTGATATAATTATTTTATGAGGTAAATTAATAGCTCACATAGTTTAATTAGACACTCCTTCTCACAAACAGATTGGTAACAAAAGTAACTTTACTAAATATTTGGAACATGACCACGGTAACTGATATAACTCCAGGAACTAATCCATACAATACAACTATGGAAAACAGAACAACAATAGAAATAAAGGATAGAGATACTGCAATACTTAGGGACTACTCCTAAATTCTTGTTTTGAGTATCTCTCTGGGATGTGAAAGATTCACTCAGTTCTGCCATTAATTTTTTATTTAGAAACATAGGATATTCATGAGCCTACAATCAATCATGCAAGTTACTTTCAAGATATATTCATCATATTTTCTTGGAGAAAGTATGATACCTTCCTTTGATTAGGTATGACACTAGAGAGGTATGACACTGAAAACCCGAATGATATGCTTCATTGCATTTTAGTTCAAAGATATGAACAATGTGACCAAATTTTCCAAGACAAACGTGTGGATATTGCTTGAGACCATAGAGAGATCAACAAAACTTTGAAAGCAACCCAGACTTCCCTTAATAACAAAAAGCAACCTAGACTTTCCTTAACAACAAATCCAACAGGTAGCTCCAAAAGGATTTCTTCCTTTACAAATCACTATGAAGAAATTTTTTATTAATATCCAATTGAAAAAGAAGTCCAACAGTGAATAATTCTCATGCCAAAGAAGAGTCGGACAATAGTTATTTTTATCACATGAGAAAAAGTTTCCTCATAATCTGAGTATACCCTTTTGTTGGATTGAGAACTTACTGCTAAGTCAAAAGCTACAACTGATAGTCAAAGTACACCTATTTCTACTCAAGAGCATCGCATCCCAAACACCACAATTTCATTGTTCAACATTTTTCTAATGATGTTTCACTACTATCCTTTTCCAAGTGATTATGGAAACCTTGGCCAACAAATGCACACCAAATTAGGAAAATTTTCCATTAAATGTTTCGAGGTAATTGAGAAAAAGAGTGGGCATGTCCGAAAGACACTTTTGGAGGAAAGGGTACAGATGGGAACCCACAAGGTGTTCAAGGAGGTCAATGCTTCAACTAGTAGAGGAAAGACAGAAAGTGGATTAAAACAGGGATTAAAGAGGCCAGCGAAACCACTAGACGTAGCATGAGGCTGCACATGGAACCCATGCCTTGGTGCAAATAAGTGGTGTAAGGTGGGATTTGCCCCTATGATCAGTTGGGTTATTTGTCACTCAAAGAGATGTTCTGGATCTGGTGCATGCTGGAGAGAAAGACAGTAGCCAGCAACAAAAGACAGCAAACATTGTTTTCTTCGTCAAACAATAACAGGTAGAGCACACACACACATGCGTATCTTGCAAAAAAAGAACAAAGAGAGAAAATAAGAAACAGAATAAAGTACACCCCTAGGATTCTAGATGATAGACAGATTCAACCAAAAAACAGCTTTTACAAAGTTGCTTAGAAGATATATAAACTATTCTAACAGTTCTCATCACAACTTTCATTACACAAAGCACAATATTATAAAGTTTTTAAAGAAGTACAAACCTGGAAATTTTTGCTAAAGATTTTAATCTTTGATGTACTTTCTCTGACAGCATATTCTCCCTCAAAAGACCAAACAAATTCCAGTGCTGAACCAAATGACCTATTTCTCCATGCCAATGCAGTGTATATAATATACTCACCATCTCCACATACAACAACAAACCTCCCATTTGGATTGTGCTTTAAATTCTGCACAAAAAATTAAATCAACAATCAGCAACAAACCCCTCATAAAACATTGTTGATGATGATATGATTGAACCAGAAATAAGAACTATTCTATTAAAACTAACATCAATGAATAGAGATTAGAAACTATAAAAGATAATTCCAAAACTAGCTACTGGTTTGCTATATTACATAGATGCATAAGTTTAACAACACAAGATCCCTGCTATTACAACATGTTTGGGTTATGGAATGCATTAGGAAACTATCAATTTTCACTTGAGCATCCCAGACATGATTTTGACTCAAAAGGACATGTTTGTTATTTTTTTATCAACTCTGCTTTTGTTTCTATAAGCATGTTTAACTAAAAGTGAAAAAATATAGCTTTTGTATTGAGTTGAGAAAATTAAGTCCCACTTTGTCTCAAATTTAAGTTTAAAATATATATTACTTCAGCTCAAGCTTACATGTAACTAAATCAATTATGTAAGCGCTCAACCAAACACACCTAAATTTTGCATCTCGTTACATATTGGTATATAAAACCAGGATGGTTAGATGACCAATTTAATCTTACATGTAAACTCAATCTTTTATAATACAAAGAAAATAGAAACTTAAGAAATTTATGTAACATGATGTTTCATGATTCATGAGAAAATGCCGATGATGAGGTCAATGTAAATGTACCAAAATGTCTAATTTGCTAAATCATGTAGAAATGATACTTTCTGAATTTGCCATATTTTGCATTAGAGCAAAAATAATTAAAAATAGAAAAACAAGGCAAGAGAGTGAAACAAACTATAAAAGCATATTAACTCACTTGGGGATAGAGATCACATGTGCCCAACTCCTTAACAGCTAAAGGTAACCTTTCTCCATCAGCAATCTAACAAGCATAGTACTTGCACATGTCACTAAAAATAAAGAGAACTTGACAGTTCATGCGTCATTTAGCCAAAAATTTATAATAGAGCTCACACCTCAACATCTGCTCCTACACTTTTGATATTGACAGTCTGAATTTCATTATGCTTAGCCCAAATAATTTTCCCGCTGTTGTCCATGCTAGCCACAGGTACCTCTCGACCAAGTTTGACCATAATTGTTCCTTCATCATAGCCAATCACAACTCTGTTTGAACGCACCCGACAATTTTGGTTATGAAAAAAGAGTAAATGCAAGGAGACTTCATAATACAGGCACAATTTGCCACAGCAGTCTCCCACTCACACTGTTCAAGGGCATAAAAAAAATTATTAAGAAATTGCAAAATATTTATCCGCGAAAAAGCTCACCGACGTGAACCCTTCAAGTATCCAACAGCCCAGACTCTTTCAAGGCCATAGTTCAATGTGTTTTCCAGCCTGCAAGCAGATCAAACCATAAAACAAATTTCGAAAATATACTTCCAATAAATATAGCAACAGCTTAAAAACAGACACCTGAAATTAAATAGAAAAATGAAGAAATAAATATGTCCCGTCAATCGCAATATGTGCTATCTTAATTTTAAATCAAATCTAGACATTATAGTCACCAAAATAAACCTTTCCACTCTTTTTATGTGCCTATACAAACAGAATAAACAAAAAGGGCAAACCCATATAAGTCTTATTTCTCTAAGGTCAAAAGTCAACCATAAACCAATAATCCAATAATCCAATTTCGAACACAAGTGATGACGATTGAAGAAAAAAATCTAGAGCAAAGTGACAAATGCAATAAGCATAATATTAAACCTCATAGCTCAGTAATTTGTGCATTCCACTTTACCTATAAGTTGTGGAGTGCCATATGCGTACTGTGCCATCTTCAGAACCAGTAATGATTATAGGAAGTTCAGGATGGAAGCATACAGCAGATACATTGTGTGTGTGGCCTTCTAGGGTCTGGACACAACCTTTGGTCTGATAATCCCATACCTGTTTCGTAAGTTTCAACTGTTATTCCTCTTCATATGTTATATGCATATATATATGTATATATGTATGTACATAATTGCATAAGCAGATAAATCAATGAAGCAGACAAACAAAAAAGCAAATATTAAAACAAAACCTTGGCAGTGTGATCATCAGAACCAGTGATTAGATATGGTTTGTCACCACCTGTAAAATAATCAACACAATTCACTCCTTTCTGATGCGCATCCAATGTAAAATTAGGGTCAGGTGAGCCAAGATTCCAAATCTGAAAAAGAAGAAAACAGTTGTGTTGATGCATTATATCATAGGATCATAGATCTATTTACTTTTTTGGCACAGAAGGAAACAACATAAATATACCTTTATGGTCCGATCAAGAGATGCACTGGCAAAGGTGTTTGTGTCTTTGGGATTAAATGTGACTTGCATGACATAATGAGAATGCCCTTCAAATATTTGGGTACAGACCCAGCCTTTTTCCCAATCCCAGAGTTTTATGAGCATATCATCAGATGATGAAAGCACATAAGGAAGGGTGGGATGAACTGCCACACACCTAATGTAATCAGTATGTGCTTCAAATACTTTGACCTTATCCATCGTGTTATAATTATATACACGAATAAACATATCATCTGCTCCGGCAACAACCCACTGTCTGCGTGCAATAAACTTGGCGGATCTAACTGCAAAATTATGTTGTATAAGAGCTCTAGTGGTTCTTAGAAAATGCATCAAGAGCTAGTTATACAAACAAATGGACTAAATAAGATTCACAACTTCATGTACCTGGTAACTCAGTAACCTCAAAAGATTTGGCCATGGTCTGAAATATAATAAATAAAATTATGTTAATAACAGAAGCAAATGTCCATTGAAATTAACAACAACCCATTTAAAGCACCAGTTTTGTGAAGAATTTAAATATAAAACAGGAGACTGAGAAACTAACATCCCTTATGAACAATCTATGAAGATAGAAGGAGTGTGTCACAAGCTATAAAATTATAACCTGATACACTAGAAAAACAAGACCAATACCCATCATAGAAAAACAAGACTACAAATCCTAACCTGATACACTAGAAACTGCAAAAATCAACCTTGCATAATATGAAGTGTTAAAAGCAAAGCAAATGCCAAACGATGATCATAATATCTACAGTTATTCTAATTTTATCAATCTATGAAAACGTGCTTAAGTCTCACAGCTCAACAGAAAGCCTTATAAAGGCACCAAAAATATTCAGAAGCACATAATAAGATCTGTTAAATAAGATTAATAACCGGTCTTACTTTGGAAACTTCAAAAGGGTGTGATTTGGATTAAAAAGGCACAAAGTCTACTCATCAAATTACTGACCAGTATGTAAATTTCACACAAGTCCCAGTTTCTATTCATTGTAAAGTACAAAATACTGTAACATTTTCTAGCCATGCTTCAAGACAAAATCACTTAAAGAGCACCATTTGTTCGTTCAATATTTCCTCCATGTAATGAGTCACTACATCATACACTACTATGTTTAATCAATTATATAATATAGATACTTGAAAAATTTGAGGGAATCATAGAATAGGTCCCCTCGATTTGAATCAGTAGCTCATTATATATTGGCACCATGCAAAAGGTGGCTTGTTCGTAGATCAATCGATAAACACCTGTGTCTAACTAAGTGCCAAGATATATCAACCATTACATTTCTCGGTTAGAAAAAAAAAAAAAAACAATATACATAAAGAATTGCATACCTGAGATTGGTAGTTCCAGATACAGACAGTTCCAGAGTATAAACTCGCCAGAATCCTGCATTGACAAGGTTGCTTCAGGTACTTAATTAAATGACACCAACAGTAACCTTGGATGACAAACATCACTACTAGTGACTAAAATACCCCCCGCGAACTACATATATTCCCAATAATAAAGTTTCCTCACATCATAAATTAAATTCAGAAACAAAACAACAGCAGAATAAGAGGCATTACCATGGTTCTGTTGGATGTAGATCCACACATTTTACTCTTTCTGATCTTTGCGCAAGCTTTCGCTGATCAAATACCACAATAACAAGTTAGATTAAGTAGCCAGAAAGTTAATCATTCACACTGCGCTTAGTTTCCAAGAAATCTAATCTCATAGGCAATGAAAAAAAAAAAAAAAAAAAGAGAAACCAAAAGCAAATATACATTGAATCAGAATACAAGCAGAATTACCTTGATTTCGAGTCTGAGAGGCTGCAAGTGCAAGTAACAAGAGAGAAAGCAAACAAACGAACAAAAAACACGAGTCAGTGCACGGTTCAACGGTAGATCACATTGAAATTGAAATAGCAAGAGCTAGGAAAGCGAATTGCGAGGCTCGAATTTCAAGTAACATGTAGAAAAGCATTCGACATTGAAAGAGTGGAGGGCGGAAAGATAAATCATGAAATCGAAGGTAATTCAGTCCAGATCTAAGGTTGATAAGAATGCAGAAGCGTTTGCGAAGGAGCAGATCAGAGAGGAAGCTCACCATTTTTGCAGATTGGAGAGTGCACTAGCCTCTATCGAGATCAATCTTCGGAGATCAGAAACCGAATTCGACGAGCCCAAGGAGATCGAGCTCAGTGAGAGAGAGAGAGAGAGAGAGAGAGAGAGAAATGTGTTTATTTGTATTGTAAGAAAGCACGGTGTAAATACCATGAGGATGAACGAACCAATGAAGGAGAGCGGTGTTATGCAGTTCAACGAGATTACGAAAATGCCACTGGATCCATATTACCCTGTGCCTTGTCACACCGTATGCTTCATGGTAGTGCGGAAATAAGCACGGAATGGTGACATCGTGGCAATGACATGATTGCCACGTGACTCTTAGGACCCACTTTTTCTACATCAATTTTTTGTTTTGCTTTTATAACCTTTTTTTCATATTTTATTTTATGGATAACTTTTGTCAGGTTTAATTCGTTAAATTATAAATGAAGAGGCTTAATATGTTATACTGAATTTTACTCTTAAAGAAAAATTGTTGAAAAACACATATTGACATCAATCTGAAAAGGGTATTTGTTTTTGTATGGTGAATTTCTATTCGCTAAATTTTATAGATTTTTTTCTAAAATATTTTCAGTAACGGTTTTAAATGAAATTTTAATTAGTTGAATTAGAAAATTTTCTAATATAATTGTATAATAAATATATTTCTATTAATGATTGTAGAAATAATTATTTTTTCAATATCAAATGGTATTTTTTGTTTTCTAGATTAATGGCAATATTATTGTTATGAAGTGAATTTTTATGGTGTGCGCTATAATTATTTTTGGTGTGAATTTGTTTATTGATAATCGAAAATTATTATCAAAATTTTAAAGAATTCAGTACTCTACTAATCATAAATAGACTATGTAAAATTGTACTCTGGGGTCAATTAATAAATTTTATGTTATTATAAAAAAATACATTTACATAAATTAATTTAAAATTTATGCCACCAAAAAAAATATTTTTATTGATGTGTGTACAATTTTTAATAACATAATTACTAAATTATTTCATAATTCTTTGAAATTTTAGTGATAGAATGATTATTTTAAAGACATAAGTTTATATATATATATATATATATATATATATATATAATAATAAAAATTAAAAA
>Ga0214543_1009209_pt1 | contig 15539 bp, 6 predicted proteins | sample CNSS2metaG_FD_160094 | JGI IMG/M metagenome (GOLD analysis project Ga0214543, IMG submission 160094) | Root nodule microbial communities from cowpea collected in UCLA plant growth center, Los Angeles, California, USA - CNSS2 | ecosystem: Host-associated > Plants > Roots > Nodule | place: USA... | reverse complement strand
ATATATATATATATATATATATATATATATATATATATATAATATTTCTTGAAATCAAATATTTATGACAACCTTTGAACGGGGAGAGACTCTTCTTTTTGTAGAGAAAAAGTTGACAATATAATTTGTGAGGATAAAGCTGTTGTATTACTAAATTTAAAGATTTAACGTAATCTATAAGAATATCATGTACCTATAAGTGAAATAATGTGGGGGAAACATGTTCTCATTGGACATCAAAATGGATTAATAATATAAAATTTGTGATTAAATATGTTTAAGTGAAATTTAGAATTAATATCTCTTAAAAAGTTTTAACTAATTTAGTCCTTCATCTTTAAAAATGTGTGAATTTAATCCTTTTAACCAAATTTTGTTTAATTTACTTGACATTTTAAACGCATCTTATGATAGTATTTGAATTGTTTATAATGTTTGATACATTTTTGCTTCAATGTTAACTCAAATACTATCATAAACACGTTTGAAAAGTTAAACAAACTTCACAAAATTTGATTAAAATGACTAAATTCACGCATTTAAAAAATTTGAAGACTAAACTAAGTTAAAGTTTCAAAAATTGACTAATTCTAATTTTCATTGAAATTATTTAACCCTAGAATTTATAAGTGTTTATTTAAACCACCGTCACTATTTTTTTTCTCTCAAACATTAAAAAGAGGGAAGGAATGTATTCAGTTATGATTATAAAAAACATAAGGAAGAACATCGATTCTGTTGGGAATAGTCCAAGTGTGAGTTAAAGTCCCACATTGGATAGAAAAGACAAAGTTAAATACTATATAAGAATAAAAGCCCATAACAATATTGCCTTAAGGTTTTGGGGTTAAAATGGTGTCTAAGGTCTTATATGTGTAAGACTAATGTCATATAACCATATAGAACCACAATCTCTCATGACAATGCCTATAACCATGATCAAAGGTTTTACTCAAACACATGAAGGAAAATATATCATATGAGCCCTTGAGGGGAGATTCTGATATGCGTAACTTCGCTCTTTGTTAATTGTGTTTGACCAAATTAACTTGATATCTTATGAATTTTTCTGATATTTAATATGTTGGCAAGCTGAATTGGGTTCTGTTGGAAAATTTTTAGAAAAAAAAAATATCCTTTCATAATATTTATTGTTGATGAAAAACAGTAATTTTGTTCCCATATATTAATTAAGAGATAATATATTATGTGTATTATTTAAAATTTGAGGGTGGGTGGATGAATAGGTGATGTTTATCCATATTCATTCAATTGAATATAATATATACATTTGAAGATGCAAGTAGTCATATAGATGTTTGTCAATTTGCAATAAATTTGGAAATGTGATGGCATAATTAATGTAAATTAAACCTCCCATGTGTATACACATGCATTGCTGCCCACATTAATATCATTAAGACCCTTCAATTAGTGAGTTAGCTATACTATCACTCATGCATCTTCTTAATATCTATCTAATAAATTATTATATATTTTCATTAATAAAAAGGTCAACTATATTTCTCATGAACTCCCAATATGGAAAAAGCACAAGTCAACTATTTCAATAAATATGAAATCGTGGTTGCACATAATTAAAGTACTATTGAAAGATAAAATTACTTTAATTGTTATCTACTAACATAAATTCCTTGGTGAACCAGTTTTAAGATCACTAAGTTTACTTTATAATTACATTTTATATCATTTTCCATTCACCTTCATAAGAAATTTGAGGTATATGGCATGAAAATGTTTTCATTTTCTATATTATTCATGAAAAAAGTTTTTTTTTTTATAGTAAGAGATATCATGTTTGAAATCAGGTTTATTATGTTTGAACATAACCTATTTTTCTTATTTTGTATCCATTAATTCTCCTCAAACATCAATATTTTTTTAATTCATTGTTAAAATAAGGACTAAAAAGTATTTTCCAAAATTAATCATGAGTAAACTTTTGGAAATATTTTGTCGAAAAAAGTTATGTTCCAATTCCAACCCAAATTCGTCTGACAAATGTTTCCAAAAGGTATTGTTCACTTTGGAGTAGCGTGAAGTGTTGTCGCAGTTTTGTTCTTAAAAGGTATCTCAGATGTTGGAGGAAGATGGAAGTATTTAAATTACTATTGGCCTTGACTTCTAAGTGACGTGAAATTTATTGAGTGTATCAGAACAATTTGTAATAATTTAAGATTTTCACACTACACACATTAAAGATCGTGCGAAAGTAAAATTGTATGATTTACTAATTGTTTATCTGTTATCATCAAAGTCGAACTATATAATGTATTAATTAATTCTCTCTAGGAACTAACATGATTGACAACACGTTTTTTTTTTTCAATAAATTAAGACATTCTTCTGTATCAAAGTTTTGGTATAATGTTTGTCGTATTATAACATGACATGGATATGTCAACTAATGAAACATTAGCACAAGATGAAATGAGAAGAGTGACTAAAATGGAAAGCCAAATTGTTTTCGATATTTATAATGACGTGCCCACATACTTTATCTTTAAATTTTATAGGTTAAATATATATGGTTGAGACAATACATAAATACACAATATAATTTAGTATTGAATTAAAACCTCAATATCACCATCAATGGCATATTTGATTTGGTGGTAAACAAAAATTATTGTGTGGTATTCACAAACACATCTAATTCATTCAAAAACTATGTGTCTGCCGTCATAAGATTTAATGTTTTACTATTATTATTACAAAAAGAATTATTAAAATAAAATAAACATAATTGCATTAGTTTTATTTTTAATTTTTAATGTTATTTATTTTATGGCCTTTTGAAGTATTACAATTCATAAATCCTAAAGTATAAAATTGCAGAGTTTTATGCCACAGATTTTTAAATCCACCAAATAGTCCACTGTTGACTCATGTTTTTAAGATTGAGACACACCATATAAATATCATGTTCCACTCTAAGAAAATTGAAAGAAAGAGAGAGAAAAGAAATATATAAAAATATGAAACAGAAACTTCTGATTTGTTTGGTACGAGTGATTTACATTAATTTTGACGATTTATGGAGATTAATTTGAAATTATTCGGGAATAGTATATATTTGATTTAGATAATTTGTGGGAAAATTTTGAAAGAGAAAAGGTTTAAGATGAGGAGGAAGGGATATATTTGTTGGAATTATTTTTAGTAAATTACTAATTTATTCTTATATTTAATATTTGATTTTTTTAAATTAAATTTATTTATTGGAATTCTTTAATTTTTTTCATAAATATTATTAGAAATTAATAAATAATATTGTAAAAATATATTTTTATTTTCTCAACTAATCTCTCATAACAATTTAAACAACATGCCTAAAGACAATTTTAACATTATATTAAAAGTAACACCTTCATTCACGAATCAAATTAACCACAAATATCAGTAATTTTTCCATTTAAATTCATCATCTTCTCATTGAATCAAATTTAAATCAAATTGTTCTACTTTCTACAGAGTCTCTCTTCAAATCATGAGTAAAAATCAATCTTTTATTTTCCACACTCCAATTCAAATGGGAAGTCAAAATTTTCTCATCCTATATGAAGAGTATGTTTTATAACTAAGCATATAAAAACGGATTAAATATGTTTTTAGTCCCTAAACTTTCAGTAAATTTTGAAATTAGTCTATTTTGAAACTTGGACCAATTTAGCCATTTATCTTTCGAAATACGTAAATTTAATTTTTTTAATCAAATTTTGTTAGGTTTATTTGATGTTTTGTATGCATTTCACGATTGTATTTGAGTTGTTTATAATGTTTGACACATTTTTGCTTTAATATTAAGTCAAATACTATTATAAAACGCGCTTGAAATCTCAAATAAACTTAACAAAATTTAATTAAAAAGATTAAATCCACGTATTTTAAAGATAAAGGACTAAATTAGTCCAAAATTTCAAAATGAACTAATTTCAACATTCACCAAAAGTTAAAGGACCAAAAATATATTTAACCATATAAAAAAACTCCTATTTGCTAAAAACTCAATATACATGTACCTTAATCAAATCATACGACCAAACACAACCTTAAAATGATCAATTCATTATTACATTATTTGTTCATATACCTCTAGTTTCTTGGTGAAGTTGGTGTTGGAGGAAGTAAGATTTTGAAATGATCCCGCAATAAAAGAAGTGAAAAGGAGTTATGAATTTGGTACATAGAATGAAAGGCATACTACAGGTTGTACTGGTGAGATTTGATAGCAATGGAGTGAGTAATTAATCAGAAAAATGAAGAAAGGAAGCAGAGGGTAAGTACGGGTTAGTACTAAGTGGTCCACCTTGCTTTTCACATGTGGTGCACAAATTCAGGGGGATTTTAGCCTTAGAAAGTGATGCATCATCAATTCAACAAAACTGCAAACCCTTCCATCTACCTTCTTTTTTACTGCAACAAAACACACCAGACTAGTCAAAAATTTAATTTCTATATTTTAAATTACTTTAAAAATAAGTAGTTTTAACTTTTAATCAAATTTTGTTAAATTTATTTAACGTTTCAAGCGTATTTCATTTCATGATATATATTATTTGAATTGTTTACATTGTTTGACCTATTTTCTCTTAAATGCTAATTCAAATATTATCATAAAATATGTTTAAAACATTAAATAAACTTAACAAACTTTAATTCAAAGAACTAAATTCACACATTTTTAAAAATAAAGAACTAAATTAATCAAATTTTAATGAGACTAATTTCAAATTTTATTTAAATTTGAGAAAAAAATTCTATATTTTAAATTACATTAAAAATAAGTAATTTTAAGTATAGTTTTACAGAGAAAGCCACCAGAGAATTCAAAATGATAACTTGAGAAAGAAAAAAAAGTTGGTAGTGGTGAATAATGAGACAAAAGAGTATTTTGTTTGGCTTGCAGAGTGTGTTCTCTCTCTCTGAGATAGATATTGGTCTGTTGAGAGCAGTGGCAGCCTCTGTTCCCTTCCTGCCCTTCATTATCTTTATCATGGCCACGCAAATCAACCACTTCTTCCCTTTTCGGATTGGAACACAAATTCTATGGCCAAAATTCATTTCACTTCAATTTTTTCTTCCCAACCCTTCTGTGTGTCCAAATTTGTTCCTTCTTTCCCTTTTCACCACCCTCACTCCTTTTCCATATTCATCAAATACTTACGGTGATGCACGTGATAAGGATATTATCATGGGTTGGTTTTTCGATGAGATTAATGTGTGAATGAAACGATCTTCCGTAGAGTACTTGTTGAGTGGAGTTGATATACCGTGTTTTTTTCTCTGCCAAAAGATAAGAAGAAAAAGAAAGAGTGGTAATGCAGTGAGAGAATCCTGCAACTGTCACTGATTCTGCATCTGCAACTCTGCAACTGCAGACGCAACAGACTCTGTCACTAACAGCAGTACAGTACCATCACCGTCTCTTCCTTTTCTCTCTCTCTCTCAATCCATTCTATTCACCAATCCAATTTCGCATCCGCCACGTGTCATCCATCTATTTGCAGTCTCCTGGACCACGTCACCTACATCACATCTCTGTCCCTTCTTACCTTCAACTCACCAACTTCTACGTGTAAATTTTCTTTCTACACTGTAATTTATATCAGGCTATTAGTAGAAACAATAATGTTGTTTCTGCAGACATTGAATAGGTGTGTTTGTAGTAATTTTGAGTATACGTACAAAATACGTAAACATTGTATAAGAAAATGTATACAGTTCGTAGAAAATTAGAGACAGAAGGTAAAAGTTAGAGAATGTAGTGTTTATTTGCAGTTAGGGGATAAGAAACAAAAGAGGAGAAGATATTGATATTGAAAAAGACAGAATAATGATGATCATCTCATTTATCCTTAATTAAATAGTACCCAGTTCCCACTGGAATAAAAAAATCAGCGGTGTAAAAAATAACAATTCTATCTCACAAATCTCGTCTAATAATATGAAAATTAGAAAAAGAAAAAGAATATTACACCGTCAATCAACATTCATCATCATTATCAAGTGTCAACCACCACGCCAATCAACGGTTCTTTCTGCCCGTCCGATCCGTTCCCGGAGTCATCAATGGCAGTCAACAGCTGGGCCCGGCAGGCCTGGTACTCCCAATCGGTGGTCCCGATCGTATACAACATCAGGCCCGCACAACAAACCTGGGCCGACAACAGGCCCAGCCAGAGCCCACAGAACCCAACCTCCAGCCAGAACGCAAGCCCAACGGCCACGGGCATCCCCACCAGATAAAAGGCGCCGAGGTTCACGTTCGCCGCCACGTTCGGCCGCGCCGTCCCCCGCACCACCCCGCACCCCACCGTCTGCGGACAGTTTCCAAGCTCGCACAGTCCCAAAATCGGCAGCGCCGCCGCCGTCAGCTGCAGAATCCCCTCGTCCAAAGTGAACATCCTCCCCCACCTCCGCCTCATCGACGAGGCGAAGATCACCGCCGAGAAACCCATCACGGCGGCAAAAAACACCGCCACCACCGCCGACATCCTGGCGCGTGGAGCCCGGTTCTCGCCGAGCAAGTTACCCACGCGCGTTGACACGGCCAACCCCAGGGACGAAGGAAAGACGTAGATCAACGACGTCGTTTGGATTAAAATCCCCATAGCCGCCACGCTGGCAGTGGGCTCCACAAGGAGTCCGCATAACAAGATCATGATCTCATACCACCACCACTCCAAACAAACGGACACGCAGCTCGGTGCAGCCAGCCGAAGCAGCGGCTCCCAGCCGGTAAAACACTCTCGGCTCGGCGCACTCCACGTGTCTAGGTGGACCCCACTTATCCACACATAGAGGAGCAACAGTCCCAGAATCGAAAAGCTGGAGGCGGCGGAGGCGGCGGCGACTCCGGCCACCCCGCGTCTCACGAGAACGAAGTTGAAGCCGACGTGGAGGAGCGTGCCGGCGAGGGAAGCTAACGTGACCGGTTGGGTGACGTTCTGCGCTCGAAGGTAGACTCTGATTGGGTGGAGGAAGGAGTTGGTGACGAGGTCGGGGAGGAGGTAAAGGAGGTAGTTTTGCGCCATTTTTGTGATTTTCATGTCTTGGTGTAGTATAAGGAAGATTTTGGACATGTTGAGCCACAAGAGTGAAATGGGGATTGAGCAACATGTTAAGAAGAGAACGCAGCGTTGGAGCGTGAGAGAGAGAAGCTTGGGACGCTTTGCTCCGAAGGCTTGGGAGCACAGGGGTTCCATTCCCAGGGAGAGTCCCGAGAGAACCGAGTAACCGGTGATGTTGGCGAAGGCTATGGCCAACGAACCCGCCGCCAGTTCGGTGTCTCCTAGGTGTCCGAGGAACAGCATGGAGACCATGGAACGCGCGTAGAAAATGAGAGCAGTGAGCGCTGTCGGAAATGCGACCTCCCACAGAGATTTGGCTTCTCGAATGAAGTCCCACATTGTGGAACGTGTGCTGAACCCTTGTGTCTGCTTTTCCGTATCATTGTACTCTGTGTTGGGTTCCAACATGTTGGAAATGAGGTTGGGAAGATTGATCGATGATTGTGAATACGATGACGATGATGGAAGAGGTTGTTTGTGTTTGTGTATGGTGTTGTGTGCAGAGGGGACTCTGTTCTTGTGATGGAGGAAGGGATCGATAGAGAAAGAAAGTAATGAGTATATGGGAGTGTGGGGGTGTGAGAAGGATGGGGGAGTTTAAATAGAGATTTTCATTTCCTTTCAATTCCACCCTGCGTGCTTTTTCACTCCTCTTTTAACCATTTTTTTAAATAATATATATTAGAAATTTTAAATTAAAATTTATAAAAATAAATATTCTTATTTTAAATGGTTAGTTAATTCAGTGTATTTTATTTGGTTCCAAAATTCTTTATTTTGACTATTGCTACCTATCAAATCAAAGCTCACACATAAAACATTCTTCTTTTCTATCTTTTCCATGCCCTCCTCTTCTCTTACCAAGTTTTAACCTATTTCTAACAAGTCAATATTTTTTTTTATCATGATATTTTAATACCTAACACATGTTTATATTTATTATTATTATTATTATTATTATTATTTCATTCTTATTTTTTTTCCTTTTCTTTATAAATATAAGTTATGGTGGAGATTCGTTGTTATAAATTAAAGGAAAAAAAAATGTTGTAAGGTACTAGAAATGAAAATGTGAATAGCATAAAATAGTAAAAATGTGGGAGGATGTCAGTGTGGTACTGAAAGGAACAATTCCCAATAACAGAAATGTTCTGTGTCTGTGATTTTTGCACACTGTTATGAGTTTTGATTCCGAGATGAGAAAATGAGAAGAAAATATTGTCTCGCTTTTAATTAAAAAATCAAGAAAATTTCTTCTTGCATTCATTGTTTCCCTCTTGGTAACTGAGATTTAAAATTAACAAAAACCTCCAACGAACTACTTAAATTTTTTTGAATAAGGTGCAGTTTTACAGTTACTTCTATTAAAAAAAATCTAATTACATTGATACCATAATCAAGTAAGAGCAATTGACTTCAACGCAGTAATCATGTCATAATGAAGCCATAAAAGCAAAGAATGTTTTGATTCCACTAATTAGGTTCGTAATAAATTGATTATCCTAGAAACGCCTTACGTATTGCACAATGGTTATCGTTAATTAAACGCAAAATAAAGGAAAACCCATCACTAATCGCAATAAAATGTTACGGGTCAAACACTAACTAATGTTGGGTCTTGTGTTTTGTTTCAAAATGGCATGTGATCAAACACTTTTATTAATTTAGTCGAAGAAGCAAAACACATAAAAGACAACATTTTTTTTCGAGGGACAACATCACACATGAACACAAAACACGTAATCCTATAATCTTTGTCACTACATTTATGCTTTTATTGCTTTCTTCATCACATATCAAAATCAAATTAGGTTCACTGCCAAAAATTTAGAGTTCGTATAATCAAAGTAATGCAAGCAAGTTTGGAATTAATTCACGTGTTTAATTTGGTTTTCTTCTACCATTTACTTGTTTAAAATGTTAATTAAGGTTAAATATATATTTTTTTTCAAATATTAATTCATAATTAAAGAGGTGAACATGAATTAGGCACTAATTAGTGGGTTGATATTTTAGGCGATTTGATTTTGTAGAGAATCTTTCTACTTTGCACTAAAAACAATAAACAAATAACGAGAAAGACAGACACGTGAGGGTCACACGTGGGGGCGTGAGACAGTAGATTCTATTCCTCACTGCAACTGCAGTGAGTTGTTGGGTTTCGGCCCAGGCTTGTCTGCTGAATTGGGCTTTGATATCAGACAAGTAAAAGAGGTAATTTCTTTTGTTTTTTATTTGGGAAAAAAAAAAGACTGAGATAAATGCATGAATGTTAGAATTGCTCTAAAAGAATTTAGAACCAAAGATGATTCTTTGAATCTTTGTGATGAAAGATATTATATTTTTAACCTCCTTTTATATAACTTTTGTGCATTTACTCCTTTTTTTTATTATTTTTGCGACTTGTGTACGGTAATATTTTCTTTCAAATCAACAAAAAATAAGTAATTATTAGATTTCCATCTTTACCAAAAACAAATATTATTCATTTTTTCTAATTACTATATCCAAATTAATACAAATTGAATTACGTTAATAACAGTTTTTTCGCATGTATTAAAACCAGTTAATTATTCAAAATTATTAATAATTATTCGGAAAATGATTTTACGGAAATATTTTTTTATTAATTTATATAGTTATCGAAAAATATATTTATTATAAAATAAAATTAAATATAAGTTTTGATGTTTAATTGAAAATTGAAAATGTTAAACAATATCACAAATAAAGAAATACTAAATCGTATTATTTAGCATTTACAAACTCCATTTTTTTAATATATTTTTATTATCTTTATTAATTGTCATAATGTATTATTTACTATTATAAGATAACAGTATTTATTAAAAAGTGAATTTAAAAATAAGTTTTAAAATATTGGTAGCTAAAATTTGGATAGTAAATGTTAACTATCAATTCAAACTATTTAGAAATCAATTATAAGTTTTTTTATTCATAATAAAGACTAGATATCAATAATTATTATTTTGTAAATTAATATCTAGATTAATCCCTCTAAATTAGTCATTATAATAATGATTAATTATTATTTTTTTATCTAAAATTGGTTGTTATTTAATAATTTGTTTTTAGTAAAACAAAACTCCAATTATTTTTAAATATATATATATATATATATATATATAATATCTAAAAATAAATAAGTTATTTTTTATAGTATCTAATTATATTCTATTTTGATAATATTCAATTCAATGCATCTTTGAATATTTAGACCAATTATGCTTGTGTTTGCTTTGTTTATGTTCTCCTTTGCCTTCTTTTGTATCAAGCCTTAAATGATCGAACATTCTATCCAAGAGTGAAACTAACCTCGACAAAATGTTCTTTTTTTTCATAAAATTTTATTTTCATAAAAAAGTTTGTACTCGGGATATTTTTTTAATAAATTTCTTGTAAATTTTAAAATTCTGTGATAACTAACTATCGTAAATGATTTCAAGACTTTTATAAAACACATAAACCTTAGAAGGTAAATTATTTAAAAACATAAGTGTTAACATATTTGTGTGTTTGCATTTTTTGATCGAAATTAAATGTTTATATATATGGTACATTATCTTTAAATAGAATTAAATAAAATTTGAATACCTGGTACTTTTGTGAGTCATACATTATCTCAACGGAGGAAGAATAATATACATTGTTAAAAATACAAAAAATTATAATTTCATGAAATATAAACTGTTAATATGACTTGATCAAATATTTACATTTAACTTAATTGATTTTATATTTTAAATGTAACAAAAAATTATTTATTTTTAATTAAAATTCATTAAACATTTATATCCTTCAATTTTAGAGTGTACGATGATTCTTATGAAAATCCAATTGTATTACTATAATTCGCTTGGACCCACCTGCAAGACAAGAAAGTGAAAACGTCAGCAGAGGTTCCCCCAAACTAAATTTCAGGAACTTCCTTTTCTTTTTAATTTTTCAAACCTGCATTTAGGTTTCAACTGACTTCAAAATTATAATAAATTATCCATTTTTTAACTCCTATTAAATTTAATTCAGCCTAATTTTTTAACTGAATTCCAAACACTCATTAAACTCATCAACAATCAAAGTCTTCTCCCCATTTCCCATCTCATTTCACCCCTATCAACGAATCATTGTATAGTTATTCTTATCAGGTTAGGTCAGTAATATATATATATATATATATATATATATATATATATATATATATATATATATAAGTAACTTAATTTACGAATGATATTAGTGATTGATTCTTTCGTCGATAAATAAATCATCAACATTTGTCAATTTATTTGACGAAAAATAAATTTTATCGACAGATTATGATTTGTCAAAATCGATCTGTCAGTAATCAGTAAATTTCTTATAGTGACATATTAAGTAAAAATAAGAAAGTTGAACATTATATATAAAAATGATTTTTTTAAAATTTTAAATTAAAAGTGATAACTATTTTTTTTTCACATATATCTCATTCTCCGCGAAAATTATGCTATTTTTCAACTATGGCATATATATAGTTATGTTGTTTGAAAATTAGATATTATTTAAAGAACGTAATAATTATTAAGTTAGTATATATACATATATACATGAATAAGTTGTTGTTTGGAATTTAGACGTGAGTTTAAATTTTACATGAAATCAAGGAAGTTGAACATCATATAATGATGATTGTCCTAAGATTTTGAATTAAAAGTGACGTGAATCTTTACGTATAAGTTAAATTCATGTTTTATCAGTATTATATTTTTCCGACGTTGAAAGTTGGAAATATGTTTGATTAGGTTAAAATGATGTGTATGTGAATGATGTTTTAGCATGTTGGTGTTTGAAAGTTGAAAGGGTGGTGTGGTGTGGAGTGTCCCAGTTGGCTCACAGTGCACATGGGTGCGTGCGCAATTAACGGACCGGACCCTGCACAGGACGCTCCCGTTTTCACAAACAGATGGTTGGAAGGAAACATGAAACATCCTCTCATCAATTGGCCGCATTAGTACTATTTAGTATTTTACTTCCCTTCTTTCTCTTTCTATCTGTCTTTGTCGTGTTGAGTTGGTGTGGTTCACTGTTATTGTCCCTTCCACGCCTCACCCACTCTCCCTCTTTCTCCTATGCTTTCCCTTTGCATTTATTTCTATCTGCATGACATGAGAAAAACAAAGAAAGAGGACACATGAAATCATCACTATAAGGGTAATGCATGGTTGGTACTCTTCTCACTACACACTCTCTCAACAAGATAGAAACTGCTATTATTATTACTTTTTCTATGTAGGGAAGGGACTGTGACACATCAACAATGATGTATATGGACACCCTTTAATTACGTACACCAATTCTTTCTTCTTTTTTCTCATATATATATATATATATATATATATGATTAGTTATTTATTTGATATAAAAAAATACAGAGGAGTCCCCACCATACTTCATCTGACAGCAATAAGAGTCTCACACTTGGGAGGCACCACTTCTTCTTTTTGTTTTCTACCATAAGAGGAAGCTCAACCCTATGCACATAATGCAGTGTTGTTGTGTTGTGTTGTGCTGTGTTCTGCCTCATTTTCTTCATATCTTCTCCACATTTTGGACTCAACGCTCACAAAATGCCACGTAAACTATTTAATTTAACCTCTTGTGCCTCCCAAATTTTCCTGATTCAAACATTTCTGTTATCCTCTTTCAAACCCTTCTTTCTTCTTTTCTTTGCTTTATTTTTTCTGCATGCCTAGCTAAGTTTGGTTTGACACACATGCCAGCAACTAAGTTGCCTATATTATAAGTGGAATTGATCTTCAAACAAAAGTTACCAATTCAGAACAGTAGTACCTATCTGTTTAGGCAAGGACGGTGCCAAATTCAAATGCCACAAGTGACTAAAGCTACTTTATGCTAAGATTCTGAACCAAACAGATTAAGTGTATATATATTTGACAGTATATATAGATATATATCAGTGGGTGAATAGGTTGAAGGTTGAGGGTTTGGGTTTGGGGAACAGGCTCATTCTCATTGGGTGGTGGGTGGGGTGGGACCCTCCTTCAGAAGTCATATAGTGTCAATCCATAGCCACTTGATCATGGAGAGGCACATGAATGAGAGATGCCTTGTTGGATAACAACAACTGCCTTTGAACTTCTGGCATTTGTTTATTTATTGCTCATGCATGCCTGCTGTTGGAAAGTTACATGTTGCCTATGTTCTGGTTCTTCAAGTGGTACTTTAAGATTAAATTCAACATTTGTGGTTGAATATTTCAGAACGATCAGAAATAAGATCAATTTATAATATATAAATAATGTAAATTTATTTTATAAAATAATTTTGTAACGTTGAATTAGACTTAAAATTCTCTTTGTAACGTGTATACACACTTTTGTATCCCCTAAAGATTCTAAGAGAAGTGAGAGGGAAACATACCTTATATGATTTAGGGTTACTGTTGAAGAAAAACACATGATTTCAATTCAAAACAAATATAACAGAATAAAACCAAAGTATTATACTGTATACATGTGAAATATTAAGTGTAAAAGCAACAAGAAATTGATGAAACAGGTGACTTTATCAACAGATATATCAAAATACAGAAAGAGATTTTTTTGTATTTAAGATCCCTATATATTATGGCAAGGTTATGAACTTGCAGAAACATATTTTAAACGTTTTGGTTAAATAAATGTTTTGTGTCGGAATAAGATGGGTAGAGACTTCAAGTTCTACTCCATCACTGATTTAAATGTGAGATCAAGTAGCTTTAAAAAGGTCATAAATGTTGCATTTTATAGTTTATCTTCTCGGCACACTTGCATTTGTTCTGCTCATGTAAGCGAATACGTTTTGTACTTATCTTTTCTCTCTCTCTCTCTATATATATATATATATATATGTATGTATACGCATATACACATACTTATAATAAAGTAGCAGTAGCACTACCAAGTATTTTGTTTCTCAACGGCTGGTATGGGGTCCAAGATGCATTATTTGGAAGCAGATAACATTGATAATTCTTCACATACCTTTGAATTGACTTGCACCTTTTATTAGTTGGGTTGGCCATAAAGAGACTATAAATTTGACATGTTGTAACTTAACATGGCCTAAGAAACTTTTCTTTCCCATTTGCCATTTCTGGTGGGTCTGTGGAATTCAATGTGTTAGATCACATATTTTCAAACCAAACAGAATTTCAATACCTATGATGGTACACTTGGCATCACCCCCACACATAGTAAATAGCTAAAAGCACAACTTTTGATCACCACAATGTCCCCTTTTTCCTTTCATCACATTGCCAAAAAGCTCTGCACAAAGAAAAGGTTACTTAAAGGTATATATATCAACACACCACAGTGCTCACCAACAAACTATACTGCATAGAGAGAAATAAGGGCAAAAATTAAGCAGCATGAGAATAAAACAGCTGCACAAGGATATGTAGTTTGCAATCATGGGCATCAAAAGAGAAGGTGTTCCGGTACACCCAATAGTCTCACATTGTTTAAAAGTCGAGGCCAAGATAATTTAAATACATCTTCCTCCTACGTTCCTCTGAAACATTTTTTTAAGAAGAAAATCGTAATGGAGTTTGAGACTCCAAAACGAACAATACATCAAATATAACGATTGATCCTATAGCTTCGCACCACTAACTTTTCAACCAAGAGTGATGATCAATTGTACGAATCAGCTGTTCCTCTCATACTAAGTTGAATTACTATTACGACACTGTAGTACAAGACTTATTGGCACATAGAAAGTATGGAAGAAGTGATTGAAAATCAAATATATCAAGAATCTAGTCTGTTTCTCAGCTTACAACAGGTCATCACACCAGATATGTTCCAAGTTCATATCATAAATCAAAAGCCACAAATTTCAAACGAAATTCAGAAAAAAGAAAAAAGGGCACGTGAGATATAAGAGGATGATGTCTGAGCAGGGTGATTACAAAGCCAGCTACTTGCCTAACAAACACAGCTCATTCCCAGACCCCAGTACATTAGAGGATCTCATAATTCTGAAGGACGTGTACATGTCAAAGATATATACCTCAAAAATAGGTACAGTACTAGTTTCTTAGCTCAGCTTGCAATTAATATAAATGCATTATGCATGTACTTTTAACTTAACATTATTAGGCTCTTCCTTTTCTTTCTCCAAAGCTGATTTTCCTTTTCTTTCCTCACCACAGTTCCCTTCCTTACTTGGAAGCTATATATGTTAGTATATGGATGTGCTGTATTGTATCTTGCCAAAACTATCAAAGAAAAAGAAGAAAACAAAAGCACTTCCCAGTTAGAGAGACCCACACGCATGTCATATCCCACGTGGGGCGCATTGCTGCACATGGCCGTGAGACATTCTTGTCTAAATCACAAGATTGATGAACTTTCTTTAGGTTTCTCTACCCAAGTCAGA
>Ga0214543_1009207_pt1 | contig 15546 bp, 5 predicted proteins | sample CNSS2metaG_FD_160094 | JGI IMG/M metagenome (GOLD analysis project Ga0214543, IMG submission 160094) | Root nodule microbial communities from cowpea collected in UCLA plant growth center, Los Angeles, California, USA - CNSS2 | ecosystem: Host-associated > Plants > Roots > Nodule | place: USA... | reverse complement strand
AAATAAAAAAAATATATATAAAAAATAAAAAAAAAAATATATAAAAAAAAAATATATATATATATATATATATATATATATATATATATATATATATATATATATATTTATTTATTTATTTTTGTTATAGTTATTTTATAATTTAAGAGAGCTTAATTAACATTCTGAAGTAAAGTGTTAAGGTAATCATTGACCGGTAATATATTTATTACTGAAAGCGAGTAAATTGATTTCTTTATTAAATTTGAAATATAAATAAATAAGGTTCATCATCATTTCAAGTGCAAGATAAATAGGCATTAGTATTATGAATTACTACCATTATTATTAAGTATAAATGTTATGTAATATTATGATATACGTAAGTGAACAAAAGAAAGTTAAGAACTTTTTTATCTAAAGTTATATTAATATTTTTTGTTTGTTAATATTCTATCTTTGTTGTTTCTATTATGTAACATAATTCAATAAATTATTTTGAAAATTTAGTCACTTATCATAAGTAATATTTTGAGCGGGTAATCACATGTTACTTAACAACTATAATACAATGATATTTTAATTTGGATTACTTATCCGTATCCGACATGTATTTATATATCAAACTTTAAGATATATATTGATACTTATCAATGAATTATATAATCTATAAAGTAGTAGTATTTTTATGATGACAATAATTTATAAATTTTTACGTTGACAATGTTTAATACATATGATTTTAATTTGGATTCGCACAATAACAATCATATATTTATCCTGTTTTTAAAAATCATTTTACGATTTTCAATATACATATATTACATATCGTATCCTAATATTTTTAAAATAAATGTCTCGACATATTGAATATGTGTTGTATCCGATACACATATCGTATCCGTGCATCATATTTAAGAATAATATATTATTCTTGTAAGCATTAGCATAGGAGATTTTTCATCTTCCAAAACCATGTGGACGTCCTTAATCTCAATGCAACCACGTTTATTTTTTCTTCTTCTTGGAGATTGTCCCTGAAGAATTGAGGAAAACTGGATTTTGTACAAACAACCTCTTACATTGTCTTAGGCACTTCTGTTGCACATGTTAATTACTAATGATTATACAGAAAGGTAAAGAACATCAATATTATCTAACATCAATATTATCTTTGAAAAGATGACAAAAAAAAATGTGACAGCAATATGGAAATTTATTTTTAACGTGGTTCTATAAGAGCAGACTATTATTCAGTTTGTTCATCAGAAAAACATATTCATTCAATATTGGTTTTATATGAGGTACTTTAAAAAAGTAAATTAACAAAAAGCAAACATATTTAAAAATGAAAAAGAGTGTGTTCACATATATGTTTTTAGGAAAGTTTTTTAACTTTGGAATGAGTAATGATTTCCTTTTATGTCCCTAACAAATTATTTAAAAATTTATATTTTTGAATGATAAAATATTAATTAATGATATCACTTTTGATTTACTATATTATGAAGCGGTTGAATGCAATTGGTGCGAGATTGTTTCACTTTAACAAGTGGTGGGAAGTTTTGATGATAAATATGCAATACCAGTGAATGTAATTTGTAAGATATTGTTTCGGTTGAACAAGTGGTAGGAAGTTTTGGTAGATAGATTTGCAATTATATTAAATATTTGGAGAGAGAATTTTGTCCCTTATACTAATCCTATCTAACTTAAAATTGTCTTCCCAAAAGAATACATGCTTTCTACACCAAAAAATATACTGAGAATGCCATTTTAATATGGTAAAACACTAAAACTCAGGTCACTGTTTCTCATCAATTTTTTACGCTAAATTAACACTCTCACTTTCACTGTTCTCACCTCTCAAATCTATTCATGAACCTAGATTAAAAATACTCAACACAAAGGAAAAAAAAAAAAAAAAACTCTGAATAAGTGCTTTTTGTGTACATTAATTTTGCTGCCATATACGCCATGCAAAGGGGATTTTGAGAATCTCCCAATCCAGAAACCCCTTGAACGGTAAGAAAACCAGTTGTATGTGAAGAACCCACGTGTAGTTTGGAACGTTTTCCTTCACAGACACGATGTGTATAAATTCACCCCTTCACTCTGCAACCTGTGTATGAGCCATATAGGGTAACAACATTCTCCATAGCGGCATCATACCCTAAGCCTAGCTATAACCTTTTCCTTCATTTTTATTTTGTTATTTTTCCGTTCACCGCCATGTCTTCAGACACAAAGAAAAGCCGTGGCCGTCAGAAGATCGAGATGAAGAAAATGAGCAACGAGAGCAACCTCCAAGTCACCTTCTCCAAGCGCCGTACCGGGCTCTTCAAGAAAGCCAGTGAGCTTTGCACTCTCTGTGCTGCCGACGTGGCACTGATTGTTTTCTCCCCCGGAGAGAAGGTCTTCTCCTTCGGTCACCCTAACGTCGACGCCGTCATTGACCGCTACCTGGCGCGGGCCCCGACGCAGGACATGGGCACCATGCAGTTCATCGAGGCTCACCGCCTGGCGAACGTGCGTGACCTGAACGCGCAGCTCACGCAGATCAACGCCCAATTGGAGGCGGGGAGGCAGCGCGGGGAGGAGCTGAATCGTATGAAGAAGGAATCACAGGCCCAGCTATGGTGGGCCCAGCCCATCGAGAAAATGAGCCTGGCCCAGATGGAGCAGTACAAGGCGGCGTTGGAGGAGCTGAAGAAACTGGTTGCGCGTCTTGCTGACATGGCCATGCTTGAGAGTGCAACAAACCAGGGTCGTCATCAGTTTTTTCCCGGGGCTCCTTCCTCTTCCAATCTGGTGCATTACCCACACCCTTCTCCCGTGTTCCCTCAACCGCTGATTCAGTCACCCATGCTTCAGAACTTCATGTTTCCTGATGGGAGCATCGTAGGCCACCAAGGGTTTAATCACATGGAAATGGGAGGTTATGCACCTGGACCAGGACCCTCTGGTGCTTTCTTTTGATCCTTTCATGTTAAAAACTTCGTCTTTTTTTTATTTTTTTATTTCGGTGTAGCTCCGGCTTAGCTAGTTAATTACATGGTTATTATTCTTTGGGGTTCGGATATTTCAGACATGTCCTCAGCCATCATCATCATCATTGCCATGTTCTATTACAATTTTCTTCCCTTCAATTGCTTTTCTTTCTTTTTTTTTTTTGTTATTATTCTTGTTTCATTTTAATTATTTAAATAAACTACATGTGTTTTGGGTCAAATTATAACTTTTACTGTCTTAGTTTATAGTACTAAATATGACTGTCCCAATTTATTTTAGTTGGTTTTCTTTTATAGTCAGATAAAATACATTTACTTGATAACTTAAAATAATAATAATTTCATTATATTTGTTATTTTTTTAATGTAAAATTATAATATATATTATTATATTATTATACAGAGTTATAAAGTGGAAGTATTTTTCTTTTAAGAGTGTCAAACTATTATTTTTAAAAATCCAAATAACAATGTGATAAATGATATCTTGAGAAGAAAAAATAATATGTAATAAGAAAACAATGTTAAAGGAAGACCTTACTTGAAAAATAAGTATACAAGTATAATTATTCTTATAAAAACGAAAAAGATAAACCCACTGTGTCATCCAAAATAATCACAAATATTTATACTTCCAGAATCTGCTTTCCGTAAAATACATAATTTCAGGAATCTTCCACGACAGAAAACGAATGGAGTTTCTGAAACGGAAAATTATGCGGTGCAGTTGCTGCTTTGTGATACAAAATGACAAAAGGTAATCTTGACATTTCATAATTTTGGAGGTGCTGGGGGAAATATGTGGCGCGTAAAAGTAAAGCCTAAATCTGCTAGTTATTGGATCAGACCAAGCCAATAATAACTGGCCCTATTGGCATGAAGCCTGAATGCATCACGCCCATAGCCAACCTTTGAGCACATGAAACACTTACCTCTTGTATCGCACAAATATATGAATACAAAATATCCAAGTTTTTCACTAATTTAATTCCTTAATCGTGTATTATTAAACTTACCGACATTTCAATTATTCAATTAATCTTATTAAATAAAAGCCCATGTTTTCAATCATACGATGAACGGAATAAATTATTTTCAAAACCATGTACAAAAGTTAAAGTTCATGTACATTTATACAAGTATCATTATTTATTAATAATAATCCAATTTATTTTATAACATACAAATATCAATAAAGCAGGCAGCGAGAAAAAAAGAAGTGACAACTGAGTTTCGTGAATTTTCTTATATATTTGAGAAAGTATATTTGAATATCTGACATCAGATTAACACCACATGGTTGCATATAGAATGTGTCAAGTTTTTAATAAATTATTCCAACATGAACTTTTAATAATGCGTATGTTAAGTTAGATAAATAAATTCAATTTTTTATTTAGACAATTATTTAAATGAGTTATGTTAAGTTATGTACTATTCAAGTAACCCATGTATATATTTAAAATGAAAATATTATAAATTGTGTTATTAAAATGTTAGTACACTTTTTCAAATTCATATTTTATTAACTAATACTAAAGTTGTATTCCTAGAAAACTGTCTTCTTTTCTAATATATGAATTCTTTTTTATGTGTAGATTAATATTAAAATAATTTTTAGATGTTATACTAATTAAATTAAAAACTAATTTTAAAATCATTTCACCAAAACGAAACTACTTAAGTTATAAATGAAAGGATAAAAATAGAGAATTGGGACCTTTGGCAAATGAAATTGAAATCTTGTAGCAGCCATTTGGCATTACCAAAATTTGCATTAATTTGGATAAGCACATACATAACAATAAAAGCAATTTTTGCTCATTATTGAGAGATTAGACATCTATATATTTCAACCTTTTTTCAGTATTTTGGTGGCTTCATTGGCATTCAAAAGCCACTTGCATAAAGTTTTAAGAAAGCCACCAGGTAGAACAGCCTGCTAAGTGGATCTTACTAACTTCCTCCTGTTTAAGTCGTAAGTTTCTTCTTAAACTTGCTCTGCGTTAGGCTAAGTAGAAAATCTGTAAATACGTGCTCATAATCTGGCATTTTCCCATACCCTGAAGTGCATCAAATCGTAAAAATCACAGTTATCATTAACATGACATGTCAAAAAAACATAGACAAACTTCGATGAAACAATCGAGACATAACAAAGTGTCGAATGTTTTTTACACATAATGTGTGGCCAGAGATACTTGCCAGGAAAGTAGTTGATGTCGATTACGTAAAACACATCCTTGGTTCCATATTCTCTAATCATATCTATGTTGAACAAGTGGAGTCCCTAGAGATGATAAATCAGTTTCGTTTTAGTATATATCATCTGAAAATGAAAAGTGGCTGCAAAAGGAAGAAAATAAGAAATTACAACAGTACCAATCTATGACGGAGCTCTCTCGCAAGCTTCTCCAATAAAGGTCTCGGGGGATGCTCTGTAACAAAAATATCACAGAAGAAATGAGACATAATCCCAGCCATTGCGTCAAAGCACTTAGATGCATGTAGTAACTCACACAAACAATCACCAGACAACATAAAAGCCTCTTGAAAAATAGGGGAGAAAGAGTTAGTGGTTGCTGCACAATGGTATACACTATGTAATGATCAATATACACTATCCAATTGTATCAACCATTCAGTTGACCTTTGCAAAGCTTTAGTACGGACACGTCCTTATCATGTGGAACGTAAAAGATAAAACAATAGTCCATAACTAGCACCCCTTTCACATACAACAGAAATTGAAAAAATGAAAAGGGAAATAGTATTGCTTATAAAAAAAAATACAATATTTTTGGTGATGCTGGACGAAGGGTAGTTTTTTAAGCCTTACCTGCGATATTAGGATCTAGATCAGCATCATCTGCAGAAGCTGCTGCACATGAAACTCTTGGGAAACGGAATACACCTGCAACTTTTGATAGTTCACGCTTACTGATATTAGGAAGAGAGAAACGCCTCACAACCTTTATGGTTTCCCCAACAATGTAAATCTTAAAAAGAAGGCCACCTGTATTGTCAATCCCCAAACCCAAAAAAACAAAATAGAGATTAGATAACAATGCAAATTGAACAGAAACAAGATCATGGTCTATGTTTAGTTCACATACCATGATTGACAAACTCCTGTAGAACAAGCGGAGGTTCAAGATCTGATAAAGAGAATTCGTCATAAGCAAGAAATAGTTCATGTGACTTCGCAGAGCCATCCACAACTAGCGGTTTTGCAACTGAAAATACAAAAGAAAAAAGGTAATATTTTTAAGACACCATGCCTCAGTCAACTTCAGGTCGTAAAACATAACGTTATAACAGCATATCCATAGATAAAAACAAGGTTCTTCAAAGTCCATTGACATATTCTGGGCTATTTGTGCTCAACACCCATCAATGTAGAGATTGACCGAATGCATGCCCATCATATAGTTAAAATAGTAAGTTAGATGCATCCCAAAGATACATACCTAATGGCAACTTCATTCCAGCTTTAGTGACTTCATAAGGGATACTAGAGGGGTCTTTCTCTTTTGTGATAACCAACTGACGTGGAATGGAAACCTTGCCTGCAAAACAACAGTAGTTAATACGTAGATACAGATACTGGTAGGGCAAAAACCTAGTTTACCATACGTGAAAACAGAATCAGCTTGAAAAATTGAAAAGCCAATAACTTCTTACATTGCAAAAATAAAATAAAACATAGTAGTTCAACACCAGAGCAAGATGCATGCACATCTAATTAAACATTTTTGTACTATCCTGAAACTTTCAGATGAGGGTTACCATGACAATCGGATAAGTTCAGATCCACCACATCTTGCAGCATGGATTGGCGATTGTGCAAGTGTTGAATTGCACCCGGAGGATCAAGGACAGTTACCTCGGGATGCGTTTGCCTATAATCCTTCAAAATTAAAAAGGGAGAAGGACAAAGATCGAATTAGCTCCATCAATACAAACTTTACAGACTATTCAGAAATCAAGAAATAATATTATCAGCTAGAAGACTGAAGAAGCAAAAGATAAAACTTTCATACGAAATGGATGCATTTGGTGAGTAGCAGCATTGGCTTCTAACCTATATAAGAAATTTGATTTCCATGTCATAGTACAGTAGTAGTCACTAGCAAAAGTATTAAAGAAACAACATTTTCAACTAAAAAACAAAGAACCAAATAGAAGATAGAGATAATAATTCATTCTTTGGGCAACAAACTCCAGCCATGCCTAACCAAATTATTTAGATTAATCACAAAAGTAAATCCTCACTTGTTTGAACACTTGGGGACTGATTTCAACTATCTGATCATGATTCATGATGAGGAGAGCATGAACTCTGCAAATTTTGTCAGACAATAATAAGCTTTTAAGAATCCAAAAGACTTGGTTGTCCAGTCCAGTCCATCACCGCCAGCTCATGCTTAATTCTCAGACTAAGGATACTAACGATATTCATGCAATGTCACAAATGTGCGTATAGAAAAACAATAAAGCTGCACAAGATTGCTATCACAATGTGGAAGTGGGTAGAAGTGTCAGGAAGGAGTTCACAAACCTCAATAGTCTCATGCCACTCCTCCCCTGATAACTGGAAAAAACAAATACCCAGTCAGATTATAATAGAGCATAGGAAACAGTAGTAAATCTTAAAATGCTAATAGCCTGTTATTGAACAAAAATTTCGACAAAACCGTAACTGAAATCTCAAAAAAAAAAAATCGCCACATATGAAGAACTTCAAACGTCACTAATCATAAAATGCTGAAAGAACTGTCACAAACCTTATGCAAGATAATGTCAAAAGGACCTTGTTCTGGTAGTGGCTTCTTTAGATCAACAGCAACAAAGTTTATCCCCTTGTTTCTGCATCGTACAAAATTTGTACACATCACTATTAAGAGCGTCAAGAGAGTAGCAAAATATTTTGTTAGCAATTTTATTCAGATATACTGCCAACCAAATACGTTTCATCGTAACAATACATATACCACACGCAAATGGTCAAAATTTGTATTACCTCAAACTAATCCTGACTATCTAAGCAAGATTAATCTTATCATGCCCTCAAACTCATAATTTATATGTTTCCTGTATATATACTTTTAAGGAGAGATTGGTTTAGACTAGTATAGGAAATAACAATATTGGTCCGTTAAATAGCTTTATATTAAATCATTGAATTATAACAGCCTATATCAAGCAAATCTCGATGGGAAATAAGGGTTTCTACATAATATTGATCGGAACTTTCCACTTTGTACAGTATAACTTCTCAAAAAAAAAAAAAAAAAACAAGATCATTAAATCATTCATTATGTAGCTGAACTTCAATGATATAGTTTAAGATTAACTCTATTTTAAATTATACGAAAAATAATAATCTTAAATTTTTTTTATAGCTTAACTTTTACAGAACTTAGGTGACGAGTAGAAATTCAATTTAATCAATAAAAATAGCATTAATATTGAATGGAATAATATATACAGGCCATACTGACGTGATTCTATTTCCTCTAATTCTAATGTCCAGTTGGCAGCAGTCATGTCAGTGAACAGACAACATGATGCTGCAACATTAGTGGACAATAATGTAAATTTAGCATTCCAGAGAAGCAATTCATGAATTAATTCAAATTAAGAATGCAAAACCATGTACTAAGATTTGACCTTGGGTTGTCCATGTGGACAAATCCAAAGGAAAGTAGGGCATAAATGTTGGAATATTCCAATTTAAATTAGAATCGAGAAAAGCACAAGACATAGCAGATATGCATAAGCAAAATAGGAACCTTTAAAATAATTTAAGAAACAACAAAAAAGGGAAAATAAAAACACAGTTGCCAGGGTTCGAGTCACGAAAGTGATAGCCATTAGGCATGGTGCAAAAATTGCTCAACCATTACATACTACACAGACAAGGACACAACGTGTGGCTGTGAACCCTACCACTGCAAGCAAAAGCTGCTTTTACGCTAAACAGGTAAAAGGATGAAAACAATAAAATTCAAATAAATAAATAATGGATGGATGAATGAAGTCCCTTTGTTTTGGGAAATTGAAAAGTAAAAATGAACATGCATGCAGATGAAGGAAAAAGATGAATAGCTACCGTGCAAGGCCAGTGAAACTTGGCTGCAGAAAGCTCTTTTTTTTCTTGGACGTTAAGGCGTACCCAACCACCACTTCCTGACCCGAAAACGTTGTCGTTCCCGGTTGCTTCTCCTCTTCGTCTTCCCCGCTTGAGATTTCTCCGTTCAGTCTCATCCTCGCACACCCCGGAAATCCCTCGATTCAAAGATCAAATATTTTGCCCTCCTCTGCTTCAATTTTGGCGCCGTTAGGTTCTCAATCTCGGATTTTGCAAATCGCGCATGGAGAAACAGGGGAGGAAAGCGTTTATGAGGGTAGAAAAGGGATGTAGAGGAATGTGTGATGATTTGTGGGAAGAGGAATATTGAGTTTTGCAGAGGAAGAAGAAGATTGGGTTTGGGTGTAATTGTGGAAGAAGTGAATGGAATGAGAAGAATATGTGTATATATTTATATTTATATAATAATACAATAGTGTGGTATATGATGTTGTCAATCCTTGTAGAAAGTCTTCCTCTGCGCTCTTTTTCTTTTGTTGTTTTTCTCTATTTTTCTATTACTTTAATTTTTTGGTTGGCCTATTTTATTTTGTGAGTCAAATGATTAAAATTTTACAAACAAGAGCATGGTTTCCCTGACCAAACAGTCTCAGATCTCATTTCATACTCAAACCCATTACATTGGGAATTCATAATAAAAACAAAAAGACAAGTTTCTAATTGGTGGTTCTAAAAACATATTAATATTTATATTATTTTTCTTGTATCCTTTTATATAGAATCTTACAGTTCTAAATTATTAGTTTATGAGATTTAAATCATACATGATTAGTTATAGGTTAATTATTAGCCATGTATTCTTAAGAAATATTTTGTCCATTTTTGTAGTATTAGTTATAATTTTTTTCATATTTCAGAGAGGTATGAAACATATACAAACTCTTAAATTAAGATGAGACCATGAATAGCATTCTAATTATTCCAAAATTGTAAGAAAAAAAAAAAACACTGGTGCAAGAAAGCACGAGAAGATGTTATTTTATATAAAACATTTACAGTACAGTTTTTATTATATACTTGTGAAATATAGTTTGCCTTCTTTAAAAATAATATGAGTTATTATTATAAATTAATAAATAGGAAAAATAAAATTTATTTTTATTTATTTAATGTATGAAATATTAAAATTTAAAATTAAAATTACTGAAAAAGTAATGTCTCTTATACTATGAGAAAATAGTTATATTTAAAGAGACTTTTAAAAAACTCGTATAAATTAATTGAGAAAAATTCAATGTATAGTACTGTCAATATCAGTTTTGTAATCTTATTAAAATAGTATATTTTTTTATTCAAAATATTAAAATGAAAAACTGAGAAAAAGAAATATAAAAGTTGTTAGATTATGTCCAGAAAAAAATTCAATTTACAAAAAAAAAATGTTTGCAAACACAATTTATTTTTGTTTTTTAAAAAATAAATAAAGTCTATACAATTTCAGTTTTGTTGTTATAATAATAATTCAGATATCAATAATAATCTAGAGTATAAAAATAACAAAATATTAAAAATATTTTTTTATAATCATAACATTTATTATTATGATTATTACTAGTATTACTATTATCATTATTAATGTTATTATAGTAAAACTGGATTATTATAAATTTCTGTTAAATTAATGTCATATTTCTTTATATTACTTCAATTTTATAATAATAAATAAATAAATAAAATCCATATTTTTAATAACAGAATTAGTTTAATTTTGAAAGATAAGAGTTAAATCATGCTTGTAAATATAATTGTTCAAAAATAAAATTTTATCCATTTTTATAATTTTTACAACTTTACTCTTTTAGTAATTCCATGAAAATTACACTACTTATGAAAAAGACCACCTTTTCAAGTGTTTCACATAGGAACATAGGATTAGGAGTGTATAATTCTGAATAAAATATTCAGTAGTATTTCCACCGATTCTGGAATACCTAGTGACTAGGAGGTTAAAATTATCTGACAAGGCTTAATTAAATATATACTTTTCTAGTTTTTTCCTTACTTTGAGGCGTAAATGTTGAGTTTTAGGGTCATTGAGATTCAATTAGTTGTTGAATTTTGCAATGTGTCAACTTCTTTTTTCTTAGCTGATTAATAAATACAAAAAAATTTAAAAAAATTATAACATGTGAAATCATTTATAATATCATTTCCTTTGTATAATTCATTCTTTTATGTTATTGTATATTTTAAGAGTTATATTAAAAGTTAAATATATTTTTTTCCTAACTTTAATATATTTTTATAATTAGAAATTAAATCAAACTAGATGGAACTTGAGGCTTTGGAGTGTAATATGCATTTGGCTACAATCTCATTTCTCATTATTATAATTCATTCTTTTATCTTAACGTACATTTTTAAGAGTTTAATTAAAAAATATATTTTTGTCTTTTAAATTTAAGTAAAAATTAAAATTAATTTATTTTTAAAATTTTAATTCAATTTAGACATACAATTTAAAAAATGTGTGAATTTAATTATTTTAATCAAATTTTGTTAAATTTATTTGATGTTTCAAATAAGTTTTAAATGTGTTTTTTCGCTAATATTAAAGAGAAAATATGTTAAGTGATATAAACAATTCAAATATTAGATTAAATATCTAAATTAAACAAAAATTTCAAAATTAAACTAATTATAATTTTCACTTAAAATTAAGATAATTTTAATTCTTACTTAAGAAATAAAAACATATTCAAATCTTTAATTAACTTACAATAGTTTTATAAACAGAAAGCCTATTTCACAAGTGCAAAATCAGCATAAACATGCGGATCAATATTTTATCAGATAATTTTTTTGTTGGGATTAGTATGTGAAATTTGAGTAACTTTGAAACAAACTGTCTTCAATTTAAAAATAACTATTGTAAAATTACTAAATATATTATGTTTAATAACATATAATAGACAACGATGTAAAAAATATATGACAATACTAATGTACGATCTATTCATTCACGTATCTATATGGAAGTTATGGTTAAGCTGAGAGTATATACCTATTTATATTTAATGGTTTTAATTTTTTTCGCTAATATACCAAAATAATTTGCCTAATATTGAAATAGCTGGACTAATATTTTTATGTTAGGCTTGTTATCTTTGTCTTTTCTATAATAAGGTTTGTTTCTTATAAGGAATAAAACATATTACAAAGAAAATATGAGAGTCATGACACTCAAATAACGAACAAATTAAATAGTAAAGACATAATTAAAAAGTATAAAAGTTGGTAAAATTGAAAATAGTATACAAAATTTAAGTATCCAAAGAGAAAAAAAAATAATTAAAAAATACATGTTTCTATAATTCCTGTATTTGATTTTGTTCCGTCCAAACACGATATTAGGCTTTTGCACATGGTAAAATAGGTGCGTTATAAAAAGTGTTTGTTGCTCTTTTAAAGTGTTAGATAGAAGCAGCAACGTGATCCATATTCCTCACATGCTCCAACTTATTCCATTTGTCAGTTGACTTAATTATAGCATCTTCTTTTTCCTTCAAATTCCGTCATCAACTTTGTTTTCATGGTTTATAATACCATTATGCCAAACCTGTTGCATGGCATCTGACATCACTGCACTACACCCAATTAAAACTCTGCCTTTTCGACCACCTTAAATCATCCCGACCTTACATTAGTCCAAGGAGCTGCATACCAAAAACATTAGTGTTTGAAATTCACCTACGATATTAAGTTTTCCCTAGAGTAAAAAATAAAAAATAAGTATATAGACACAGCTATTATATTTATTATCTTAGGAAAGAAATAATCTGATACGATTCTATCTAGAAAATAGGATAATTGTTTTTGAATTTAAATCTATCAAAGACACAATAAAAATAAAGAGAAAAACACAGAATAAGACAGAGATGAAAGACGTCATAATCTAACAAATTAATAAATCAAGTGAAGATTCAACACAAAGTGTAATTTTTGATAAGAACTACAAACCTAAGGCAAGAACAAAGATAATCCTCTCTATAATGAAATTAAGTTCAATATATGATTAAAAGTGTTTACATCAGTTTTTGATACCTCTATATAAACACATAAGTTTAAGAAAACCTGGAGAACCCTACAAGAAGGTTGAGCCCAAAAACATAAAAATATAAACTAATTTATAAAAGAAATTTCAAAACTAAAAAATATAAAAACATAACTATTTATAAAAGAAAATTCAAAGTCCAAAAATATAAACTATATTTTCCTAAAAACTATCTTTCAAATATGTTCAAAGCCATGATCTTTTATATTCTTTGAATTTTCAGATACTTGTAACATTAAGAGTTTTGAATAAATCTGATCTTTCAATTTCTTATTCCTTTCCTTTGTCGTAAGTCTTTTAAATGATTACAAATTTATCTTCAAAGTTTTTATATGAGATATAGGACAGTCTTTTGTGATAATGTCTTATATATGAAAAAATTGAGATCATGATTTTATTAGTGTTATAATTATTCTGTTATCATTTCTCAAAAGACCATTAATCATTCAGAACCTATACTCTTCTTAATTACATCTTCTCTTTTGTGTTGGTTGAGATGCCATGAATCATACATATCTCATAATCACAGGGCATTGGATTCTATCTAAATCCTACCATATATTATCCGCATAAACAAATGAAGAATATTTCTTTAATCTAAGAGAAAATCAAATATTGGATATATATATATATATATATATATATATATATATATATATATATATATATATATATATATATATATATATAAATCTCCCAAGGTTAGTAAGTTGTTGAGCTAAATGACTAGTTTCATGAAATTGCCAATTTTCATGACTGCAGCATGACGAAATAGTTTTTGAAGTGTATCATAAGTTATAATTGCTCCATTCACTGTTATGAAAATTATAGCTAGCCATTTGATGAATATAATTAATAATAAACACAGGAGTGATTGCTGTGACAAAATCTGCATATTCATGATAAAAATTAGTTTTTATTAAGACGGGCTCGGAAGATATAATTTGAAACTCTGCATGTTGGTAATCCAAGTTATTGAATTTGATGCTACAAGCCAAAGTAGTCAAAACAAATCTGTACGCATGCAGATTAACTTAATAATTTTCATGAATAATAATTTGGAATTAATTATAATTTATATTGTATTTTATCTGTTGATGTCACATATACTCTCTATTGACACGACAGTGTCTTTTTATGAACGGAATAGGACATAAAATTTGAAATCGTCAACCGTTGGGTTTGTGAAATTGAAGCTTCGCACTATCTTATATCATAGGCAACACTGGCTAAGTTACATATCACAGTGTTATCTCATCCACATGTTTTGGCATTACCCATGATTTATACATTAACTTTAGATTATATATTTGTACAAAAGTTTCATTTTATTGATCTATTAAATAATTGGGACCAAGAAGTTTCATTTTTTTATATAAAATAAGTTAGATTTAGATGTAAGTGAATTTCACTACTATGATATTAAAATAACTATGATATTTAAATATTAAATTAAGATTTAACTCATTTTTAAATACTTACGTGCCCATTTATATAAATTAATTTCTAAATATTTTGTACTAATTATAAATTATTTTTTATTATTTTCGGTGTAATTATAATATTAAGATCTAATGCATTATTTTTAAGTTTAATTTGACTTAAAGAACTCTCAACTCAGCCTATATAATTTTTATATAGTTGATCCCATATAAATTGGACTCAATTTAACATGACACTTTTTAACTGCGATTCACATTTGATCTACTCTACTCAACTTAATTTGATTTTACATAAGTTTAGTTCCATTCAATCTAACTTAGTATGATTATAATCTATTTAACTTAGACTATACTTAATATTGTTCAACATAATCCCAATTTGACATGATCCGATTAAATGGAGTTAAACTATTTAATATGAACTTGATTTATCAATACAACATTAATTTTGGTTCAACTTATATTGATTCTTGGACTCACTTAATTTGAATTCAACTTCCAATTTTATTTAAAGTAAACTAACTTAATATGACTTAACCTAATTAATTAATTTGATATCAATCTAACTTGATATATGTTCATACTAACTTAAATTTAGGTTTAAATTATATATATATATATATATATAAAATTTTGTTTTAACAAGTAATTTTATTTTTACTTTCAAAAAATATTTTGTGGACATTTTATCCAATCAACTTCTTTAATACGAATTTTTTTGACATTATAAATATATAAATAAATGTCAAACCTTGTTATAACCATTAACTGATATAAATCAAGAATATCTTGAAATATGAACAATATTCCATCAAACACAATCATATATATATATATATATATATATATATATATATATATATATATATATATATATATATATAAAAAATATATTTTCACAAAATA
>Ga0214543_1009205_pt1 | contig 15548 bp, 6 predicted proteins | sample CNSS2metaG_FD_160094 | JGI IMG/M metagenome (GOLD analysis project Ga0214543, IMG submission 160094) | Root nodule microbial communities from cowpea collected in UCLA plant growth center, Los Angeles, California, USA - CNSS2 | ecosystem: Host-associated > Plants > Roots > Nodule | place: USA... | reverse complement strand
TATCATTTAATGTTGTCTGTTATCTTGGAATCCAAATATATATAGGAATCAAAATATCTAAATCCCAATATAACCAAATTTAAATTACATATTTTAAAACATAAATACGAAACTTAAATTCACTTTTGACGTATATAGTTCATATATATTACTTTTCTGAACTATAATATTCTGTAACAATATTTATTGGAAAAAAAAATACCAATCTACTTAAGAATTAATATTTTATTCTACTAAAAATACAACATTAAAAGAAAAAAAACCAGAAAACACCACCCGTGCACGGGTATAGCACTAGTTGAAGTTGAAAAAAAGGTATATTGTGACTTTGAATTCATCTGATGTTTGGTGTGAAATTTATTTTTAACTGAAAAAATGTCAAATATAGTAAAAAAACTAACTTCAAATGATATTACTCTTAGTTGATTTTTTTTTATTTGTTTAGACTTAAAATATATTCATTATAACATTTAAATATTTTTTTATGCATTTTAACTATTTATTTAGCAGTGATTCCCCCCTACATGCAATTCATGTAGTGTGTACATTATTTTCTTTGCAGGTTTTGTTGGCACCTGTTTAACAAATAAAACAAATATAAGGAATAAAATTCAACATTTTTATGGATGTTATTTTTTATTTAACATATTTCTCTACTAGATTCTCAGTTTTGCAGTCTTTTAATAGATTTGAATCAAGAATAAAGTGTGTTAGAAAGTATATTATTTTGCAGGGCTCAAACACATAATCATAATTAACTTGTTAAACTCTGGTAAAAAGTATATATCAATGAATGATGAATAAAATTTGTGAAGACGATTCATCAAACACTTGGTAAAACCTGGTAGTTGAATCACATAGATCACAGTTCAGTCTTCCAAGAACGTGAATTTGTAGCTCCTAATGATGTGGGTGGATCTGAAAATGAGCCATTGAGTATCTGCAGAAAGATCCAATTATTAGCAGCTTCAGTGTAATGGATTCCATCCCAAATGATCCTTACACTTGGATCTTCGCAAGATTTGGCTATCACAACCTCTCTCCCATTCACTCTTTTGCTTGCTCCACATCTCTCTCTATTGTTGAAGTTGTATTTCCCACCATGTCCACAGCATGCAATCACCCCCTTCTCAAAACCTTTTCATTCCAAAAATTCTGCACTATCATTTCATTGCATTTTCCAAGTTCAAATAGGCAACAACAATGAAAGAGAAATAAAAAGCTATACCATATTTTTCAGCATTGCTGATGAGGGTGTACTTCACCCTATACACATCAACATAGGTGATTTTAGCCTCTGGCAATTCTTCCCTCAGTTTCTCAACAGTTTCTTTTAGTCTTTTATTAAAATATTCGGCCACCTCATTGAATGGTTTGGCACACCCAAACTCGTCCATTTGGGCTGGGCTCATGGGATAGCGATCCAGCATGTATGGCAAGCATCCCAATGGGCCTGTGTTGTGTATCCAGAACGACCTCCCACCTTCCCCATACACACCCTACTTCATTTGATTATCCAAAACACAGTGCTTCAGAAAATTTCATCTACCACATCAAATTATCAAAAGTAAATTATAACACTAGAAGTTTGAACAGAAATCTCTGGATTTCTATTAAAGAAAAATAAATCACAACATTTCTTAAATTTTACAAATACTCTTGGATACTTACTTTCTTACACTTATATTCCTTAATTGTTTAATAAAAAAAGGTTAAATATATTTTTAGTCCTGAACTTTGATGTCAAATTATAATGTGTCTTTAACCGATGTTTTGATACATTTTGGTCCTAAGCTTTGAAAATGAATTGATATACCTCTTTTAACTTGATTACTTTAAATTTGTTTGACATATAAATCGCATTTTCCAGCAGATGTTAAAGCGAAAACATGTTAAATGTTATAAATAACTCAAATAATAGCATGAAACGTGTTTCATTTATCAAAAAAATTTAACGTAATTAGATTAAAAAAATTATTTTCATTCATTTTTACGGATATGGACAAATTCCTTTCATGTAAGAATTCAGGACTAAAAAATTCTTAACCCTAAAACATTAAACTCACTCTTTTTGCATTACACTAATCCTCTCTTTGAAAAGTTAGAAAATTCCAAGAACAAAGGTTAAATATATAACTGACCTTTATAACTGTGGAGAACTGGTCCAATACATCAGGAATATAGGCCTTGACTTGTTCTGTGGTCAAGTTGAGTTTATAGCCAGCTGTGATATCATTTTGGCCAATATCAAAGGTATATAGAGCCTCAGAAAAATACTCCTCCTTGGGCAATAACTCCTTAAACACCCCTCCTGTACCACATTAAAATAGTTTATCATTTAGCATCCCTTTTCAGTTTGTTCCATTTTAATCACTAATTTTCTCCCTTCAGTTGAACAAAGCCAAGGAAAAGTTATCAGGAGTACATTATAGTTATTAGAAAATGTTCCTACCTCACTATATATTCGCCACAATTTATCTACTCGTCAGAAGAAACTCACGTGAATTTTGCGTGAATTTTGCCAAATATGTGGATTTAATTTACAAATTATCGGGAATCTTAAAAAAAAAAAATTATGTACAACGACAATTATAAAACAAAATATTAAACCTTTTGCAAACTCTTGACCATTAGACCAGCCTAAGCTAAAATTCGACGAGTTTTATTACCAACCAAAACATGTTTAAAAAGTACCAAGAAGAGTCTCAGATATACTCGGTCTCTATTGGAATCAGAACATCTAAATAATTCTTTTAGTTTTTATATCAATATTTAAAAAATATATTACTTTAGTTTTAAAACTTATTCATTAAGCTGATTTTAAATTTGTAACATGTTAAATTTTACACTATCACGTATTTATAGATATATGTTACGATAATTATTAAATGTTGGTATATAAGAAGTCAGAAAAAAAAAAAGGGATTTGAATTTACAATTGCATATGCAAGATGTTGAAGTGATGTGTAATGTACCTTGTTGGCGAACCAATTTGGATCTGGTTTTGAAATCGGAGAATTGCACGAACTGCACATCTAGGGAAATGGGACTGTATCCGCTCTGAGACTTAGTTGTGTTCTGAGGTCTGACGGTGGATCCCGCGGTGGCGAAATTCGCTCCGTGGCTGAAATTGGACCCAACCGAGTCCATGTAAGCACTGAGATATGGCAATCCCAAGCTCTTCGCTGTTCAAATTCACTTTTATCAAAAGTTCATGCGGTGATGCTTCAGTAAAGAACTGATCTAATAGCTATTTTTTCTTACCTATAAAATCGATTATGAGGCGGCCATCGGAGAATCGTCCTTTTGGAGAGTGGAAAAAAGTGATTCCGTTGGGAGGAGGAGCTTGTCCGAACGCCGCCGAGAGACCGCCGGTGTCAGAATTGGAGTCACCGAAGTTGAAAATGGCTCTGAAATGGCTTTCGCTTCCACAAATCACATTACTCTGCATCAGTGTTGTTGAAATCACAAGCCATCTCACAACTTGTATCAAATTCTCTGACATGTTTTTGGGGTTTTTGAAGAATCTAACTTAAGAGACCCTCTCACATATTTATATTTAACCAAGTTTTTTAAAGTAAAGTAGTTTAGTATCATGTTATTGAAAATTATAAGAAGACTAACTATTAATAAAAAAAATTAGAGAGCTTTATGTTTATTTAATTATTATAAGAAAATATTATCATTCTTAAATTATGTACATGCTAATTTGATTATTAGATTCCATGTAGATTAAGAAAATAGTAAAAAATAATAGTGATTTTTAAAATATGAAACTTAGATTATTTTATTTTTTAAATGTTATATTATAAATAAAATTTCTATTAATTAAGGCTCATTTTATAAAATTTATCATCTCTAAAAAATTTCAAATAAATTCTTTAACTTTTCTTTAGATTTTTTACTTCATTCTTCATCTCTTTAAATTTTGGTTTGAAATAATAGATGAGACTATAGAGAACTAATTGTCATCAATATGAGTCATGTAAAGCCACAACAATTATTTTTACTTGAATGTACTACAGAGAATCTTATGATAGGTTCATGACTAAAGTATATTTTGCTCAATTTATTTTATTACGGAAATTGTGTTTAGAAAATGTTATGGTGTTAACAAAGTGTTTGTTCCTAATTGATGACTATAAATATTGTAAATTATGATTGGATTGTTAAAGCTTGATTTAATTACGACCTTTATAACAAAAGTATATGATAAAATTTTACAAAAATAGATAAATTTACCTTCGTGTTTGTTTGTTGTTTGTTGTTTGTGGTTGTTCACTTGCTATGATCATATATACGAATGAAAATGATAATGCAAGTGTGAGCGATGAGTAGTATGAGACTACTTAGAGAATTCATGAGGTGAAAGAACCTAATAACTTTATAAGTACAAATAATTGAATTCTTATATGCTTCCTAATTCTCAAAAAAGTTTTAATTTTTCAAGTTTTTCTTTAATTTTTTCATGTAAGATTGTAAATAAAATATATATGTTATGGAATTGTTTATGCTTAATATCTAACTTGAAATGCTTTAAATTAGTAGTGAAATGCTAATTTGGAATGATACATATTCAAAAGAGTTTCAAATTAGTAGTGTAATGTTAATTTGGGATGATACATATTCAAAAGAGTTTTAAATTGGTAGTGTAATGCTAATTTGGGATGATACAAATTTAAAAGAGTATCAGAGGATTTGTTTTTTTTTTTCTAAATTAAATGCAATTTAATTTTTTTATATCAAAAAACAAATATTCTTAATTTTCAATGAAATACATATTTTATCAAATACACATGAAGTACATAATAATTATTCCCTCTATGTAGTATTTCAAATACTACATATTTTATCATAGAGGGAATTTAATGAACACGTGAAGGAAGGAAAGAGAGGCTTCTTTATTTAGTTTAATTTAAAGGAACTAAAAGAAGAATAATAGCAAAATAAAATGAATTATATATTATTATTATCTATATGTCTTTATTATAAGACTAGTTTTTTAATATAATTGTGCAGAATAACAAAAATAGTTAATATAATTTATTTTCTTTTGAATATTACAAAAGTTGATCTTAATTTTTAATGACTTTTAATTTTTTTCCCATTATCGATTAATACAAAAACAAAGTTACTCATAATATGTAACAAGGTAATCAAAGAAAACAAAATATTAAATTGTGCAAAAATAATAAAATACTTAATAAAAAGGACCAATAATTTAGTTTAAAATGTGTCTTATATTAAGAAACAAACAAATTGTATTATTAGGAGATGATAAGTAAAAATAATTTTGAAATTTTAATTATAGATAATCCAAATAATTTATATGATAAAAGGGTTATTTATTATTATATCAAAGATATTTAGGAGATGGAAAGTAAAACAATTTTTTTAGCAATTTAATTTATATAATCTCAAAAATCTCATCAATATTTAAGAGACGAAAAAAAAAAAAGAATCTTTAACTCCTTCATTTTTCTTTCCTCTTCCTTCTAAATTTCTAAACCAAATAATGTGATTAAAAAGAAAGGACAAAATAAGTTTCGAAAAAACTTTCGGGTTGAATTCAAAGAATTGAAGGTGATAAAAGTGAATCAAAATTTATCTATTCCCATTTTTTTTTCTCAAGATATAAAGATATTTGAAGGAAAGCATAATATAAATTTTTATTGGTTGAAAAGAAAAATATTAAGAAATTATTTTTTGTATTTTTCCCAAAACGTGAACGTTAACACATTTAAAAGAAAGTATTTTACGAAACCAGATCACTGAAGCCGAGACTACATTTATTATGAATTTATGAGCCATATAACTCTTTGGAACTTTTTTTTTTTTTCTAAAGACGGTGAATCAGATTCAGGAGATCTAAACAAGAACAATTTACTTAAGCTAAAATGACATAAAAAATTTCAAAAAATTTGAAGAGGCTGAAATCTAAATTATTCGATCTAAATTTCCTTCATCTTTTAAAAGATTGGTTAACTAAGTTTAAAATTCATAAATATTGATTTTTTGGATTAAGTAGAGTAATTTCATTTCTGATATACGGAAAAAATGTATATATTTATATTTTTTAATTTTAATATTGGACATTGTGAAAATAAACACGAATTTATTTTAAATATTCAATAATTAAAAAATAAAGTAAATAATGTTTAGTGATTAAAAAATATGAACTGTAACACTATATATAGAAAGAGGAGGGAAGATAAAGAAATAATGAGAAAGGGAATAGAGAAGAGAATGAAGAACATATGAAAAAAAAAATTAAAGAGGTACTAGAAATACCAGTTAAAAGAAAAGAAAAAAAAGTGAAGAAAGAAGAGAGAAAAACGATAAATTTCATATATTTTCTTATATAACTCGAAAGAAGAGAATTTAAATAATCAAAATTTTCAAGATTTGCTGTTATTATTTCTTTACATTATCTCACCAAAATTTAAAATGTTTTTAAAAAATAAATAGCCTATAGACGTTTCTAAATTAACGATGCTAAATTCTGAGCACCCTTCACAGCTTGAAAACTGTTGATGTTAAAGCACAAAAGTTGGCAATGGTGCAGATGCAAAATTGAAGGAATATAATTTAATATCTGAACAATATCACATTAACATTAACTAGGAAGTTCCATAATCCTCGATAAAAATTTAGTCCTAATAAAATTACAGGCTTTCTGCCTTCATCCAGACACCCAAAAAATTACCAGAAAGAGGAAAAACAAATTTACAATGTTTCGAGATGCAATAACAGATTAGGCAAAAGTTTGTGCCAGTACTCAATGATTGTTGCTCCAAATGCCTGGAGTAAAATGAACAAAACGATTAGAAAAGACAAGTAATAAAATAGTATTAGGTTCTGGTCATCAAAAGTTGAAGATAACTCTTAATCCACTCAAAACTGCTGTTCACCATCGCTCTCTTGAATTTGACCTGTGAGACAACAAATATAACCATTCTCAAATACAAGGAAGAAACAAAATGGAATTCAAAGGTAAGAATTGTGAGATAACAATGCAAATACAAAATTGTACATTTCTTACCTATTCAAATCTCTGCTGCCAGAAAACCACCCCCTTTCCCGACTACCTTGAAACTGTCTTCTGTCATCATTAGGACGGGTCCACACATCTCCCGTACCTGTACCACGAGATCGAGGTCTATCTGTATAATCTACACTTCTAGAATCCTCAAATGAACCAGATCTAGAAGGTGGCCTATCAGAAAAACCAGAAGACCTTCCTGCTGATGAACCTGGCCTCTCAACGGCTTTCTGTCCAAACCGTACTTTATCATCCAAATCACGGACGAGAACTTCCAGCTCCTTTTCTTTCTGTTGTAATATTTCATATCTACTGGTTTGGTCTATACCAGCTTCACCCTCAGATTCCTTGTTTGAATTTATTGGAGTCTCTTTCTCAAGTTCCTTCTTCAAATTATCAATTTCTTCTTTTAATAATTTTTCCTCCATTGTCTCAGGCCTGAAATGTTAATAGATGAGTCAACAAGGTAAATTCAATATTTCAAAGACAACTCACACAAAGGATGACCTAATTAGTTACAATTTATGTAGGAACGCTGCACATAACTAGCAAAGTGAACAATGAATATGGAGAAGAATGAGATTTAAGACAGCAAATCCTGAAAGATGCCAAACTAGTAAATGATATAGAACGACTAAACTACCTACTAGCAATCCACCTCTCGGAATTACAAGGTTTAGGTAAGGGAAAAGAAAAAGTTGATAGAAAGATAACTAATACTGAATTGATAGATAGCTGCAAGACAATACCACAATTGTACTAAAAAAATGTGTCTAGTACTTGGTACAACTACAAGCCCAAGGAAAATAACACTGAAACTAATTAATCCTAATACTCTAACACTCTCCTCCCAGCTTATCCACTTAAGCTTGTTACAAATAGCAAAATCATGGGAAAACGAAAATTAACACAAGTCAATTCAGTTGAAAAATTTAGGCTACTAGACTTGACATGATGAATATCAAACTATTGACCATGTCCTACGTAGACAGCTACTAGAAGCCTTTGATTTTCTCCTTTTAAGGGTCCGTCCCCCTTGACATGCAAACCGATATCTAACGAAAGTACTCTCCTCTCATACCACCAAGTAATCAAAATACTTTATGGCAGAAAAAAAGAACAACAAATTCCAGGTAAGAGAATAAATACCCCAAAGCCGCAAACAGCATGTAAGGGCCTGTTTGGGCAAATTTCTTCACAAGCCCTTCTAAGAAATAACTCGTCTTCCTCCATGAGCAAAAATTAACTAATGCACAAGTTAGCTTACGGGGAAACTAATTTAAATTTTTCTTCTTTTTTCTCTCCCAGTTAACTTGTCACCCAAACAGTTTCTAAGTCTAAAATCAGACAAGTCCAACCAAGCATAACAAAGACCAGACCACCAAAAAGAGGTGACAACAGCAACCAAGCATGCCAAACACAGGATAAAAACAATCAAACACAAAGAAATCAAGGGCAATTCTAACCCCAAAAAGGAAAAAACAGATAGAAATAAAGAGAAATGCCACCCATAAGCAGAACAGATATGAAAGAAGCAGAATTAAAAACATAAAAAAGGAACAAATAACAGTTTTGAAACAAGTTCAGAAGAAAACAAGCTGGAGCAGGCATACTGATGACTTTAACCATCAATATGAACCACCTCAAGGGACTCCAGTACCAGTGGCACCCTAACATTTTTTTGCCCCTGGCTACTTGCAACCTTAAATAAAACTGAAATAGAATTATAGAACTCAGAGGTCAGAGTTCAATAACAGTGCATGGTAACTAGTGTGCACTCAGAAAAACAGCTAGTTAACCATAGCCAGCACATCACATCAGGCTGGCCAACAGTGACTTGCAAACTCTTGCTACGACACCCACTGCATGGTCACTTGAACAATTGGTCACCAGCCAAGAGAGATTCAGCTGTGTTTAGGCAACGCCTTACTCACAACCATAATCAGAAACATCAAAGAAACACGAATAAGTATGATGAATTAAAAAATATAATTTTTACAAGCTCAACAGAGGACAGATCATTATCAGTAAGTATGACAAATCACGTCAGTATTATGAAGTATAAGTTAGAAGAGACTGGAAGAAAACTTTAGCAGTAACCAAATGAAAGTATGATACAAAATTTATACTAATAACTTGAATAAGTACTAGTACTGCAAGTACAATCCCAACTCTCCATAACTAGAGCTTAATACTACACTAATCAAGCCTTTTTTCCCCACTAGGTGCAACAGTTACATTGCTAAAATAATAATGTTCTATGGTAAATCATGTCTTCATAAACAAACCATTGACCTCTAAATCACTCTTAATGGTTTCTCATATAGTTTATCTCAGTTTCCTTTACTTTATGGTGATTAAACTCCCCTAATCAAAAGAACTTTCCTAATCAGGCCTTCTATTAGACTTTTCCACATACCCAAACAAGCTAACACAAGATTCTACCAATTTTTCTAAAGTGGGTGCTACCACAACTGTCTCTTTGATGTGATCAACTTATCATTCTTGACCTCAGATTGCCTAGTGTGCCTATTTATGCAAGCAACATCCTCACCTCCGTTATATTGATTTCATTCCCTAGTAACTATAGCACCCAACATTCAATGTCATCATAAAATATTCAATGCCAATGTATGGCACAAATGACATAAAGTTATAGATTTATTCCTCTGTACACTACAGGCAATTCCTTCTTTTTTTATCCAACAAAAAATTTTCCCAAACCAAATGCTAACAATCGTCTGATGTTGGGGAGCAATGCACTCAACCAAAAGTTAGCTATTTAAATAACTGCATGGGTTTGAACAATAAATCAAAGTAATACATTTCAACAGCTAAAAGCACACACTTCCATTACAGCCACCCTTAAGTTGCAAGCGATGCTTGTTTAGGTTGTATACTTGAGTTGATTAATTTGGCGACAAATGAGGCCGTTAGTATTCCTTCAATATTTATATTTATGTTCAATATTTAGATAAAACAATCATTTATGTCTGGTTATGTGAAATTTAAATGAAAAAATAACAGTAAGTATTTTGTACTCCGGTCTGAAAAATTGGTTTAATAAAAACATTATCAACTTTTGTTCTATAGTCTAAAGATCCAACCCACCCAAACGCACATGGCATTGTAGTCAAACTCAAGGATCGCAAGTGGACCGATAGGGAGGATAAAATATTGTAGAAATCAAGGATCATAATAACTCAACCCACAAAAGCTAAGCATGTATAAATAAGTATAGTACACTAAAAATAATATAGACAAGAAAAAAGGAACAGAATACATCACATTCTAAGCACTTCCAACACCGAACAGAAAATGAAGAAGAAAGAACACAACAAATCCAGAAACACCAAACAACAGGCGCAACACTTAACGTCAGTGTCCAGAATGACTGACGACTGTGATGGACCACCAGAGACAGCAGCTTCAAATGGAGTCAAGCAACAAAGCTCGTCAGTATCACATGGCGGAGATATTTCTGATTCAGGTTTTGGGATCCCTAGAGGAAACGTTTGAATTTCTAACATTTGAATAGTCACTATGAACCCAGTCCAAAACGCCCAAATACACGTTTTCAACAGGGTAACAAAATTAGAGCAAACAAACCGTTAGGGATTAATGTGATGCACAATCTGCCAATTTCGCAAGCAAAATTGCAATCCCACATCTCTTGCAGATTCTCAGCTCTGCATTGCAAGTTTTTGATGGAGCCACCAAGCTTGCAAGATCGTGCAAGTTATCAAGTATACTCGCAATCTTGACAACATTGCCACATGGTACTGTGGTAAGAATTAATATTAGTATTTTCACAATATATAATCTATCTGAAAAGCATATTGGGCATTGACAACCTCTCCAATGAGCCAGTTAGCAGACAAACTACGTCAAATATTTTGATAAAAAAGTATCAGTCATCATTCTTAAAGAATGAGATGTGGACATAATAGTTAAAAACAATAGTCACCTACATTTAGTGCCATAAACGAAAGTTATCCAATTAAAAATTACCATCTCAACGTAAAAAATTTAGGGGAATATTAAATAATCGTTGAGAAAGATAGCCCATCCTGCACAACTAATACTAACTTTAAAAACTATAATGGCTGGCCGCTTTTACACGAAAAACTGAACGAAGACATGATAAAATACAGTTAAACAATATACCTAAATATCAGCCCATACGATTTGCCTAATCTGTAAATGTTGCCAAAAGCAAATCAACTCACCCCACAACAAGCACAATAAAAACACATTGGTGGTCCTTATGGCACCATGGGGACAAAAGCTCTTTTTGATAGTTACTTGCAACTGTTGAATAATGCATGAAAATCATGGATGACCACCAGACAAACCAAACAAAAAACATAGAGACCGATCTAAGACCATTATCAATCACAAGTAAAAACACGGCAACATTTACAAGTTGAGACAATGGATCAAAGAACAAATGGATGCAAAAAAGCATAAATTAACCAAGAAACAAAACAAAACCTGTCAACAGAGCGATGCTCCAAATCAAGATCAATTTTCCTCCAATCCATGCCTCGCTCACCCAACAGAACCTCCCTAGGTTTGGCATCCCCAAATGGATTCAACTTGGGCCTCGATTTCGGCACAGCATCGACCCCCTGCAACCCGGGACCCTCAGAGCGATTGGACTGAGCACTGGAAGGCCTGCTAGAGTGAGAACTCGTGGGCCGGCTCGTCTTCTTCGACTCAATCTCTGAATCCAGCTTCTTCCAATCCAATCCCTTCTCAGCCAACACCTCCTCCCTGGGCCTCGCCGCGCCGAACGGATTGCCCTTGTTTGTCGCCTTCGCGGGAGAATCATTCACCGAACCATCGCCCCTCGGCGGATCCAATACCAGCCTCGGCCGCTCCATCCGCTCCGTCTCACGCGGCGGACCACCTCTCGACCAACGATCAGGCTCCACTCCCGAATCACGAAAACCTGAACCAAAATTGGAAGATCTAACAGGAACAGCCTTCTTACCAACCGCCCAATTATCCACACCATCAGCCCTAGACGCACCACCAAACCCACCACCGCCGCCACCGCCACCACCAAAACCACCGCCCCCGCCACCACCAAAACCACCGCCACCGCCGCTACCAAACCCGCCGCCGCCGCCACCAAACCCGCCACCGCCTCCACCATAGCGATTCTGCCGGCCAGAATCAAACGCGGGGACAGATTTCTTCACGGACGCCCAATTGTCGACCTCATCAGCCCTGGAAGGCTGATCGAGTTCCGAAACCCTAGGATTCGGACCCCTGCGTTCCTCGTCGAATCCGCCGTAGGATCTTCTCCCGCCGCCTCCCCAGGAGCCGTCGTTGTTTCCGCCGTCGCGGTCGCGAGAGCGACCGCCGGAGCGGTCGTATGAGGAGAAACCGCCGCCGAGGCGGTTGAACTGCATTTCCTCGGCGGAGCGTTCCTTGGGACCTGTCGGAAGCGCCATCATCTCGTCGCGTGTGAGGCCCTGGTACTCTCCGGCGGAGGCAAAACCGCCTCGGTTGAACTCAGAGAGCGTGATTGTTGTACCCTTCTTCTTCTTGGGCTTGGAGTTGACGGCCTCCTTGAGGCTGGGGAAGTTTTGGGTCTCGGCGGCCGCAGCCGCTGCCTGGGCCTCGCGCTCCTCCGCCTCGGCCCGCTCGGAATCGGCGGCCCATGCTCCGATGTTGCCCCAGGGTTTGGACATTTTGAGATCTCGAGAAAGAGAGAAAGAGAGAATGGAGTTGTGGTTAGGTTTGTGCTTTGGTTTGAACTGAAGCCGGGGCTCCGCTAGTGGAGCCGGAGCTCCGATAACATGCAAAGAAGAGGAAGCGTTAGAGGATTAGGAGAGCGTAGAATGCGTTGATGGAGAGTGAGAAGGATGATGAAGGAGGCCAACATTAGCGTGCGTTTGTGTTTGTGTTTGCTTGGTTTGGTTTGGGAGCGTGTGCGCGTGCCTTTGGGATTTCCCCACGCGCGGATCAGGGGTGCATGCTTTCCTTCCAATTGGGAAAGTACCATTGGCCATTTTTCATGGCCTAGAGCAATGCGTCGTCGTGTTACCCACCTTCTTTTTCGTTACTCTTTATTTTAGGCCATTTTTCAGTCCCCCTATTTTACTATTTTTATTTTTCTCAATATAATATCGTCAATTTAAATCATATACAACATACTCTTAATTTATACAGAATAAGATAATAACTGAATATGTGATAAATCTTTTAAATAATATTTATAATATTCATGTATTCATTTAGATAAATCAAATGTACTTGGTTACTGACAGCCCTTGTAATTGTACAAATTGCACTTCATTTTTTTCTTACTTTCTTTCTCGTGATTCTCATCTATCTTACAAGTTAAGTTTTGCACACTTTTTCATTAGACAATTGTTATCTTTAGAGTAAAATTTTACCCAACTTTTTTTTTATTTAGATGGAAGAATTGAAGAGATAATATTTTTTCAGAACCAAATAAATAATATTACTCTTTTTATCGTAGGCTTTCGTTTTAAATTACTTTTTCACATCTTATTTTGCATTCTCATTCTCTGAGAAGTTTTTCATTTAAAATGGTGTCAACCTTTTAAAATTCAAAAGGTATCAATCTTATGAAAGATAAGATTCCTATTCAAACTTTTTGATGAAGGTCATAATAACAACGGTTAAATAATATTTATTCTAAAATAACCGAAATTGATTTTATTTGTTCCAAATCAGGAGATTAAGAAATATAAGTAATATTTTATCTATATAATGTATAGGTTTAAATATATTTTTCGTCCTCATTTTCGTAGTATTTGTTGTGGATGATCATCATTTTGACATAATGTTTAAAATGGTCCTCATCATTCTGTCAAAATGAAAAAATGGGGATCATCCACAACAAATACTACAAAAATGAGGACGAAAAATGTATTTAAGACTAATGTATATCTAATAAAGAATAAAATAAAACATGGTTATTGATATATAAATATAAAGAGAGTCTATAATAAATATAAGTAATTTTTTTATTTCGTCAGTTAATAAAATAAATAAGTACAAAAAATATAATAAATAAGTATTTTTTAAATATGTTTTTTTTCTTTTTTACAAATTATTTTATTTTATTATATAGTATAGATATTCTATATAAATGAGTAAAAAATATTTTACGAATATATTTATATATTATATCATGTATTATTTATGAATTTAGAAACATGTATTATTTAAGGATTTAAAAAGTAGTTTAAGGGTTACAGTGGTTTTAACGATGGTATTAAATTATTTTATTATAAAAAGTTTAACTACAAATACATTTTTATTAATTGAGATTCATTTTATAAAAATTATTATTTATTTACAATTTTTTTGTCTTTTCTCTATATCTCTAACTTTATCCTTCATTTATTTAAAAATCAGAGTATAACATCGAACTTCTCACATGTTAATGTTTACAACATTATGTGATCATAATCTTGAACAGAGTCACTCATCTTTTGTCTTTCTTTTTTATCTTTTCATAAAATTATTGCAACAAGGTGTTTTAGGCTTGTATGTTATGATCTTTCATCACAGCTTTCTATGATAAAGTCTGTGGAGTTTGTGAAAGTTAAGTATGTATAAAACATCTTTTGAGGTAAGGAAAGCTATATTAAATTCAAAGAGTTCTATTAAATTGTAGTTTGATATGATGAACTAATTATGAAATTTTGAATGGCATAGGTAAGATTGTATTTGTGTTGATTTAATCATGTTGATGTGTGAACTATGAATTGCGAAATTTAGAATTTGGTATGTTGAACTTTATTGGTAAATTGTTTGAGTATAATGATGGAATTTGGTAGTGAAACTATTGTTTGGACTATTGTTTTTTGGTTGTTTTAGAGTGGAGTTGTTTTGATTTGGCTAAGATTGCCTAATTTGATTTATATGGTGATTATTTTGAATTAAAACAAGGTATTTTAAACTAAGAATGAACTAAAGTTGCATAGATAGTCAAGTTGGTCAGACTATTCAAGTCAATTTAGGAGTTAAAACTATGATACAATGTTAGGCGGTACCACTAAACACCACTCACAGGACTCAATGCAGTGAGCTCTAATGGTCAAGAGTGTCAAGCACAACTCTGGGGTTGTTGAGCCCTCACTTGAGAGTGAGCTTCAAAAGTATAGGGCATTGGACAGTCCCATGGCCACCCTAGGTGCTCACGTGATAATGAGCATCTAAATATTTGGTGTTGAGCATCTATAAGAGGATATCTAAACTCAAAATTCATACCAAATAGAAAAATAATAAACACTTTAAAAAATACATGTTAAGCATGATATAAAAAAAATACTAGCAACTAGTCTATTTATTTTAAATATTTCATGGTACCATCTCATATGTCAAAGTGATTAATTACATATAACTATACTATACACTTAGGTTATGTTCAAATGGTGGAAGAATTCTTTCTCAACTTCTCACTACTTCACATACTAATTTATATGATTTAAAACATCATTCAAGGATATATATATAT
>Ga0214543_1009203_pt1 | contig 15553 bp, 14 predicted proteins | sample CNSS2metaG_FD_160094 | JGI IMG/M metagenome (GOLD analysis project Ga0214543, IMG submission 160094) | Root nodule microbial communities from cowpea collected in UCLA plant growth center, Los Angeles, California, USA - CNSS2 | ecosystem: Host-associated > Plants > Roots > Nodule | place: USA... | reverse complement strand
TGAAAAAATGCCAAAAAAAAAAAAAAAAAAAAAAAAATCCACATTAACAGACTACAAGGGGAAGATAAAGTGCAATTTACCTGAAGAAAATAGCCGGTGAAAGAAAGTCAAGAAACATATGTAAAAAATAACCAACACTGACACTTGAAGTATCCACTATTCAGAAGTCTATAATAAATGAACAAATTTTGAATGAGTTGCCTTACTTGAAGAGCTCGGATGAATGGTAGCAAGGGGCATGATGGAAGGAACATCTCAAATGCCCTGAGCAAAGGCAAAAACAATTGTTGTTCACAAAGGACTGAAACCATCTTTGAAAGGGAAGCAGGTCCTTCAACGGAATCACTTGGAACATTAACGCATCCAAAATGTTCTACTTTTCTATCATTCTCCACAGCTTTACCTTGGGAATCAAATATTTTTTCACTTGTAGAAGTACGAGAGATATCAGATATTGCAGAAGCAGAGGAGTCAAGTGAAACAGGAGTTATCAGCCGTCGTCGTTTAGGACTCTGCCTGTTGTAATGAAATGTAAGTACTCTGTTACCAACAGGTACGGCATTAGTAGCATTTACAGCTGCTCCAACATTATCTGCGATCTGGGAAGCAATATCATTCACCTTAATGGATGAAGTTTCCCTGTGCACAAAAAAAAAAAGGTAAAAAGTTTCAATCATTGAAGTCTACATACATGGTTGGGTCCATGTCTCAATGCTCAGAGCTTTAACAATTCATCATATAATCTGAATTTTCAGCCAAATTATTCAATTATACAAGCCTAACTCTACTAGTAGAGTTGGATAGAATATGTTGTTCTTGTCTTACCAATTCTTTTAAAAAAATTGGACACCAATAAACATGAAACGAAATATATTGAATTTGATGCCAGTTTTAGCATGTAATGAGGAAATATAACAGATTTTAGATGAATGTAAAGTTTAATGAGTGTAATATTTACGATGGAAATTTCAATTCAGCAGTGTATTTTTCAATAAACCAGTCACAAAAATATTAATTCCTTCTGTGTAAGATTTTCAGTATCATTTACGCAGTTACTTTATCCTAAAACATACATAGAAGGACAGACAGATTTTGCCTACTGTAACATAAACTACTTATACACTCAGCTCAATACAAATTAAATCACACAAAACTGCAAGCTCTTCACATCAGAAATGGCTAAATCTATTTAAAAAAAAGATAATTATGAAATTATCCTTTTACTTATAAACAGTCCCAATCACCTTGCTGCAGTAATTTCCAACCAAACTGTCAGGCATGACAATGGAGAGACATCAAGGAAACATGAAGCAACCATAGCCAATATTGACCAGGACAACTCTTTTGCTTTCCTCAAGAGAGCCTCTCCAGGACATTTGTGCTTTTCACATTCTGCTAATATTTGGAAGAGTTCAACTGGAACACACATGTTTTCATAAGGGAAGGTTGTTTCACCGTCTTTCCCCAGTGTATCTAAGAACAATGCAGAGCTTGCCTTTTTCTTTGACTGCATTCCCCTCAAAACTGTTAACATATGAAGTCGGAGACGTGGATCACTAAACTCCTTTGATGCCTGCCATTCACAATCACAGAGAGATTCAAAGTGGAACAATTTCATTTTAACATCATATACATGGTTTGACTTCCAACAGGTTTAAACATGATGTTGAGTAAAGGTAGGGAACAAGACTCACCACTTGGACTACTGTATCAAATGAATATCCTCCTATCTGTGCTTCAGACAAAAATTCAATCTGACAGGAACCAAAAAATCATAAGATTCTTGTTTGAGTAGTCAATAAAAGAAACAAAAGTAGAAACATACCCAATCATTGTCTCTGGCTAATACAGCAAGGTACTTGGTACTTAATGGAAGCTGGTGCAATTTACAAAAATTTGTTACCAAAGTCCAGTGCTGACTAGCAGTCTTTTGTTGAGATCTTAACTCATTTCCATCACCATTTCCACTTAATAGCCATGAACCATAACTTTTTCCATCAACCAACCGAGGAAGGCTAGCCCTTTCCAGATGGTGCAAGACAAGAATAAGAGCTCGTGAAGGCTGTTTACCAACAGCTCCTGTCTCAGTAGCAATTACAGGAGAATCCTTGTGCAAGTATTCCTCAGCTAAAGCTCGAGCAAGAGACTCTGTAACATCACCTTCATGGGACATTGCATGAAACACAGAACCCTTAGGCGATAATTGCCTGAGATTTTCATTATTTTCAATTGATTTATAAAATGAAGATATCCGTTTCAGCACAGCAATATCAACGTGCAGTTTGTTGGCAGATAGACCACATAACTCCAAAAGAAAAGCACATGAAGCAACAAGCATGGAATCGTCAAAATGCATAATAGCAGTTGGCAAAACCTGAAAATTTAGGAACAGTTTTCAATATACCATTCAAAACTTCAATGAGATTCATATTTTTTGTATTTTTCATGAATGTTAAATTACATATTTAGAAAGAATATGAGAATCTCCACCATCAAAATAAAAAGAAATACTAAGATCTATCTACTGAAAATCCAACTAAGTATAAAGATATAACCAAATTAAAGTATTAAGTACAGAGCAACTCTCACTTACAAATTAGTTTTATAGAGTTGAGTTATACCTAAAACTTACATTCTAAGATGGCATCAAAATCTATCATAAAAAAATGTTGCCTATCAAGAGAGTCGTTTTCGAATCACCCATAGATGTCATTCTTGCAAACTTCATGCTACAGGATGTCTAATCCTCACTGTGAGAAGAGTGTTTTTCCAGATCTCACATCAAATATAGATATAACCAACTTAAATATACAAGTATGAATAACCCTTACTTATAAGCCAATTTTGTAGAGTTGATTTAGGTTCATATCCAAATTCTAAGAGTAACATAAACCTGATAGAATACCAAATGAAGAGCTAAATAAAGCATAATTCAATAATGCCATTAACCAAACAGCTTAAACATTTAGGTTCATCGGATCTTCATGAGGTCCCAAAGCCCCAACGACCAAGTGGCCAAAACTTGCCACCCATTTTTGTCACAATTCCATCATGCAATAGCATAAAATAAAATGGGCTGGGGTATTTTGCATGCTTAAAGCTCAAAATACTTATAGGGCATGTTAGAGACATAAACATTTTTAAATTTTTAGGTTGAATTGGTTCTTGACAAACAGATTGCTAGCTGAGCTTGGGAGTAATGTCATTGCCAATTATGAAATTTATCATCAGCACGAAGATTTTTATCCAGTGAAAAGGCACCTATTTTTTTAGCATTGCAGTTAATACATTGGTTTGTTTTAATTATAACTCTCGTTTCATGTTCATAATCATAAAATCTATATAAACAGAAAAAAAAAAAAAAACTCACACATGAAAGTAGAGTCTCTTCACTTTGTTCTAGTGGAGAAAGAAGAGTCTGAACATCTGATTGAATGTTGGTTTGTCCATGAGCTGAAGTACTAGATTCCCCTTCTGACTTCAGATTTTGAACTCTGTGGCCAAGAATTTGGTTAAAAGCTGCCAGTGCTCGTCCACGATGCAAAAGATGCTCAAGGCCAAATCCATTTTCCTGAAAAATCAATTCAAATTACCAATATATAATATCAAAATATAATTGGAATGGAACACATCAAATTGCATATTTGCACTTGTAACAACAGAAGAACGATATAATATGTCAAGCTTCTAAAATGAAAAAATAACAGATAGCCAGAATATTTTGTTGGAACAGTTACTCAATTTTGGATAGATGAGTGGTCCCTGACACTTTTGACTTATCCAACAACTACCTAATGATGAGAAATTCATTCAGATTTTCTGTTGTGTTTGTTTACTGCATAGCATTGCTTCCTACAATAACCTTTGATTAGGGAAAAACTGACTCTCAAGCAAATTGTCACATAATTAAGTCTTAGAGCACGCCAGAAACTGCATGGAATTCAATCACATGGGTCAAACAAAGCAATTATAAAGAAATGTAGTTAGCTATTGAGGTCAAACATATGAAGCATGAGAAATATGTTTGGTGGAAAATACACAAGATCAAAGATACAAAATCGAAAAACAAACATCGAATCTCATGTTGTAGACTACCTCTCCAAAATCATAAAAGCTACAAGCAATGCAAACAAATGTAACTTGTAATCAGTCTAATATAAGAAGAGAGTCATTCGGTCACTGGTTCAACTGCTTCATTCTAGTCCATCAGTCATACGTTTTACTATTTTAGAAATATGGGAAGAAATAAAAATAAGATGGGGATCCATAGCAGTGAGGTAGTAAAACTCAACATGAAGTTTCCCAATTAACTTTCTGGTTTGTAAATAATAGAATTTGATGAGGATGATGAAAAGAATATTTAGAGGATAGTAACAGGCAGTCGTGTGACTGGAAAATATGTAGACTGTATTATCAGACTCGAGATAAAAATACAGGTCTGTTCTGTAGCAGAACATATAAATGACCAGGAGATGTTACATAGCAGTTGAGAGAGGTTATAGAAAGTTACAGACCAGTGTAATAGCCTATTTTCACAAATAGTCTAGAAAAAAAATATACAAACACACCTGTAAAATAGTTAAAACAAACTACAGAAAAAAAGAACACTATAGACGAATAGATAACACTAATAGTAAAGAACACATTTTATCTTGTTTGTGATAAGAAGGGAACAGGACAGATCCATTCATCAGTATTGTGAAGACCAATAATAAATATAATAATATGAAAGAAATAATAATAACTAATTTAAAAAAATACTAATATCCAGTTCTTTACCCAACCTACTCCTTTTGTGCTTGCAAGCAGTGAAAACCCTAATCAATTAAACCCAAAACCCTAAATCCTAATCAACCGTACAAACTTATTTTATAAGATTGAGTTATGCTTAAAGTCCACTTCTTAACATTCAGAATATTCAAAAGTTGATTATTTTGAAGGACTTGATCAAATTTATATTGGTAACGGTAATGGTTTGAAAGCTTATATTGGATGTTAATTTTTGGTTTATATATATAGCAGTGTATTCTCTGTTTGGTATGTGAAATAATACTCAAGATTAGTATTACGTTTTCCTTATCTTTTCTTCATATCCTTTTCAAATACTTTGATTCACAACCAATTAGCTTATCTCATCATTTACTCACATGTCAAAATTTATTTGACTATATTTCAAAATTGTCATGCAAACAAAACTATATCATGTCATGCTAAGATCTTAAGCTAAACATAAGTTGTTGGAAACAAATGTTCCCTTGCAAATTGCACATAATCAGACCAGCTAGGTGGCTGAACCAAGTCGATTGAGTTTGTCATACTATATTGCAATTGGAGTCCGTAGTACCAATAAAACTGCAAATACTATATAGCTAAACAAGCTTTAGGCAGTGGAGCCTTTCTTGGCAGTTTTCAAGAGAGAAAACATTATGAAAGATTTGAGTACAAAAATGGCAACGCACACAATAAATCCTTGTAAAAGAGACAAGGAGAATAAGAGAGAAAGAAGCAATCAAATTAAAAGCCCATACCTCAAGTAAAGGACCATATAGTTCTTCAATGTGTCTTTGGATAGTGGCCTCCCAAGACATTGCACTTATCTCAGCATGTACATCAGCATTTATGAATAAGTCGATGTCTCTGTGTAGCAAAGCTTCCCCAGTAGGGAACTCTGAAAATGATTGGCATCCAAGAGGACCCTGTAATGTAATGAAAAACTACATAACTTTAATTGCATAAATATACAAGAATTGTTTCTGCAACAGCATGCAAAGTACACAACTGGTGAGGTATTTATAAACAAACAGAAGATAACAACAGATTGGAGATGAAAGATAAAATCACATTGAAAGGAATAATAAAAAAGACCTGGACATAAAGCTGTATTAATCTTCGAATAGGCTTAGGAAACCAGCAAGGAAGCATCTGCAAAAGCGAAGTATCACGTCCAGTAGAGAAGAAGATCTCATCACGCCAATTAAGATAGTCTGATAAAGCTGCATTGAAAAATTGCAAAAGACAAAAATTGACACAAGAAAATAGGGTTATTTTAAGTGCCCAAATATTAGAACAATACCGACAGCGAGTTACCAAAAAATGAGTTTAATAGCTAACCGGTTCTTGCTTTAGGGACCAGCAAGGCCATTGTATCTTGTCCAAGACATGCCCCAACAAGTGTGCGCCACAATGTGGGAAACTTTTGCAGAGTCGGCCTGAGGTTCTCCAATGTGCATTGGGCAGAGGAATTGCTATGCCGATTTACACCACCACTATTTAAGCAGTTTTGAATTGGGACAGCAGCATGCATTAGGGTTGCCAAGGCTGCCATTTCTCCCCCTCCTTCAGCAATGTCATCGACAGTTCGAATTATTTCATCTAGCTCAAGAACACTGAGGTCACTTCTAGGAACTAAATTACGTGACATTATTGATCGAGAATTGGCAAGAGAGGCTTCATATTCACACCCCCTGACTCTCGATAAGAGTAGCCATCTTGCCCATTCACAATCAACCTGTTAAGAGGCAATATGTATCAATGCCCAGCGCTAAAACCTCTTACAAGCAAAGATCATGCTAACATAAAGGTTTTGAACAATAGAAGTTGAATGAAATAATGAATGGGAAAAGGAATTTTGCACAACATTAAAGCTTCTTATGTTCTCTGGGAATGAGCAGCTTTGCACTAATGATAATTTTTCTCTACTTCGTTTTCTTTTTTCCCTCTATAGAGGGTCCCCTATTGTCTTATGGAATTTCTTCTTTTATCAAAGAAAGAGGTAACCTGAATTGGTAACTAAAATTGCATTATAATACCAAATATCTAATAAAGTTTGAAAACCACCAAAAATGTGAACGGAACCTACAAATTTCAGTGCATCAGCCTCTTATGGAAGCATCCAATCGATTGGAATAGAAAACATGCAAAACAATAACAAATAATGAACATAAAGAAGCTTACTGTAGATTCTTGTAAAGCATAAAGTGAATCGTTGTCGAAGACCAGATTGTGCTGGTCAAGGTAAAGGTCCAAAAGATTTGGCAAGTTATATTGTGAACAGTGATGTACAAATATTTTATGCAAAGCTTGTATAGATCCATCTCTAACAGATGAAGTCTCGGTAGGATCATCCTCTACGCATAACTTATCTATGCCAGATATGAAACCTGATCGAGCCAAGAGAGCTATTATCTCCGATGTCCCTTCCCAATATTCTTTCACAAATATAAATTTTTTTGCAAGGTTTTCCTCCATAAGCATCCTCATCCACTCAGAACATATGTCTGGTGAAAACCTAAATATTTGTACATCTGGAACTTCCAAGCATACAGAATCCAATTCTTCAAAAGAGCACAAGAAACTTCCATAATTAGAAGACTTCATATTTATATTGCCTCCATAAGATGACGCAGGCTGTAAAACATCCAAATTGAGTTGAAGGCTTCCAACTGATAGGACATATGGAGGTATCAGGTTCAACAGTCTAAAGACTTCCTTCCAGTTGTTACGGCAAACATGGTATTCAAGTTGTGAATCCCACAATATAGAATTGCTTGAATGATAAGGTTGATCCAATATCATCTGTACACGCAAAGATGAATGAATAATAAAAAATAACGTTACCATAGTTAATTAAACAACGGAAGTAAATTTTCATTTCAGCTGTAATTTTAGTCCTAAAGTATAGAATATTTGGTTTCATATTCAAACCAAAACAAGTAGAGAATCGAGAAAATAGATCTTATAAAGGTGTTTGTTGAAGTTGGTAAACTAAAGGACCACAAAAATAGATAGACACGTGCATATCACATCCAAATCTCTAAGAAAACATAAATGTTGCATTCAAAATAAACCCAAATTTCAAGAATTCTTACGGAAACCTCTTCTGGTCTTTATATCATTTAGTAAACGAAAACTATAAAATCAATTTAAAATTCACGATCTAGAAGGGGAAGAGAGTTGCTAATCATCATTGGCTTCATCAAAAATAAGAGAAATTAACATCTATACAAACATGCAGACACGGAACAGAGAAGTGAACTTACACGATCAATAGTTCTTTGATCCCAGGCATCAAACCAGACAGCGGCAGAAGCCCAATATCCAGCAGGAGCATCATCTTCGTCAACTTCCATCGAAGATGAGCTTTCACTAATATTAATCCATGTGTCGAACACAATTCCATCTATCTCACCACATTCAATGACGTGACTATCAAATGAATGGTTATGCAAGAGCCTCAATTGATTTTCCACCGGTAAAACAGAGCCTAATGAATTGCTGATATCTTTCAGTCGGTGATTATATGTTTTCCAGAAGCTACTGCTAGGATAGAGAGTCTTCCAATATACATGCACAGACAAATAAGATTACAAGCCTCAGCTCAGAAATTTCTTTTCACTCTACTTGAACTACACAACATTGACCACAAAATTAAGAAAAATAAATTCCACTTACCTCAATTAGTGACATATCATCCAATATCTTCCACTCATATGGTCCTAGATAACCATATCTTTTCATTTCCTCAGCAATCTGTGTGCGCAGGGATCTTCTTACCGTGCCAAACAGCAGTTGTTTAAGACAAGATTCAATGTTCTCTCCCAGTCTTTGAAGTGTAGCAACAGCAAGTTCAGTTTCACCCTATATAATTGCATTGGGTTTGTTATTTTCATTGTAATTTGTAAGAGCTAATGAGAATATTACATGCATTACCTTTAGAAATAATTCATAAGCAACCGCTCTGCCAATGTCACGAATTTCAGTAAACGTGTCATGAGGCTCTTCGTCAGCAACGAAATCATTCAATTGATGAAAAAGATGCAGTTGCAGAACTGCCAAAGGAAGACGACCAGAGAGCAAAGCATCTTTAACCACAGTTTTAAGGTCCAGGTTATCGACCTTCCAGCGTGCCATCATCTCTCTAGGATTTTCCACAGGCAACACTTTCTTGTGTAAAATTCCTCCTGATGAGGTTAAATGAGATATGTTGCCAAATTCATCTGAGACCAGACGAGAATCAGAATCAACGGGCACCAGTGCAAGATTTTCATTTTTGTCACTGCCTGGTACAGACAATTCATGTTGGTTCAACACATCCAATGACTCTAAATCTGATGGAAGAATTGGAAGTTCGGGATCTTCTTGTAACATGTGTGTATTTGTTAAAGATGACTCTTTTCCACTGTCAGCCTGTATATAAAAAATAAGGCACCACTTAATTTTCTGGAAAAACAACCAACCAATATAAGCAGAATGTAAGTAGCATAGCAATGGAGCACCATACCAGTCCTTGACTGGCCCTTTGAAATATTGATCTATGTCTACATTGCAGATTTCGGATTATCTCCAAGAAATGAGATATCTCACAAAGTTTTCGAGTAAAATCCACTTCAGTTTGTAGTTTAACTGGTTCAATTGGTGGAAGAGGAAGTAGTTTGGTGTTATTACAGCTGTCTGCTATGCATGTATCCTTTTTATGTTGTAGCATCCCATATTTATGAAGCATCCTTGTTGCAAAGCAAGTGGCCAGTGCAAGAAGCCTAAAGATGTTGAACAAAAAACATAATATCATAATTCAGAACTAAAAAAATACTAGTTTGTTGCAAGAAGCCTAAAGATATTGAAAAAAAAAAACATAATATCACAAGTCAGAATTAAAAAAAATAAAAGATAAAAAAATACTAGCTTGTTGTCAAATGGAAATTTCAGCAGTATATTTTTCTCGTTAAGAATGTAAAGCCACTTGACCTAGGATTAGTAGAGCATAATACATTGTTTAAACCTTTGTGCTGCATTTTTTTTTCTCTTTTATCAAACATATTACATTTTTGGGGGGTTTATGTATCAGAATTGCTTAACTCAAATGAAGGGGTTAATTTCTAGAATAGGTGAACTCATTTTGTATTACCTTATCTGACACCTATTCGTAGATCATCATATCATTTTGTATTTTTCTAACGTAACAATCCATATAAATGAATGAATCGGCTAAGAGATGAATGTGCTCTCTTAGACGTTTTTTTCATATGTTCTATTCTTAAGATGGTTTCAAAGTCATCTTACTTGCAAAGTTTGTTTAGCCTATAGTGACACCTTCTATTAGACCAACCACAACTGGTACAAACCATACCTTACCACAGGCTTCGTATGGTTAAGTTAAACCTAAATCCACTTTCTAAAAGTATGAACAGAGACATTTTCGGGTGGAATTAGGGCATTATTGGTGAATGCCAAAATATGCACACTTACTGTTAGTATGCACAATATAATTAACCTGTATAGTTGACAAAAAGTATTGTACAACTTATTTTCTTTGTACAGTTGAAGGTTTACCTGTAAACTGTTTTACTGCTTTGTAGATCAGCTTAAAATAGCTAGCAGTGAACTACACTTATAAATACATCTTGTACTCATGATTCTGAGTGTGATACAGTAATAAATATATTCAATTCATGTTCAATTCTCTCTATTTTCTCTATTCAGATTCTCTAAGATGGTATCCAGAGCTTCTTCAACGAACCTGCTTCTTCAAGTTCTTCATCGATTTCTTAATCGTTCAAATTGCAATTGCTTCCGCATCATCCTCTTGTGATTTCAATCGGTGCATTATTTGAGATTGATTCACTTCATCAGTTTACATCTTCAATTGGTGTTATTTTCTCAATTCAACTCGATATTGATTCAGCTTCATCAATTTGAGATTTTAATCGGTGAATTGTTCCAGATCTAGCTCGTGATTGCTTCTTCTCAAGTATTATTAGTTCCAAATTATTAGTTCAATAGTGTTCGACACCGATGATTTGTACGTTCCACTACTAGTTTCTTCGTTACTTGTTCAAAATCTCTTTGTTCTATTCAAATTGAGCTTTACTACAGAATGCAAGTTCCAGTTAATGCGTTGTTCTTCATTCTCCAGAATGCTTGATGTTGGATTTCAAGTTTTGAAACAGTGAATTGTTCTTTGTTTCATCTTTTGCCTTTGAATTTGCGCTTTGTAAAGGTTTATCTCGCTTTTCTCAAGGTGAGTTAGTTGTGCACATAGAGAATTGTTTCTTTTAGCTAAGCGTTTCTGTTTTTCGCTCTCCACTCTTCATAATTCTGCTTGCTATGGCTTATGCTTCGTTTCCTAAATCTATTGCTGAGAAATTGATGATTCTAACTATTTACATTGATGTTAATATGTTAAACCAGTAATTAAATCACATGAACTCCAACATTTAGTTGTTTCTTGATATCTCAATGAACATGAATGTTGCTAACACTTAATCCTGAGTATGAAGAATGGGAAGTTCAGGATCAAACATTGTTCGGGTGGCTTCAATCTACTCTCTCCAAATATGTGTTGTCTCGTGTTCTTGGATGCACTCATTCCTATGAAGTATGGGAGAAAATTTGTGAGTACTTTTGTCTCCTAATTAAATCTTGTGCAAGACAACTACGTATTGCTATGCACGCCATCAAACTTGATCCAAAATCAATGGAAGGATATTTGCTCAAAATTAAGAACTATGTTGATGAATTTGCCAGAGTTGGTGTTCTTGTTAGGCATGAAGAACATTTTGATTAGAAAGACTTCCATTTGATTATGCTCCTGTTGTTTCTATCATTGAGAGTAAGAAATGCACTCCTTCCATTGCTGAGATTAATGCTCTTTTGTATGGTCATGAAACATGACTTACTCGTTATGTGCAAGAGACTCAAAGTTTAGTCACACCATATCTGAACTACTCAAGGTTCTTATTCTCATTGTGCTAATAAAAAAGAAGGTTTCCAAGGTCCCCTCTTGGTGGAGATCCTGCTAGAGGTTCTGCCAAAGGTCGTGGTGGAAAGTTTGTTAATTTTCAATGCCAAAATTGTCTAAAATTTGGTCATACAGCTAATGTCTGTTACTTCAGAACTTATGCCTCTTGTCAACTTGTATGAATCATTATTTTTTATTGATCCAACTACACAGTCTTTCCCTATTTAGTTGGTTCATACAAGACTTCAAACACTTGGGTGATTCTGAACACTAAAACACTGGTGCCAATTTTCATGTCACTAGTGAACCTCTAAATATTAAACAACTCCAACAATTTTAAGGTCCAAATTCAGATAGTAATTAGAAATGGTTCATCTTCTTTTGTCTCACCTTAAGATTCTAGATTCTAGAGTCTTTAGTTGCATGTTCCCCCTATTACTAAAATTTCTTAAGTGTTAATCAGTTTGTGAAGGATAATTCTGTTTTCTTTGAGTTTCATTTTTATAAATATCTTGTCAAATCTCATAGGACGAAAAAAGTTCTTCTCCATGGAGTGGTTGTTGCTGATGGATTGTATTCATTCAACAATGTTCAACTTTTCAATCAGTACTCTCAGCTGCAGTCTCTACTAAGTTCACTGCATATTCTACTCAACCTTCCCTTGTAATAAAGGATGTTTGTAGCAATGTCAATAAGCTTACCTCTGTAAATAATAGTATACATATGTGGCATAACCAATTAGGTCATCCAAGTAGTCATGTTATGCAAATTGTACTTAGACATTGTAAAATTCCTATGTCTAATAATGCTAATTCTGGTTTATGAAAATTTCATACGTTGCCTTCTCATGATCTAGTTATGTATAATCTCCATTAGAACTTATTTTTATTAACCTATGGGGCCTAATCATATTACTTCTCATGCAGGATATAGATACTATTTTTTTTTTGTCTATGCTTATTCCAGATCCACCTAGATATTTCAAGTAAGAACTAAAGCTAAAACTTATCAGTTTTTCAAAGTTTTAAGAAAATGGTTGAGTTACAACTGACTTTGAAAATTGAGTGTTCAGTCAGAATGGGGAGGTGAATAGCGCCCTTTTACCACCTTCTTAGCTCATCATGGTAATGTTCATAAACTCATTGGTCCTCAAACTTATCATCAGACTGGTGTCATTGAATATAAAGATAGACACATTGTTGATTTAGGCCTTATATCATTGCATCATGCCTTTCTCCCTCTACAGTTTTGGGATTATGCTTTTGTTACAGTTGTATATCTTATCAATAGAGAACCAAGAGATTACCTACAACTTCCTTAAACTCTCTCATTCCCTATTCTGTTATGTTCAATAAAAACCCATATTTTTATTTTCTAAAAACTTTTGGATGCTCTTGCTTTCCTCTTTTACGCCCATATAAGTCACATAAACTTGATTTCAAGTCTAAAGAATGTCTTTTCTTAGGATATTCTCAATTACACAATGGTTATAAAAGTCTATCATCCAGTGGTCATATATTTCTTTCAAAAGATGTTTTATTTGATGAGCACAAATTTCCTTATTATGTTCCTTCTCCAAAAACACCAAATTTCATTAAAGATCCAATGTCCAGGGCCTCCATACTATCTAATTATGGTTCAACACCAGATGTATCTCCTAAAGTTTCCAATACAGTTACTTCATCATCTTCTAGGTTAGAATCTCCTCTTGCACCTCTCCTTAATACTCATTCCACGCAAACCAGGTCTGAATTTGACATTTTTCAAAACAGAGTGAATTCATCCTTGTTGTTGTTCCATTCTGAAACCTACTAGTGTTAAACAGGTTCTCAAAGACAAAAAAAGGCAAGCTGCAATGCAGCAAGAATATGATGCTTTAATAAAACAAAAAGACTTGGGATTTGGTACCTTTGCCCTTTAACAGGAAAGTTGATGGTTGCAAATGGCTGATAATGTAACTTTTTACCATTATCTGAGCTATCTTTTGTTAGCAGAATCAATTCTTCTTTAGCTTTTAACCTATTTAATCCTCAGTTTTACCTTACTTTTGTAAATAAATACATTTTGGGTTACATTGTTGATCTAATCTACCACTCATTTACTGGTAGTCTAAGAAGCAGACTCTCGCTGCAAAATCTATTCTCGAGGCAGAGCACTGAAGTTTAGCTGCTGCTGCATCTGACAATCTGTTGGTTCAGTCCCTGCTCAAGGAATTACAAGTTCCCTTTACTACTCCAACTATCTATAGGGACAATCAAAGCACAGTGGCTTTGAATAACAATATTGTTCTTCTCCATGACAAAACACATGGAGTATAATGTATTTTGTTGGAGAAAAGTTTCTGGGTGGCTCCCTCCGTGTCCATCTTGTTCAAATCCAAGTTCAAATTTCTGATATCCTCACCAAGTCACTCTCAAAACTACAGTTTACTACACTCAGTCACCACCATCTTCCTGGGTTTGTAGGGGAGCAATGTTAGAGCATAGTCTTGCCACCTGTAACTGTTCATCCAGTTGTCATTCTGTTATTCAGTGAACTGAATTCAGCTACTGTTTAGTAATCCCATTGTCTTCTGTTAGTTACTAGTCTGTTATTCAGTTAGATCTATAACAGATCCTATCACTTTGTACATTGTTTTATACCTAGATCCTTATAAAATCATACAACAGCTTTCCTTTTCTCAATTTCTCTCTATATATACTATTCTAACATTCTAAACTCGATGAATAATTGATATAGCTAACCTAAAGTATCAAGCCAATATAGGGTCAGTGTGATGTCATGTTACATCTTTGGAGGACTAAAATGGACATTGGCTCCATATATTCTACTCATCAGACGACATGCCAATCAATTAGCAAATTGGTTTGAGAATGATAAAGGACTAAAATATACGTATGTCAGCAATGACACATAAATTTACCTTGAAGCAGCAGAAGTTTCACTATCATTACCGCTTTTATTAAGCATAAGACACACTGCAGCAAAAAGCAATCTCAAAATCCCCTCTTCTGCTAGATCAACATCCACAAGCATTTCCAAAGATCTGTTCATCAATAAAACTGGAAAGTGAATTTCATTAGATAATATTTGCCATATAAAAACCTAAAGAGTGCTAGCAACACTTTCTAACACATTCTCTAGTATGGCTGAAATATATTCAAAATTGACTCAAATAATGAGAAAATTTTCAGCCAATAATCAAGAATGTTGAAAAGAATGTCTTACAGAGTATATGTTGCTAACATGTCTCAAAACCTACAGAAAAAACACATCATTATAATACATCTCATTTACAACTTCACTTCCTCTTAACCATCGTAACACACATGATAACTTAATTTCTGTAGTCTACACTATATGAAAATATAAAATCAAGAACGGATATCTGTTGATAAAGGAGTGCCAGATCTAGTGTGGCCTGTCACACATGCTAAAAGTTTCTGGAAAGAATAATTATAACATATTTGGTAAATATGTTTGATAAATAAGAAAAGTAGTATAGAACAAAGAAGGAAGCTCTCAACCATTTAATAAAAAATCAAAAATAAGATTACAATAATAAAGTGAGTCATACCATCCCCATTTCCCAACCCTAAACATTTTACTGTTGCCTCCATATTTCGAAATCTCTGTCCGACTATTGGAAGATCTAGACTGATTTGACTCATTTTGCTCAGTTTTCAATTCATGACAAACTTGTGCAAAAATATCTCCAAGAGTCACCAAGCTGCCCACAATTCAACGAACACAAACCAAGAATTCGCAATAAACCCATTGGAGTCAAACCCTATGATCATTGAACCTTCTTCCTCA
>Ga0214543_1009200_pt1 | contig 15559 bp, 7 predicted proteins | sample CNSS2metaG_FD_160094 | JGI IMG/M metagenome (GOLD analysis project Ga0214543, IMG submission 160094) | Root nodule microbial communities from cowpea collected in UCLA plant growth center, Los Angeles, California, USA - CNSS2 | ecosystem: Host-associated > Plants > Roots > Nodule | place: USA... | reverse complement strand
TTTAATTAATTAATTTTTTTTGACACAATGGCATCGGTTCACATTAAAACAGAGGTAGAAGAGTATCTCTATGGCTTCGGTTCAGACCCGAGGCCAAAAGCCATCCCTTTTGGCCTCACCCTAATATACCTCGGTTCTGGAACCGAGGCAGAATATAAAAAACAACCGGGGCCAAAAGCCCTTACTGCACTGGTAACACTATATAAGAATAAAGACCCCATAAACCCATTGCCTTAAGATTTTCGGTTGAGAGTGGTGTCAATGCTTTATGTGGTTGGGCTCAAGTCTCATTGGTGTTGTATCTCTCCTTCCAGTGAAAGAACCCCTTCTATAGACCGAACAAGTGGTATTAGAACCAGCAGAAAATGAGTAGTCAAAACCCCCTCTATAGACCTAACATCCCTCTCCCCATTCCAATAATTAGGGATCCCTCAAATCGACCATTTCCAACCTCGATTCGTGCTCCCATATTTTTGTTTGTCCTCATATCTCGTGGAAGTAAGGTTTTCTTCATCCCCTTTTGTTTTATTCATTAGAGGGATTCATTGATGATATATGGTTGTGGTTCATAGTGAAAATGGAAAACATCGTCCTTCTTACTTACCAACATTTTTCACGTGCTACACATGAATCTAGGTTGGACATTGCATAAACCTGTAATTGAACAAGCAAATTAAAATGATTTTAACTTAATATGTCAAAACCCAACCAAATATATCAGGAACTCAAATAATAAATATCAATATCAATGTTACAAATCCCTCACCCCCAACATTGAGAAAATAAAAAATATTAGAGTCCTTCTTTAGTTCTATCATTTAAACCGTGAAACCATAATAAATCTATGAACGAAAATCCATAGCGTACACAGATGTACACTAAACAAGTACTTAAAGATAAATGACGAAATAAGACAACATTGATCTTACATAGTGTTATGTTTATATATATATATATATATATATATATATATATATATATATATATATATATATATATATATATATATATATATAAATAACAATATTATTTTTATACATATAAAATATTTAATATTATTTTTATTCTAAAATCTTAAAACAACGTGAATACGAGTCTTTTATCTTGTATAATATTTAAATTAAAAGTAATTAAAATTGACTTTAATAATTTTACCATCAGTTATAATAAATCGACATTATAGCGCTGAATTCTACATCGGTCGACCAAAAAAAATACTTGCGATTGAAACAGCAACATATTTAACTTATGTTAAAAATTAAAATTTTAATAGTAAAAGAAGTTGTTCTTTACCAATGTTAAGATAGTGCATCTCTTTGTCGAAGAAAAGTATACTTTCACAAAGAAAAATACTTTTATTTGACAATCGTTACATTCACATATTTTTACCTTGATTGGAAATGGGGTCCTACTTTATCAAATATTATTAAAATCATGGTGCGAAATGGGAGTATTTGAAACATGGTGTCAAGATATTTCCAACGTACATATATATAACTATGTTAAAAATAAATATGGGAGGCAATAAAACATAAAAATAAATGATAAAATACAATTTTCAAATCTTTTACATTGATATATTTAATAATTTTTAAAAGAATTATATTAAATAAAAAATAAAACGTCATGAAGAAATATATAAAATAAGTTTCCTTCATCTGATCTCTATAATTTGTTTTTCTTCTATTCATTCAGTTTTTTACTCACATCTTACAATTTTCATAAAGTAATATTTTCTAATAAATAATTTATAATTTAATTCAATGAAAACCAATTCATATGAACCAAAACGATAGAGAGTGAGTCCAGTGAAAGTTATACAAGGGACTACACTGAGTGGGTTGAGGAACCTAAGATGATTGAAATGGATAACATTATTAGAAATGTTGATAAAAAATAAGATAGAATGATTATTAAAAGAAGATTATCAGATGATAAAACCAGCCAAGAAAATCACCATAACCTAACAGCATCCAGAAGCAAAAAAAGTATCCAATAGCCATCTAAGTTTTGTAGACTGCAGAGGCCCTTTTGACATTCTTTGGTATAGCATCCAATGGTGTGTGCACCAGAAAGAGCTCCCAGATCTTTAAGGTCAAGTCCATGAGCTTGGAAATTTCAAAGACGCTCTCAGTGTGCAGGGAAACTTTGCGGACAGAAGACTGAAACAATAAATTATTAAAAGGTTAAAATGCAATATTCATTAGTTGTATTTATAGAAAACAAAGATCAGAATATAATTATAAAATAAAACTGAACCAAACAATATTGAAAAGAACAATTACTATATTTAGGGATCTCAAAAAAATCCGTACATGCGAGTATTCGCAGCTAAAACCTGCAACAGGTAGAAAATAAATATTGTAAATGAATACTCGCAGGTAACGGGTACGGGTATTTTTAATACATGCATGTTAACGAAGCGATACAGGTATCATAGTATTCGAATTCGTACTCGTAGATACTCGTATCCGCTATACTCTAATTTAAATTTAAAAACAAGTAAAAAAAATATGATTAAAATACTAACATATTGATTTTGAATGAGTTGTTTTTTTATCAATTAGTTTTAAAAAAAAATTCATGTCTTTGTAAAATGTCATTCAACACTATTTAAATGAATTATTTGGACTTTGTTTAAGATTTATGAATGTTATGTATTGTATTTTATTTGAATTTACGAATTAAAATATGTTATTAAATATGTTTTTTTTTTAAATACTCACGGGTACCTGTAGATATCTGTGAATATTAAAAAATTATGCGGATACCCGACGAATATGGATACAGGTACGAGGCAAATATTTATTTAACAGATAAGATATCGATGAATTACTATCCGTACTCTACTCGCGCCGTTCACATTCCCAACTATATCAATCAATAAAATTAGGAAAAGATATGATAAAGAGAAAATTTTCTCCTGTACCTTCTAGCATAGGTTACACTTGAACAACTCTTTCATTTTAATCACATCCATATTTAATAGTGGTTTTGGTATAAAAAAAAGGAAAATCAATACAATAAGAAGTTAAATACCTTAAATCAAACTATTATTGGAAAACACTCCATCTCTGTTTTACCAAGTAGAAAAACCACACCGCTTCAACTTGTAGGGATATCAAAAGAGAGTACAAAATTATATTAAACCTAAAATTTAAAAAGTAGAGAAAAAACACCAGAAGAAAGAGAGAAAGAAGAATATGAAAAGAGAGAAACATGAAAAAAAAAAAAAAAAAAAAAAAAAAAAAAAAAAAAAAAATAAAAAAAAAAAAACAATAAAAAAAAAAAAAAAACGCGTACCACAAAATTGCCAATTTGAAATTTGTTTGACAATTTGAAATCACAAACAAATTTGAAAGTCAATTTGAGCATCAAGATCGCGTACTCGCAGTCGCACCCAATACTCCAAACTCTCCAAATCAATTTGAAAGTTTTTGGAAAAAAAGAGTCTAAAACTCAAAGCCAGCTGAATAACCTAATTCACACCCAACTAAAATAAAATAATATAAAATCTGCGGTTGAAATAACTGGAAGAAAGTTTTTTATTTTTCAGCAGTTTAACATAAATGGTAGAAATACACAGTTAATAAACAATGCATTTTTTGTAGTGATTACAAGTAATAGTTTTGTTCTGTGTGACTCATGCTTAAGTTATTTTCTTTATTTCTAGTTTAAATTGTTTTTATTGAACACTCTATAATTTATATGTCACATTTAGAGTAATTTGACGTCGTACCTAAAACATATGAGATTCAAAACCAAATCTGCATTGGCAATCTATGATTCTTACATGATATTGCGGGGACAGTTCATATTCCTCCTTGAACTCGAATGTATTTAACGTGCGCAATCTTTCCCAGTCTTCACCTTCTTGTTTCTTATAGAGTTGTTGGAGCAACGGGCTGCCTAAAATTGTGAGATATGAAATGGATTTGGGCAGACCCTCCTCTGGCAAGGATTGGAGTATAGGACACCTCCGAAGAATCAATTTCCGAAGAGAGGAGAGGTGACACAGACCTTTATAGTCCAGTTTCTTAAGCATTGGACAATTATGAATCTCTATTGTAGTAAGAGAGAGCGGGAGCAAACCTTCGTCTGGAAAACACTCAATATCTTCACTTGAAATCCTCAAGACTTGTAGAGAGTGATTGCCTGACAAAGCTTCTTTCAGTGAGACAACAAGTTTGGGGCAATTCAAGATACGCAGTTCCTTTAGATTTGATGGCAAACATCCCTCAGACAACTCCACTCCTGGACAATCGTCTATGATCATATGATCAAGAGATGGAAGGTGGGCGCACATGTGCTTAGGCAGCACCTGGGCCAAGCGATCAAGTGGAAATCAACGGCCCGAACTTCGCAACGCTTCGCATCCCAACTGACAGGCACGACCTATGAAGTCAGATAACTGCCATGGAACCCCTTCGGCCCATCGGCACAACAGTCTTTGCAAACCTTCTCGCTTCACCTTCGTCATCACTCAAGGCTGGGGAGCTTGTGTACTGTATGCCCTATCGGACTATCGACAACACGCAGTCCTCCGGTCCATCGAACAAGGCTGGGAGGGCTTGCACAGAAAACAGGACCATCGGTCGATCGGCCCCACATACAAATCACACGCTACCCCATCAGGTGATCGACCATACGAACGAATTACTCGTTACCTCGTAAAGGACCATCGGTCGATCGGTCCCACAGACGAACCACGCGTTAACTTGTAAAAGACAATCGGTTGATTGGTCCCTAGGTCGATCGCGCATCAACCCATGGAGATTCATCGGTCGATCAGTCTCATAGGTGATTTGTGCAGCACCTTACGTATGGCCATCGGTCGATCGGCCGTATGGCTTAATTATTCACTTAAGGTTGTTAAAATCAGAAGATAACCAGCCTATTCAAGCGGCCATCGGTCGATCGGCCAAACAAGGCCAGTCAGCTGGATTAATTAATGTTAAACAAGTCAGTAATCTTGATTAAAGAATCATTGGGTCGTGATTAAGGCACCCTAATTACAGGCCCACATCGGAACTATAAATAGGCCCCAAAGGTAGGTTGGTGGGTATCTTTAATTTCGCATTTATTACGGCAGTTATACCAATACACTGATCGGTCCATCAACTGACTTAAGCATCGGAGCCTTTTAGACAGGTACCTCGGTCGTCTATTCAGCCGATCGAGTTAGGAGGAAGAGTTCTTGAGGAGGAAGCTATCGCGGGTTGTGAAGAGAGGGGACTCGGAGAAGAAAGGAGTAAGATTGAGGTGGTTTTTAGTAGGCGATTGGCTCCTACTCTCGAAACAAATATTCAACATGATGAATTGGGATTTGGAAAAACACATTTGAAAAAAATTTTATGGACCAGAAGCTTGCACGTTGAATCTAAAACAGATTATACTAACATTTTTTATCGACTTTACTAATGCATAAAATGAACTTTATATTATTGTCTTATATATCAGTTATCGTTTTCTGTTAAGAATAGTTCAAGTGTAAGTTAAAAAGTCTCACATTGGATAGAAAAGAACTCAACCCGGCTCACTTAATCCACGGGTTCGAATAGATTTAAGGTGGGTTGACTTATTTAATTCACCAACATTTTTTTACAATTTTTTTTTAATAATTATTTACTACTCCTAATTATATAAGCTCACAATTTCTTATTTTTAGATGTTAGAATATTGTTCAATAATATTTAAATGTTTTGAATGTTTAATTAATTTGATTGTTAAGTTATATACATTCGTATTTTAATCTTTACCTATAATATTTGTAGTAAATTACTCAAGCAAACCGTTTTATGAACAAATTTTCTAAATTACCATGACAAAAATGTGTAGTTTTTTTATTTATATTTTGTTGAATAAGATGTCAAAAAATGTGTAATATTAGTCATGTTTTTTTGGACTATATGGATACTTTCTTGAAAACAATTCATCATATAGTAGTGGTGAGCATGATGAAAACATTGGTTCTTGATTTTACTGTGATTGTTATCTCATGGGCTGCTTAAAAAGTTATTTGAATACTAAAAAATAAATAAATAAATATTTTTTTATGTGGGTTAATGAGTTAATCCCTTTAACCCACCAACCTGTGGTAGGTTCAGCCGAATTGTAAGATTTTTAGCTCACAATAAAATGAGCTGGTTAGGTTCACTTATTTTCAACTCGACTCATAATGAACTAACCTGAGTGACCCGGATTGACTCATTTTAATATGTTAATTTAAGATCTTATATTTAACATTGTTTAAAATAATATGAATAAAGATAGAATGAAATGTGCATACAGAAAAAATGTGAAAGAACCAAAGTGATATATTTATTAATTCTAAAAGTTAAAATAAAAAATATAAATTTTAGTCGGACGATATAAAGTTTAAAAAATATGTATAATAAAAAAGTGGTTGTTTCTTCTAAAACATTCCTTTTTTCTTTCTGCATCTCCATAAAATTCATAAACTTCAGATTATTCCTCATTAAAATTATAATGAAAAGATAAAAAGTTATTTCTAGACATTAATTTTGAATTACGCAATTTAGAAAGCTTTTTGAATCGAAAGCAAATTTTGAAATGCGATTTCAAAATGTTTTAAAAGATATATTTTGGAATATGCATTTTGGAACGTATTTCTAAATTTAAAATATTTTTTGGAATGCACAATGTGGAATGTATTTGAAAAATTTGCATTATGAAATGCATATTTTGATAGATATTTTCAATTTTGAAAATGCACATAACAAAAATATCATTGAATAATGACGGGTTAAATATGTTTTTGGTCCCTCAAGTTTGAGCGAAATTTGGGTTTAGTCCCTCATCAAAACTTTTGACTAATTTAGTCCTTCATATTCCAAAATGCGTGAATTTAGTCCTTTTAACCAAATTTTGTTAAGTTTATCTGACATTTCAAGCGCATTTCATGATAGTATTTAAATTATTTATACTGTTTGACACATTTTTGCTTCAATGTTAACTTAAATACTATCATGAAATGCGCTCGAAACGTCAGATAAACTTAACAAAATTTGGTTAAAAGGACTAAAGTCACGCATTTTGAAAGATGAAGGACTAAATTGGTCAAAAATTTTGATGAGGGACTAATTCCAAATTTCGCTGAAACTTGAGGGACCAAAAACATATTTAACCCAATAATGACTTGACAAAAGAAATTAGTTAGTAACCAAATTAGATTCTAATGTATAAACTAAAAATTATTGATAAATAAAATAATTTTAAAAAATTATAATTGGTATCTAAATTGGTAAATAGGATAATTTATACTATGAATTGGTCACAAAATTAATCACTAACATTAATTATAAAAATTTAGACTATAAAATAATTCGTATATAAATTGATCTCTAATTAGGAGATTGATTTCTAAATATATATTTTTCTACTAAAATTAATAATTATTTAAAAATTTTCTTGACATTTTAGAATATATATTTTGAAATATATATTATGTAACATATTTCTGAACCTATAAATACATTTCAAATTATACAATTTGGAAGGTATCTCCCACAAAAATAAAAAAACACACATGAAGACACAACTTCTTCCACCATGCTTCTTCTCCCCTAAATTTCCCTTCTCTTTCACGACTCATCAAATAGTTTCTTCCACCATCCATCTTTTTACACAATTCTTCTTCCCTCAAAATTCTTCCAATTCTTCCTTGCCATCGCATCCATCTTCTTCTTCATCTAATTATCTCTTCCGTTCACAAAACTCACTAATTTATTTTCTTCTATTCTGAATGTCATCACACTCTTTCACACACACTCGATCCAAAAAGAGATATTAGTCAGATCCATTTGTGTCTGGTTTGTCAAAACGGATCGAGATGACTGGTTTGTAAAAAAAAAAAAAATGGATTGTAAATTTGAACTACCTCACTAAAGGACAGTTTGGTGCTCACAATTTTGACCTACTTGTTTTTTTAATCTTTTTAAAAAATTAATTATATGTGTGGATGTATATATTAAAAATACATTTGAAAATATTTTTTAAGTTTTATTTCATTAAGTAACGTCTCTGATCGAATAAATTAAAATAATTATTATTTTTATATATTAGATTGTTGCATTATAATTAATAATTAAAATTTAATTTATAAATATTAATAATTTAAATTATAATATTATTATATATTTTCAGCCTTCAAGTAATATGATATACAAAAATTAAGTTTCTAAATTATTTTTTTATTTGAATTTCTATTAAAAAAAAGGTCGGCAGTCGTCCTGTTTAGCCAAGACAATTTTGTCATCTAATTATTTTTAAATACATTCCAAATTGTGTTATTTAAAATGTATATTTGGATGTGTAAATACTTTTCAAAATGTACATTTCGCCCTTCATTATAAATTATACAATTTGAAAAAATTTACAGATTTTGAAATATATTCTAAAATGTAAATATATTTTGAAATATATATTATAAATTATTTTTTCATATTTAAAGTTACCTTCCAAATTACACGATCTAAAATTCATCAAAAAATGGAGGTGCAAAAGTAGACTTTACTTTTTTTGTTATAATTTTAATGAGGATAACATGGATTTATAGATTTTATGGAATACAAGAAGAAAAAGAAATGGAGATACTAAGAGAAACAACCCTCTTAGGGAAGGTCTAATCCAGTACATACGATTGGGGGCTTTCTTCTTACACCTCCAAGTATTTCTTCTTCACTTCCAAAAATTTCAAAAATTCTAAAAATACCCTTTGATCATTTGAGCAAACCCACATAGATCACACCCCTAAAATTATTTTTGGATGTCGACTTCCGGTGAAGAATACTTCCTGAAGTCAAAATATATAATCGGAAGTTGACTTTCGAAAGTCAAAATATAACCGGAAGTCAAAATATATAACTGAAAATCGACTTCCAGAAGTCAAAATATATAACCGAAAGTCAAAATATATTATTGGAAATCGACTTCCGAAAGTCAAAATATATTACGGAAGTCGACTTTCGAAAGTCAAAATATATCATCGGAAGTCGACTTCCGAAAGTCAACATATCAACTTTCGGAAGTCAAAATATGCTATCGAAAGTCGATTTCTGGGAATTAAAATATATTACCGGAAGTAAAAATAAAATATAAATTTCATTTTCGTTTTCTTTTATTTAAAGTTTAATAATATTTTTGTTTTATTTATTTCATATTTATATTTATTTCAGTACATTAAATAAAAATAAAATTATATACATAAATATTAATATTGTATTTTATTTTTCAAATATATATTAAGAGTATGAAAACATAAAAAATAAAAAAATATTTAAAATTTAGAAAACATAAACTTTAAATAAAATTAAAAATAGTTAAAACAGAATTAATTTTTTTTTAATATAAAGTTTAAGTATTTTTTATTTATTTTATTTCTTAAGTATTTATAATATATATTTAAAAAATAAAATTATATATATATATATATATATATATGTAATTTTTTTATATAATGTATTAAAAATAATTAAACTAAAAGATAAAATTTAAAAATAATATTTTGACTTCCGGAAGTCAACTTTCGGTAATATATTTTAACTTCCAGAAGTCGACTTCTGGTAATATATTTTGATTTTCGGAAGTCGACTTCCGGTAATGTATTTTGACTTCCGATAATATATTTTGACTTCCAAAAGTCGATTTCTGGTTATATTTTTGACTTTCGAAAATCGACTTCCAGTTATATATTTTAACTTCCAGAAGTCGACTTCCGGAAATAATTTTGGAAGTGTGATGTGCGTGGTTTTAATTAAATGGTCAAAGAGTATTTTTGAGATATAAAATTTTGTTGAAGGTGTAGAAGAAATTTTGGAGGTGCAGGAAGAAAGACTCTGCGATTGGACGGGTTAGTGTTATAATGGGCCTGACAACTTTAAGCCCCTTATGCAGTTTATTCTCTTATGGCTGTTTCTTTCTGCTCCCTCACAAATTTCTTCCTTCATTCCATAGTATGTGAATTTCTGAATTTCACTTACCGGAACACACTAAACCAATTCTGGAAATAATTTTTCCGAAGGTACTCATAAATTTCGGAAATATCTTCCTGGGAAAACCACCAAATCCTTTTATGGAACAAAATTTCTGAAAGTTTATATTTTTGTAATGAGTACAGGAAGAAATTTGATAACATATTTTTTTAAAATTCTTTAACCTGTGAATAGATGGTCATATTCTAAAACTTAATGAAACTTACATGTGTTATATAACATAAGATCAATCACTTTCTAATATTAATAATTAAATGGCATCAAACAATCTAAGAATATAACATGTAAAAGTTAATGATGTATTTTACAGGAGTACATTAAGAAACTAAATGAGTCACTGCTGCAACTGCTTCTTCAGAATGTCATTTACATGTAATAATAATAACATATCACTTAGTGTGATTGTCAAATTTTATTGGATTTGAAAATGGAAATTGTTAATTCTCTTAAGACATTTCATCGTAAAAATAAGAAATAAGTCCATATAAAATATCTCATAACTATCTAACTTATTTTTATTCAATTTTATTTAAAAAATAATAATTAAATTGTAAGATGTGTATAGTGGTATCATCTTTGAGAAACATACGAAAGTCATTTTTTATTCTTCTCTTAAAAATGTGCCTCCTAGTAGATTTTTAAAGAGCTTTATATTTATAATAATAATAATAATAATAAGGCTTAAATAGTCATTTGATCTTAGCTTTGGTCGTCTTTGTTTACTTTGGTCCTACTTTTGAAATTGTTTTCAATTTGGTCCTACCTTTCGTTATATTTTTTCAATCAACTCCTTTTCGTTAACTCCGCCTAAATGGTTAACGGAACAGTGGCCAGTGTGGTTATTTTGTGTGACGTGGAGCACTGTTCAGTGACATGTCCGTTTCCATTGTATGCATAGACCAGATGTTATAATTGAAAGTTAGGGTTTGTGTGGTCTTGAATTGTCGTTGTCTTCCATCCATCTTCAGCTGAAAAGGAATGTCTCGTGGGGCATCTTCCTCTTCTTGCAATAGTTGGATTCACCGAACTTGCAATTCATGCCACGGTGGTTCTAGGGTTTTAGGCTCACCCCCAATTTGCGATTGCGGAGACATTACAGTGGTGCGCACAGCTAGAACTACAAAGAACTTGGGTAAACAATTTTGGGGTTGTGCGAACTTTAAGGTTTGTTCCTCAGTGTTTCACTTTCAGTGTTTCTTTCACTTTCAGTGTTTCACTTTCATCTTCTTTATCTGTGTTGTAGAGATGTGGTGAAGATGTGTTGGGCTGCAACTTTTTCAAATGGTGTTACGAAGAGGATGCTGATGAGCGAGATGCCATTATCGTTAGGCAAAGGCAGAAGATCGCTTATATGGAAAATTCATTGAGTGTTTGGAAGAAACGGATGCAACTGCCATTAGCTGTGATAGGTGTTCTGATTGTAATGAATGTAGTGGTTTTTATGGGTTGTAATTGCCATTGGCTATCTTGAATAATTACATGAATGAATGAATGATATTCCTTTATCTATAATTACATGTTCTCAACTGTAATTACATGTTCTCAGCTGTTTAAAATTGTTTGTTATGTTTTGTGTAATTTTAATTAAATGAAGAATGAATAATTTGAAAATGAAGAAGGCAGATAAAATTATGAAAATTGCAAAGTTGATGCATTACTAATTAAGGCTTTTAAGCCTTCCATCAAAATATCAGTGTTCAAAATCCAGAAATTAAGAAAATACATCTTGATTTCCCAATTAGCACATTCATAATACAAAACAAAATATTCCCCTCCCCCCAAAATACATCCAGTATTCTCATGATGGACGTGGTCGCCTTCGTATTTGCATTTTTGGCCTCATATTTCTAATTCCATAAGATGGTTGGCTGGGCTGTTGTACTGCAGTGTTTGGTGGTGGTGGTGGTGTGCTGATGGGGTTGGTGCTGCAGGTGGAGTGGGTGTTGCAGGTGGAGTGGGTGCTGTAGGTGGTTGACTTGGTTGTGGTGCTGCAGCTTCAGTGGGACGTTCTTCACAATCATGGACAGGAAGTGCTGGACAATTGTTCCTCTTGTGCCCAAGTGCGCGACAAACTGAACATCTCTTTTTATGACCACCTGGCCTCATTTGGGTGTTATCTTTTTTCAGTTCCCAAGCTTCCAGCCTTCTCTTCTTCTTTGGTCTCCCTGGCAGCCTTCTTTTAAGTGGTGGTAGAACATCAGGGAACGCATGAAAATCTTCTCATCATTAACATCTTCCACTTTAACTTTCACTGTGGATCTGGGGTTTGATCTAATTATCTCATGAGCATAATCATAAATCCTTCTATACTGATCTTTGAAAGATCCTTCAACCACCTTTGCTGCTAGTTGATTTGCCCTATGAGCCATTGAAATTGACACCTTTGTATTCCATTTCCTTGTAGCTTTATTACGTATATCAACCAGCTTCAAATTAGGATTTTCTATTAATGTGTTGTCTAAGGTTTGACTCAACCATTTTGAATTCATCAAATTTATACTAAATTCTCTACTGCACCTATGACGGTCTTGAACTTTTCTCAGCTGCCATGTTTGACATGAAACCAATCACACTTGCCATGCGCCCCTAAACATCTCACCCTCACTCTTTCCTTGTCATTTTTCTTAAACTTCAAGTTCCTCCCAACATGAACAACATATGTTCTTACACCATCAACAAATTGTGCCTTATCCACGAAGGTTGTCGCCACCTCCCATTTGCAATCAACCATTGACTTGGGTTTCTTAAATGTACCAAAAAAACCACAGGTGTTAATCCCATCATGCTCTGTCTCACTAGCACTGCCCTTAATGCTAAACAACTCTTCTGACTCCCAACCATTATCAGACAGTCCTCTATCTCTACTATCATGAACCATTTCATCATTCTCATCACTGTCTTCACTATCATGGTTTTGGTCACTTGGACCAACTTCAACTAACACCAAACCTTCATTAGATTTTTCTTGACCATAATCAACATCTATTTCTACATCAACTACGCCTTCAGTCCCTCAATTACCACAACCCTAGTCCTGTCCATCACTATCTCCTAAAGAGTTTGCATCAGAATCAATCCAACTTTCAACCTCAACCATTTCATCCTCACAATCCCTTTCATCATCACCTTCAGCAATATCATCCAGCCCAGTCTCAGCTTCTCGATTACCCACATCCTCAACTCCCACTTCTTCTTCACCTGTACCCACATCCTCAACTCCCACTTCTTCTTCCAAATGCCCAATACCTTCACCTACATCATCAACTACAATTTCAGGAGCAGAAGCAGACCTTCTTAAACTATCAACCACTTCACCTTCCTCTAATCCAATTTCAGTCTCTTGGTTAATTACATCTTCACATGGAGCAAACCTTACATCTTCACGTGGAGCAGACATTACTATAATCTCAGTTCCTAGTACTTCAAATTCACTAACAGCATGGCTGCTTTCACCACTCTCTAAAGGTCTCCCAACATCTCCTTCAGGTTCCACTATATTATCCTCTACTTGGGCTTCATCAACTCCATGCACAACAAACATGTGCACTTCACCATAATGCCTTGCGATATGAAGCATATTAAGTGCACCTCTATCATCATCCAAGGGGTGCAACAACATCTCAACACAATAACACAACCCCTTTATACTATGATAGCCCATTTCCTTAAGAGACCCCAATATTTTGAAATAACTCCATCGGTCAAGATCGCATGACCAATGAGTAGTTTCCCCACCAACATACTTACACCACTCATTTTTTGCAAAGTGACCACGGTGGTGGACCACAACCGCAAACCTTTCATCAGGCATTGGAAAGACCAAAAAATAGAAAAAAGCCTACAAATTATAAACAGAGTTTAAATGGGGAACACATAGTCCATCTACAACCGACAAACCGACAACCAACCATGAAACCCACCCCAGATAGCGACAACACAAACAATTAAAAATGGTGGGTCACCAACGAAAACAACAAACAATGCACCACCGAAAAAAACAACTACAAATTAAAATATTCCATCGAATGCATAAACAAAAGAGTCAATAAACCCTAATCATTAACACTAAACCCAAACAATAGTCAGCAAAAATCAAACCCTAAACCAAAACATACCTCCACGATGAACACCTTCAACCCTCCGCAAACGATTCTTCAAAGATCAGCGTCAGTATTGGATGGCAGAAATTGATTTGAAATGGCCAATTGAAGGATATCCCCAATTCGACACCAAATCCCCAATTCGACAAACACAACCCTAAACCCAATTCAATTAAATTTAAACCGTAAATGATTATGCAATTACAATTAAATGGCCAGCACAGTAACATAATAGACACGCCACTAAAGAGTGCTCCACGTCACACAAAATAACCACATTGGCCACTGTTCCATTCCATTAACCATTTAGACGAAGTTAATGAAAAGGAGTTGATTGAAAAATATAACGAAAGGTAGGACCAAATTGAAAACAATTTCAAAAGTAGGACCAAAGTGAAAAAAGTCGACCAAAACTAGGACCAAATGACTATTTAAGCCTAATAATAATATTTGTCCATTAATCTTGGTCTCTATTTTCAATTTCTCTGCTTATTCATTAACTTACACCCGGCCATCTTACACTTACACCCGGCCACCCTTACTCGCGCCACCCTCCGCGGCAGCTCCGGCAACCACCTCTTGTTCCATCGCTTTCTCTATCCTTTTCTCAGGTTCTCTCTCTTTACACTCTCTTTCTCTCTTGATCTATTCAAATTTCAATTGGGATCTTCTGATTTGGTCGGTACCCATTTTGCGATTCTTTCCATTCAATCGACACCTCTATTCTATTAGAACCTCCGTTACTTGATTTCCCTCATTTTTTTCACCAGATGCGGTTTGTTTTCTGCGATAAACTGTTCCCCTCCCCCCAATTTTTGTTTTTTTACAGGGTTTGATGTTATTAATTTTGTGAAATTCTAGATCGTTCACAGATCATGATTTGCACGAAATTGTGTCGTTCTTTCTTCAATGCTAAATTCGATGAATATTTGTGTAAAATTTAAAACCTTTGGCTAGATTTTTCACTTTTCATCTTGGGACTAGGGTTTTGCTTGGGTATTATGTTTTTGTTTATGGATTTATGTAATCTGTAGTGATTTTTTTTTTTAAATTTACTAGTTGCTTGCTTGGAAATGTTATATATTTGTGTATTTGAGGTTGAATCTTATGCTTATGCTTTTATTTTTCCTTCATTGTATTTTATTTGAGATTTTGTTTACCTTTTCTACATTGGAAGTGACTAGTTAACAAAGGGTTTAGTTTAGTTTAGCTGTTAGTTTCACTTGCAAATTGTTGTTTGAATCCTAACATCACTAGAAGCAACAATTCCACCCCACGTGGGATTCATCACAGTAATCGATGGGTATTGTAACACCCCTGGATCCTCTTGGGCTTACCAGGCATCCCACCTGCCACCCTCAAACCGGTTGTGTTAGGTCTGCAGCCCAATACACCCCAACCCATCACCCTTCTCCGTCCATTCATACTGGGTGGGTTGTTGCCAGT
>Ga0214543_1009199_pt1 | contig 15560 bp, 6 predicted proteins | sample CNSS2metaG_FD_160094 | JGI IMG/M metagenome (GOLD analysis project Ga0214543, IMG submission 160094) | Root nodule microbial communities from cowpea collected in UCLA plant growth center, Los Angeles, California, USA - CNSS2 | ecosystem: Host-associated > Plants > Roots > Nodule | place: USA... | reverse complement strand
AAGGTACATGTCTACTTTTGCTTTTGCTTTATGCTTTTTGCTTTCCTCTCTCTTCCACTTCATCCAAGTGCTCCAATCACCAAGTGCCACCTAGCCATGCTCTACTTTCTCTTAATTACCTACAAAACAAGACAAACAAGGATTAGCATGTTGGTTTAAGTTAATCTAATCTTGGTCAAAGGTCAACTTTGGATCAAAGTCAACAAGTCAACCAAAATAAGTCAACTAGAAACCAACTTAGGGAATTCAAACTAAAGTAATGCAAAATAAAGATAAAGGTGATGGAATAGAAGACTCCCCTATAGACATGCTTCTAGTGATCCTTCTTGAAGGAGCTTCTAAGGAGGTGGTCACGCCTTCATCAGGTTTCGCGATTTCTTTCCAACTCTTGTAGTGGCTGTTCATCTCCTTCCCGACGAGCATGGTGATTCCATGGTGGCTGGCAATGTGAAGGATGGTGTGACGGAGGTTTGCTACCGTGATTGGTGCGTCTCCGTCAAGGATGGTGGGTAACTTATGGGTTTCTCTTTGGGAAAAGAGGATACGGTTGAAGACGATGATGTGGCAGCCTTCCATTGGACAGCTTGTTAGTGCAAGGATTGTTGCCACCTGAGATGTTTTAATTGGACAAATTTTAAAAGTGGGGATTACCACATGGCATGATCTGAGTGCATCTGGTTTGTGAGAGAAAAGAGGGGTGAAAATAGACAAAGTTAGGTGTGTAGAACTAGGTTTTCTGTAGCCCATTTGAAAAGAGGTAAGTGTATAAGTAATGTATGGGGTGCAAAAGCGATTTTTCCAGAACTTGCTAATTTCACCCTTATTTAAAAGTGGTTTGTAACTTCAATCAATTTATTTTCCCACCTTGAATGAGCTTAATCTTAACTTCAGCTGCATCAACAAACGTTAAAATATCCAAAAATAATTTATGCAGCTAAAAATCACTTTTTTAAGATATTTTTATCACATAAGCTCAAATAGCCTAATTATTAGAACTATTAATTAAATCACTCTTTAAACACACAAATTTAATTAAATACCCAGAATTAAACATTAAATGAGGGAAAAAATACGCACTCATCACAATTTAAATATTTCATATTTTATTTATAAAAATTGCTCCAAATTTCACAAGAAATTGTTTGGTCAATACTCCAGGGCGATTATTGTTCTGAAATTTGAAATATTTCATTTTTTGGTAACACTTTAGTTTTTTTTTTACTCTTTACTAATATTTACTGTTTAAAAAATTCATATTTTATTTATAAAAATTGTTCAAATTTCACTAGAAACTTGTCGGCCAATATTCTTGGGGGATTGTTGTTCTGAAATTTTAAAAAATTCATCTTTTTATAACACTTTTTAAATTTCATTTACTATTTCTCACTATTTATAGTTTGAACAATTCTTATTTTATGTAAAAAAATGTTTGGAAAATTGAAAAAAAAACACGTTAGCAAATACTCATTGGGGATTGGTGGTCTGAAATTTGAAAATTTTCATCTTTTGGTACCACTTTTTTAATTTTTTACTACTTTTTACTATTTATAATTTAAATAATTCATATTTTATATATAAAAATTGCTCTAAATTTCACAAGAAACTTGTTGGCCCATAATCCGAGGCGATTATTGTTATGAAATTTGAAAATTTTCATATTTTGGTAACACCTTTTAATTTTTACTCTTTTCTGTTATTTACTGTTTAAATAATTCATATTTTATATAAAACTTCTTCAAATTTAACAAGAAACTTGTTTGTCCATATTCCGGGGGGATTCTTGTTCTGAAATTTGAAAAAAATCATCTTTTTGTAACAATTTTTTAATTTCATTTACTATTTCTAGTTTAAAAAATTCTTATTTTATGTATAAAAAATGTTTGAAAAATTTAAAAGAAACACGTTAGCAAATACTCATAGGGGATTGGTGGTCTGAAATTTGAAAATTTTCATATTTTGGTAACACTGTTTTAATTTTTTTACTACTTTTTACTGTTTACAATTTAAATAACTCATATTTCATATATAAATATTGCTCTAAATTTTACAAGAAACTTGTTGTCTAATACTTTGGGAGGATTGTTGTTCTGAAATTTGGTTTAAAACTATTTTAGGTATGAAATTAGCATACAAATATTTTACGTCTCAATAAGGTGTAAACATATTTTAGGTATCAAATAGGTGTAAAATGAGAGCAAAAGAACTTAGGTGTCAAATGGGTGTAAAAATATTTTAGGTTTCAAATGGGTGTAAAAAGAACTTAGGTGTGAAATGGGTGTAAAAACATTTCAGGTGTCAAATGGGAGTAAAAAATAAATGATTTCAAATGGCTGTAAAAATATTTTACGTGTCCAATGGGTGTAAAAATATTTTAGGACGTAAAATATTTTAGGTCTAAAATGAGTGTAAAAAATTTGAGGTGTCAAATGTACGTAAAAATATTTTAGGTGTCAAATGAGAGTAAAAAAATATTAGGTGTCAAATGGGTGTAAAAATATTTTAGGTGTCCAATGGGTGTAAAAATATTTTACGTCTCAAATGAGTCTCAAAAAATTTTATTTTTCAAATGGGAGTAAAACTATTTTAGGTGTCAAATGCTTGTAAAAATATATTAGGTGTCAAATGCGTGTAAGAGTATTTTACGTTTCAAATGGGTCTAAAAAAATTTTAGCTTTCCAATGGGAGTAAAAATGTTTTAGGTGTCAAATGGATGTAAAAATATTTTACGTCTCAAATGGGTGTAAATAAATTTTAGGTGTAAAAGGGGTGTAAAAATATTTTAGGTGTCAAATGGGAGGAAACAAATTTAGGTGTCAAATTGCTAAAAAACAATTTAAGCATCAAATGGGTGTAAAAAAATATTCGGTGTCAAACTGGTGTAAAAATATTTTAGGTGTCCAATAGGTGTAAAAATTACTTAGGTTTCAAATGGGTGTAAAACAATTTTAGGTTTCAAATGGGAGTAAAAATATTTTAGGTGTCTAATGAGTGTAAAAATATTTCTGGTGTCGAATGGGTGTAAAAATATTTTAGGTGTCAAAGGGGTGTAAAAATATTTTACGTCTCAATTAGGTGTAAAAAAAATTTCATGTGTCAAATAGGTGTAAAACTATTTTAGGTATCAAACGGGTGTAAAGATCTTTAGGAGTCGAAAGGGTGTAAAAATATTTTAGCTGTCAAATGAAGTAAAAATATTTTAGGTGTCCAATGGGTATAAAAATATTTTAGGTCTCAAATTAGTGTAGATTTTTTTTTCAAATGGGAGTAAAAAAATTTTCGGTGTCAAATGGGTGTAAAAATATTTTAGGTGTCAAATGGGTGTAAAATATTCTAGGTGTCCAGTGGGTGTAATAGTATTTTGCGTCTCACATGGGCGTAAAAAAATTTCAGGTTTCCAATGGAAATAAAATATTTTAGGTGTCAAATGGGTGTAAAAATAATTTATATCTCAAATGGGTGTAAATAAATTTACATCTCAAAAGCGTGTAAATAAATTTTTTGGTGTCAAATGGCTGTAAAAATATTTTAGCCGTGAAATTAGAGTACAAATATTTTACGTTTTAGTTAGGTGTAAAAAAATTTTAGGTGTCAAATAGGCGTAAAAATATTTTAGGTGTGAAATGAGAGTAAAAAGAAATTAGGTGTCAAATGGGTGTAAAATTATTTTAGATGTCTATTGGGTTTAAAAAATTTTAGGTTTGAAATAGGAGTAAAAATAGTTTAGGTGTCAAATGGGTGTAAAAATATTTTAGGTGTCAAATGGGTGTAAAAATATTTTAAGTGTCAAATGGGTGTAAAAAAACTCTTATGTATCAAATGGGTGTAAAAATATTTTAGGTGTCAAATGGGAAGAAAAAAATTTAGTTGTAAAATTGCAGAAAAAAATTTGAGCATCAAATGGGGGAAAAAAAAATTTAGGTGTCAAATGGGTGTAAAAATATTATAGGTTTCCAATGGGTGTAAAAATTATTTAGGTCTCCAATAGAAATACGAAAATTTTAGGTTTCAAATGGGAGTAAAAATATTTTAGGTGTCTAATGAGTGTAAAAATATTTCAAGTGTCGAATGGGTGTAAAAATATTTTAGGTGTCAAAGGGGTGTAAAAATATTTTACGTCTCAATTAGGTGTAAAAAAATTTTATGTGTCAAATAGGTGTAAAAATATTTTAGGTGTCAAACGGGTGTAAAAATATTTAAGAGTCGAAAGGGTGTAAAAATATTTTAGCTGTCAAATGGGAGTAAAAATATTTTAGGTGTCCAATGGGTATAAAAATATTTTAGGTCTCAAATGAGTATAAATTTTTTTTTTCAAATAGGAGTAAAAAAAATTTCGGTGTCAAATGGGTGTAAAAATATTTTAGGTGTCAAATGGGTGTAAAATATTTTAGGTGTCCAGTGGGTGTAATAGTATTTTACGTCTCACATGGGCGTAAAAAAATTCAGGTTTCCAATGGAAATAAAATATGTTAGGTGTCAAATGCGTGTAAAAATAATTTACATCTGAAATGGGTGTAAATAAATTTTTGGTGTCAAGTGGCTGTAAAAATATTTTAGCCGTGAAATTAGAGTACAAATATTTTACGTTTTAGTTAGGTGTAAAAAAATTTTAGGTGTCAAATAGGCGTAAAAATATTTTAGGTGTGAAATGAGAGTAAAAAGAAATTAGGTGTCAAATGGGTGTAAAATTATTTTAGATGTCAATTGGGTTTAAAAAATTTTAGGTTTGAAATAGGAGTACAAATAGTTTAGGTGTCCATTGGATAAAAACAATTTTAGGTTTCAAATGTGTGTGAAAAGAATTTATGTGTGAAATGGGTGTAAAAATATTTTAGGTGTCAAATGGGTGTAAAAATATTTTAAGTGTCAAATGGGTGTAAAAAAACTCTTATGTATCAAATGGGTGTAAAAATATTTTAGGTGTCAAATGGGAAGAAAAAAATTTAGTTCTAAAATTGCAGAAAAAAATTTAAGCATCAGATGGGGGTAAAAGAAATTTAGGTGTCAAATGGGTGTAAAAATATTATAGGTTTCCAATGGGTGTAAAAATTATTTAGGTCTCCAATGGAAGTACGAAAATTTTAGGTTTCAAATGGGAGTAAAAATATTTTAGGTGTCTAATGAGTGTAAAAATATTTCAGGTGTCGAATGGGTGTAAAAATATTTTAGGTGTCAAAGGGGTGTAAAAATATTTTACGTCTCAATTAGGTGTAAAAAAATTTTATGTGTCAAATAGGTGTAAAAATATTTTAGGTGTCAAACAAGTGTAAAAATCTTTAGGAGTCGAAAGGGTGTAAAAATATTTTAGCTGTCAAATGAGTAAAAATATTTCAGGTGTCCAATGGGTATAAAAATATATTAGGTCTCAAATGAGTGTAGAATTTTTTTTTTCAAATGGGACTAAAAAAATTTTCGGTGTCAAATGGGTGTAAAAATATTTTAGGTGTCAAATGGGTGTAAAATATTCTAGGTGTCCAGTGGGTGTAATAGTATTTTACGTCTCACATGGGCGTAAAAAAATTTCAGGTTTCCAATGGAAATAAAATATTTTAGGTGTCAAATGGGTGTAAAAATAATTTAAATCTCAAATGGGTGTAAATAAATTTACATCTCAAATGGGTGTAAATAAATTTTTGGTGTCAAATGACTGTAAAAATATTTTAGCCGTGAAATTAGAGTACAAATATTTTACGTTTTAGTTAGGTGTAAAAAAATTTTAGGTGTCAAATAGGCGTAAAAATATTTTAGGTGTGAAATGAGAGTAAAAAGAAATTAGGTGTCAAATGGGTGTAAAATTATTTTAGATGTCAATTGGGTTTAAAAAATTTTAGGTTTGAAATAGGAGTAAAAATAGTTTAGGTGTCAATTGGATAAAAACAATTTTAGGTTTCAAAAATGTGTAAAAAGAATTTATGTGTGAAATGGGTGTAAAAATAATTTAGGTGTCAAATGGGTGTGAAAAAATCTTATGTGTCAAATGGGTGTAAAAATATTTTAGGTGTCAAATGGGAAGAAAAAAATTTAGTTGTAAAATTGCACAAAAAAAATTTAAGCATGAAATGAGGGTAAAAAAAATTTAGGTGTCAAATGGGTGTAAAAATATTTTACGTCTCAATTAGGTGTAAAAAAAAATTATGTGTCATATAGGTGTAAAAATATTTTAGGTGTCAAACGGGTATAAAAATATTTAAGAGTCGAAAGGGTGTAAAAATATTTTAGCTGTCAAATGGGAGTAAAAATATTTTAGGTGTCCAATGGGTATAAAAATATTTTAGGTCTCAAATGAGTGTAAATTTTTTTTTCAAATAGGAGTAAAAAACATTTCGGTGTCAAATGGGTGTAAAAATATTTTAGGTGTCAAATGGGTGTAAAATATTTTAGGTGTCCAGTGGGTGTAATAGTATTTTACGTCTCACAAGGGCGTAAAAAAAATTCAGGTTTCCAATGGAAATAAAATATTTTAGGTGCCAAATGCGTGTAAAAATAATTTACATCTGAAATGGGTGTAAATAAATGTTTGGTGTCAAGTGGCTGTAAAAATATTTTAGCCGTGAAATTAGAGTACAAATATTTTACGTTTTAGTTAGGTGTAAAAAAATTTTAGGTGTCAAATAGGCGTAAAAATATTTTAGGTGTGAAATGAGAGTAAAAAGAAATTAGGTGTCAAATGGGTGTAAAATTATTTTAGATGTCAATTGGGTTTAAAAAATTTTAGGTTTGAAATAGGAGTACAAATAGTTTAGGTGTCCATTGGATAAAAACAATTTTAGGTTTCAAATGTGTGTGAAAAGAATTTATGTGTGAAATGGGTGTAAAAATATTTTAGGTGTCAAATGGGTGTAAAAATATTTTAAGTGTCAAATGGGTGTAAAAAAACTCTTATGTATCAAATGGGTGTAAAAATATTTTAGGTGTCAAATGGAAAGAAAAAAATTTAGTTGTAAAATTGCTGAAAAAAAAATTTAAGCATCAAATGGGGGTAAAAAAAGTTTTAGGTGTCTAATGGGTGTAAAAATATTATAGGTCTCCAATGAGTGTAAAAATTATTTAGGTCTCCAATGGAAGTACGAAAATTTTAGGTTTCAAATGGGAGTAAAAATATTTAAGGTCTCTAATGGGTGTAAAAATATTTTAGGTGTCGAATGGGTGTAAAAGTATTTTAGGTGTCAAATGGGTGTAAAAAAATAATAGATGTCAGAATGGTGTAAAACTATTTTAGGTGTCAAATAGGTGTAAATATATTTCAGGTGTCAAATGGGAGTAAAAATATTTTTGGTGTCTAATGTGTGTAAAAATATTTTCGCTGTCAAATGGGTGTAAAAATATTTTAGGTATCAAATGGGTGTAAAATTATTTTAGGAGTCATATGGGTGTAAAAGTATTTTACGTATCAAATCAGTGTAAAAAAATTTCAGGTTTCCATTGGAAGTCAAATGGGTGTAAAAATAATTTACGTCTCAATTAGGTGTAAAAAAATTCTAGGTGTCAAATAGGTGTAAAAATATTTTAGGTGTGAAATAGGTGTAAATATAATTAGGAGTCGAAAGGGTGTAAAATTATTTTAGGTATCAAAGGGGAATAAAATAATATTAGGTATCAAATGGGTGTAAAATATTTTAGTTGTCCAATGGGTATAAAAATAATTTTGGCCTCAAATGAGTGTAAATTATTTTTTTTCAAATGGGAGTAAAAATACTTTAGGTGCCAAATGGGTTTAAATTTCTTTTAGGTGTTAGATGGGTGTAAAAATATTTTAGGGGTCAAATAGGTGTAAAAATATTTTAGGTGTCAAATGGGTGTAGAAATATTTTAGGTGTAAAATAGGTGTAAAAATATTTTATGTCTCAAATGGGTGCAAAAAAATTTTAGGTCTGAAATGGTTGTAAAAATATTTTAGATGTCAAATGGGTTTAAAAATATTTTAGGTGTCAAATGGGTGTAAAAATATTTTATATGTTAAATTAGTGTACAAAACTTTTATGTCTCAATTAGGTGTAAAAAATTTTAGGTATGAAATAGGTGTAAAAATATTTTAGGTCCCCAATGATTTTAAAAATATTTTAGGTGTCAAATGGGTGTAAAAAAAGCTGATGTGTCAAATGGGTGTAAAAATATTTTATGTGTCAAATTGGTGTAAAAAATCTTTAGGTGTCAAATGGGAGTAAAAATATTTAGTTGTCCAATGGATGAAAAAAAAATAGGTTTCAAGGAGTGCAAAAAGAATTTAGCTGTGAAATGGGTGTAAAAATATTTTAGGTGTCAAATGGGTGTAAAAAAATCTTATGTGTCAATTGGGTGTAAAAATATTTTAGGTGTCAAATGGGTGTAAGAATATTTTAGGTGTCAAATAGGAGGAAAATAATTTAGGTGTCAAATTGTTGAAAAAAAAAATTGGCGTCACATGGGTGCAAAAAATTATTAGGTGTCAAATGGGTGTAAAAATATTTTAGGTGTCAAACGAGTGTAAAAATAATTTTAGTTTCAAAAAGGAGTAAAAAATAATAGGTGTCAAATGGGTGTAAGAAATATTTTAGCTGTCAAAATAGTGAAAACAAAATTTTGTGACAAATGGGTGTAAAAATATTTTAGGTGTGAAGTTAGCGTACAAATAATTTATGTTGCAATTAGGTGTAAGGAAATATTAGGTTTCAAATAGGTGTAAAAATATTTTATATGTAAAATAATAGTAAAAGAAAATTAGATGTAAAATGGTTGTAAAAATATTTTGGGTGTAAAAATATTTTACGTCTCAAATGGGTGTAAATAAATTTTAGGTTTAAATGGGGTGTAAAAATATTTTAGGTTTCAAATGGGAGGAAACAAATTTAGGTGTAAAATTGCTCCAAAAAAATTTAAGCTTCAAATGGATGTAAAAAAATTTTCGGTGTCAAACTGGTGTAAAAATATTTTAGGTTTCCAATGGGTGTAAAAATTATTTAGGTTTCAAATGGGTGAAAAAAATTTTAGGTTTCAAATGGGAGTAAAAGTATTTTAGGTGTCTAATGGGTGTAAAAATATTTTCGCTGTCAAATGGGTGTAAAAGAATTATAGGTGTCAAATGGGTGTAAAACTATTTGAGGTTGTCAAATGGGTGTAAATATATTTCAGGTGTCAAATGGGAATAAAAATATTTTAGGTGTCAAATGGGTGTAAAAATATTTTAGGTGTCAAATGGTGTAAAAATATTTTAGGTGTCAAATGGCTGTAAAAATATTTTAGGAGTAAAATGGGTGTAAAAGTATTTTACATATCAAATCGGTGTAAAAAAATTTCAGGTTTCCATTCGGAGTCAAATGGGTGTAAAAATATTTTACGTCTCAATTAGGTGTAAAAAAATTTTAGGTGTCAAATAGGTGTAAAAATATTTTAGGTGTCAAACGGGTGTAAAAATATTTAGGAGTCGAAAGGGTGTAAAAATATTTGAGGCGTCAAATGGGAGTAAAAAAATATTAGGTGTCAAATGGGTGTAAAAATATTTTAGGTGTCCAATGGGCATAAAAATAATTTAGGTGTCAAATGAGTGTAAATTTTTTTTTTTCAAATACGAGTAAAAATATTTTTGGTGTCAAATTGGTGTAAAAATATTTTAGGTGTCAGATGGGTGTAAAAATATTTTAGGCGTCAAATAGGTGTAAAAATATTTTAGGTGTCAAATGACTGTAAAATAGGTGTAAAAATATTTTATGTCTCAAATGGGTGAAAAAAAATTTTAGGTCTCAAATGGTTGTAAAAATATTTTTGATGTGGAATAGGTGTAAAAATATTTTAGGTGTCAAATGGGAGTAAAAATATTTTAGATGTTAGATTAGTGTACAAAAATTATACATCTCAATTAGGTGTAAAAAAATTTTAGGTGTCAAATAGGTGTAAAATAGGTGACAAACGGATGTAAGAATATTTTAGGTGTCAAATGGGAGGGAAATAATTTAGTTGTCAAATAGTTGAAAAAAAATGGGTGTAAAAATATTTTATATGTCAAACACGTGTAATAATATTTTAAGTGTCAAGTGGGAGTAAAACAATTATAGGTGTCAAATGGGTGTAAAAATATTTTAGGTGACAAAAGAGTGTAAAAGTATTTTTAGGTGTTAAATTAGTGTATAATTATTTTATGTCTCAATTAGGTGTAAAAAAAATTAGGTATCAAATAGGTGTAAAAATATTTTAGGTGTCCAATGGTTGTAAAAATATTTTAGGCGTCAAATGGGTGTATGAAAAGCTTATGTGTCATATGGGTGTAAAAATATTTTAGGTGTCAAATGGTTTTAAAATATTTTAGGTGTCAAATGGGAAGAAAATAATTTAGGTTTCAAATTGTTGAAAAAAATATGTTGTCGTCCCATGGGAGTAAAAGAATTATTGGCTTCAAATGGGTGTAAAAATATTTAGGTGGCAAAAGAGTGTAAAAATATTTTTAGTTTCAAATGAGAGTAAAAAAATAATTGGTGTCAAACGGGTGTAAAAAATAGTTTACGTCTCAAATGGGTGTAGGTGTCAAATGGGTAAAAATATTTTTCATGTCAGTTGGGTGTAAAAATATTTTAGGTGTGAAATTAGCGTACAAATATTTTATGTCTTAATTAGGTGTAAAAAAAATTTAGGTATCAAATAGGTGTAAAATAGAAGTAAAAGAAAATTAGGTGTCAAATGGGTGTAAAAATATTTTAGGTGTCAAATGGGTGTAAAAATATTTTAGTTGTCAAATGGGAGTAAAAAATATTTAGGTGTCAAATGGATGAAAAAAAATAATTTAGGTTTCAAATGAGTTTAAAAAGAATTTAGATGTGAAATGGGTGTAAAAATATTTTACGTGTCAAATTGGTGTAATAATATTTTAGGTGTCAAATGGGTGTAAAAAACACTTATGTGTCAATTAGGTGTACAAATATTTTAGGTGTCAAATGGGTGTAAAAATATTTTAGGTTTCAAATGGGAGGAAAATAATTAGGTATCAAATTGTTGAAAAAAAAAATTTTGGCATCACATGGGTGTAAAAAACTTTTAGGTGTCAAATGGGGGTAAAAATATTTTATGTGTCAAATGAGTGTAATACTATTTTAAATGTCAAATGGGAGTAAAAAATTATAGGTGTCAAATGGGTGTCAAAATATTTTAGGTGTCAAAGAGTGTAAAAATATTTTTAGTTTCAAATGGGAGTAAAATAATAATTGGTGTCAAATGGGTGTAAAAAATAGTTGACGTCTCAAATGGGTGTAAACAAATTTTAGGTGTCAAATGGGTAAAAATATTTTTGGAGTCACATGGGTGTAAAAAACTTTTTGGTGTCAAATGGGTGTAAAAATATTTTAGGTGTCAAACGAGTGTAAAAATATTTTTAGGTGTTAAATTAGGGTACAAATATTTTACGTCTCAATTAGGTGTAAAAAAAATTTGGGTATCAAATAGGTGTAAAAATATTTCAGGTGTCCAATGGTTGTAAAAATATTTTAGGTGTCAAATGGGTGTAGAAAAAGCTTGTGTCATATGGGTGTAAAAATATTTTAGATGTCAAATGGTTGTAAAATATTTTCGGTGTCAAATTGTTGAAAAACAAATTTTGGCGTCACATGGGAGTAAAAAAATTATAGGTTTCAAATGGGTGTAAAAATATTTTAGGTGTCAAAAGATTGTAAAAATATTTTTAGTTTCAAACGGGAGTAAAAAAATAATTTGTGTCAAATGGGTGTGAAAAATATTTTACGTCTCAAATGGGTGTAGGTGTCAAATGGGTAAAAATATTTTAGGTGTGAAATTAGCGTACAAATATTTTATGTCTCAATTAGGTTTAAAAAGAATTAGGTATCAAATAGGTGTAAAAGTACTTTAGGTTTAAAATAGAAGTAAAAGAAAATTAGGTTTCAAATGGGTGTACAAATATTTTATGTGTCAAATGGGTGTAAAAAATTTAGGTGTCAAGTGGGAGTAAAAAATATTTAGGTGTCAAATGGATGAAAAAAAAAACTTTAGGTTTCAAATGAGTTTAAAAATAATTTAGCTATGAAATGGGTGTAAAAATATTTTAGGTGTCAAATGGGTGTAACTCTAACCAACTGAGGTACAAAATCAATTGGTTATAAATATAACTTAATAACATAGATATAATTCTACACCTTGACCTTATTCCGTATTTATTCAAATTAATTCTAATAAATGTACCTGATGAAGTTGAACTCATGACTTTCATTCCCAACAAGCTCTAGACAACCCAGATTACCTTAACTTCTTAACTTAATAATAATGTAATAAATCAAAATATACCACATCATTCCTTTATTTTTATTTTTTTTAATAATTAAACTTATTTTTCTTGCATCTTACAAAAATTCCCTCTAGGTATTGCCCAACGTGTTTCTTTTGCAAAGGTCAACCATTTTTATATATAAAATATATAAATTATGTAAATAGTAAACAGTGAAAGCGGTAAAACGAATGAAAAAAGCGTTACCAAAAGATAAAATTTCTAAAATTTAAAAACACCAATCTCCTTTGAGTATTGCCCAACTTGTTTCTTATGAAATGTTGAACAATTTTTATACTTAACATGAATCATTTAAATTGTAAACGGTAAAAAGGGTAAAAAAAATTAAAAAAGTGTTACTAAAATATGAAAATTTTAGAATTTTAATTCACCAATTCCTTTTGAGTATTGGCCAAAGTGTTTCTTTTTAAATTTTGAACAATTTTCATCTATAGAATATGAATTATTTTAATTTTAAACGATGAAAACGATAATACAAAATGAAAAAAGTATTACCAAAAGATGAAATTTTTCATATTTAAAAACTCCAATTCCCTCCGATTATTGCCCAATGTGTTTCTTTTGAAATGTTGAACAATTTATATATATAAGATATGAGTCAATTAAATTGTAAACATTGAAAAAGGTAAAAAAATTTAAAAAACTATTACCAAAAGATGAAAATTTTGGAATTGTAATTCACCAATGCCCTTGAGTATTAGCCAAAGTGTCTCTTTTCAAATTTTTAACAAAGTTCATATATAAAATATGAATTATTTACATTGAAAACGGTGAAAATAGTAAAAAATTTTTGAAAAAAACCGTTACCAAAAGATGAAATTTTTCAAATTTAAAAACACTAATCTCCTATGAGTATTGCCCATTCTGTTTCTTTTGAAATGGTCAACCATTTTTATATATACAATATGAATTATATAAATTGTAAATGGTAAAAGCGGTAAAAAGAACGAAAAAAGCGTTACCAAAAGATGAAATTTTTGAAATTTAAAAACACCAATCTCCTCGGAGTATTGCCCAACATGTTTCTTATGAAATGTTGAACAATTTTTATATATAACATATGAGTCATTTAAATTGTAAACGGTGAAAAGGGTAAATAAACTAGAAAAATGTTACCAAAAAATGAAAAATTTAGAATTTTAATGCACCATTACCCTTTGAGTACTGGTCAAAATGTTTCTTTTTAAATTTTGAACAATTTTCATATATAAAATATGAATTATTTAAATTTTAAACGGTGAAACCGGTAAAATGTGTTTCTTTTGAAATTGATGAGTGCGTATTTTTGCCCCCATTCAATGTTTAATTTTGGGTATTTAATTGAATTTGTGTGCTTAAAGAATGATTTAATTAACAATTCTGATAATTAGGCTATTTGAACTTGTATGATAAATATGTCTTAAAAGTGATTTTTAGTTGCATAAATTATTTTTTGATATTTTAACCTTTGTTGGTGCACCTGAAGTTAAGATTAAGCTTATTTAAAGGTGGGAAAATAAATGGATTGAAATTACAAAACACCTTTAACAAAGGCTAAAATCAACAAGTTCTAGAAAACTTACTTTTGTACCCCATACATTACTTATACACCTCTCTCTTTTAAAATGGGTCTCACAAAACCTACTTCTACACTCATGTCTTTGTCTATTTGTACCCCTTTTTCCACTCATAAAATAGATGCACTCAGATGTTGCCATGTGGCAATCCTCAACTTTTAAAATTGGCCAACCAGCACAAGCTACATGGGGTTAATCTCCACTAAAGAATTTGAGCCAATAGCATGTTGCCACGTCATCATCTTCGTCTCTCCCATCAAAAACCCTAAGCAGCCATGGAAACCATCATTACCGCACCACCATCCTTCCATCATCACGCACCTGAGCCGCCGTCAGCCTCGCACTGCGCCGTTAACGTCGAGTGAGCAACACCACAGTTCCGCCATTGCATACCACGCTGGAGAAGAGAAAATCTGAAACCTGCAACCATGTTCGCAACAGCACCATCGGAACAACGGAACAACAGAAAACGCACAACACTATTTCTGCATCTTCACCAGACTCGAGCAATCATTGTAGAACTAGATTCGCGCACACCGTTGGCCACCATAAACGTCACTGGAGCGAAGCCACCGTGGTCTAGGCCATTCCTGCAGAAAATTTGCGTCGCCAACAACCATGAGCAAGCCGCCAGCGAAATCGTGCCACCGCCAGCAGCCCTAGCAGCACCATTCTCTCACCTGCAAAAAATGCGAAAACAGAGTGTCATCACCATTGCAACAAAACCTGAACAGCAGCGCCCACAAACCATTGAAGCTTCTCTCCATGCACCTGCAACATCATCACCACCGCGCCTGGAGCAGCAGTTCGAACCTTCGAACTCCATCATCGTGCGAAAGAAGTCCACAGATCTGCACCTGCGAGTTCATCAACGCTTGCAACAGCACCTGGAAAATGCAAGCCTCCATGGAAGCAACCAAATCGACAGCAGTAGAAAGAGCAACAGCTTCGTTTGAGAAGAGTGTGAGAGTGAAACCCCTAATTCTTGAGACAGAAGATCTACCACGTGGTAGTCTCTCAATAGACACTAAAATGGTCAAAGCCGGTCAAAGTTGTCAAATCTGGTCAAATATTCAAATCTGGTCAAAGACTGGTCAAAAAAGAAGGGTTTAACTGCAAATATTAATATTTTTGGATGTCTCTGCAAATTTGGACTACAGGATTAAAAATGGCTAATTGGGAAAATTAATGCAAATATTATTTGGTTATAATTTATCAAATATCTTTAAATAATTTATTTATTTAATTATATCATAAATTATTAACCAACTATATTTGTAAATATTTTTAAAACTAACTATCTCTCCAAATATTTTTAAAATCACTATAATGATAAATGATATTTATCTTTATTTTAAAAGATATTTGAGAGATTTTAGCAACCGAAAATATCAGCTCAAGTCTCTATCTCTCTATTCTTCTTTCTATTTTTATTTTATTTTGCATTCATGGAGTTCTAAACTTCTTGGGTTGATTCCATTGTAATTTCTTAATTGGATTCTGAGGTTAGATCAATTAATTTGTTTATTCTTTTGATTCTTGTTGTGATTTATTTTAATCTATGTCTTTTGGTTCTTAATTTAGTAAAAGTAATGATTTTTTTATTGTAGCAAGTTAGCATGGTGTTAAATCTACATAACATAACAATCGTATGAGTCCAAGGGTTTTTAAATTTTAATTGAGAAGTTACTTTGATTAATTTTAGAAACTTTCATATGATTGAATGAGTTTTTGCTAATAATTGAGAA
>Ga0214543_1009198_pt1 | contig 15561 bp, 8 predicted proteins | sample CNSS2metaG_FD_160094 | JGI IMG/M metagenome (GOLD analysis project Ga0214543, IMG submission 160094) | Root nodule microbial communities from cowpea collected in UCLA plant growth center, Los Angeles, California, USA - CNSS2 | ecosystem: Host-associated > Plants > Roots > Nodule | place: USA... | reverse complement strand
TTTTTTAATGAAAGGATGCTTTCAATAACTTTTTTTTTATTCAAAGTAGCTTTTGTTAATGTTGGATTTAAAGTTCTTATCAATTGGATCGAGTTTACAAAATTATATAAATTCAAAATTTAATGGATACTTAATCATTTAACTTTATTTTATTGTGTAATATGCTATTTAAAATATCTGTAAAATTATACAATTTTGATTATGCATCTGCAAATGTCTGATTCATAGAAAATTTTATGTACATGATGATCACAATAGTTTCGCATGGTTTACTGGTTGAATTGATAAAATTTAGTGAGGTAAAAGTTACTGGAAGTGGCATTTTACTATGTTTAACATCAGGTGTAATTCTATATTCGGTGTGTGTTTGTCTATATAATTAATATAAGGACACCTTCAACAACATTTTTTGGGAAATTTATTTCATTTATTAACTTGCGTCTGTTGGAGTTTCATCAAATTTATTTTGATATGCCTTCTACAGTATAAGTGAATGTTTACAAAATGATAACGAGAGCATTAAGATTGTATACCAAATTTTCTTCGTCAGTTTTTCATTGTAATTTTTTGTATGGCATATCTTTCTGGCAGTCTGTCAACTGAACTGTGGTTTGTAATGGTTTTGTTCAATACAGTTCGTAAATTTGGAGTCTGATGTCTCAGCCTCTTTTGGTTACTGAAGATGAAGGGCAGACCACTGTCTCAATGGTAGCGTCTGCATCTTCACCATCGATGGAGTGTTTCACCCCACATGAGGCTAGATTGAAAGAACGCAATTACCTGGGATTGGCAGATTGCTCTTCGGTGGAGAGTTCTGCTGTCCCGAGCTTGTCTGGTGAGAACAAGAACCTGAATTTGAAGGCTACTGAGTTGAGGCTGGGCCTTCCTGGATCCCAGTCACCTGAAAGGGATCCAGATCTTTTCCCATTGACCTCAGCAAAACTTGACGAGAAGCCACTGTTCCCTTTGCTTCCTACAAAGGATGGAATCTTCACATTGTCCCAGAAAACTGTGGTCTCCGGCAACAAAAGAGGTTTTGCTGACACAATGGACACTGAGGTGATAAGTGTTCCTTTTAACTAAGGTTAAATAAATGTTTCATACTACTTCTGAGTCTGATTCTTTACACTCTGTTGTTTGGGGAAGTTTCCTGGAAATGCAGGGTTAAACATGATGCTATCACCTAAAGCTTCTGGGATTCAGCCATCCATAGTGAAAGAAGTACCAAGCAAGGTATTACAGGAACGTTCTTCTGCAGCAAATGGAACTGGTCTTAACCATTCAGGAACTTCTATCAGTGGCAGTGCACCTGCTTCCAAGTAAGGGAAACTTGCTAGATCAATGATCTATACTCTTCGGGAGGATCTTGAAGTTGGAGAAAATACTTCAAAAGGTGTATTCCATATATTTCTAATTATGCTAATTAGTTCATATCTGTGATAGGGCACAAGTTGTTGGTTGGCCTCCTATAAGATCATTTAGGAAAAACTCATTGGCCACCACTTCAAAGAACAATGATGAAGTAGATGGAAAACCAAGTCCAGTCGCACTCTTTGTGAAGGTCAGCATGGATGGTGCTCCCTATCTGAGGAAAGTAGATCTAAGAAATTATACAACATACCAGGAACTGTCTTCTGCCCTTGAGAAGATGTTCAGCTGTTTCACTCTAGGTGATATGTTAGAGACGTTACGGCCATGATTTGCTTAAGCGAATTATTTACTTCTTATTATTCTTGTGATATTTATTGGTCACTTTTTTTTTTTTTTCCATTCTAAAAGGTATCTGTTGTATGAGTTTATCATTTATGACATGTGTATAATACCAGGTCAATGTGGTTCCCATGGAGTGCCAGGAAGAGAAATCTTGAGTGAGAGCAAGCTGAAGGATCTCCTGCATGGTTCGGAATATGTACTGACTTATGAAGATAAAGATGGTGACTGGATGCTTGTGGGAGATGTACCATGGGAGTAAGTTTCTGAACCTTTTGTGGCTCTAACAATCTCTGCATTTTCTACTTTTCGTTGTATTGTTTTTATAATTGTGGGAGATATGCCCTGGGAGTAAGATTCTGAACCTTGTTTGAGCTATAACAATCTTTGTGTTTTCAACTCCTCGATTTATTCTTCTAGAAAGCTATACCTGTTTCTATAATAATCGGGCAAGGTGCTTTGGCAAGTTTATGAAGTGATAAAATATTCTTGAATCAGTGATATGTGCAATTTGTTGCCAACAACTCCAATTGTTAAGGAATTTTCCACCTGAAAATTTTAGTTTTATAGATTTCTGCTTCCTAGTCAGATACTGTAACACATCTCATATGTTCATTTTTTTCTCATTTTTTTCTTTAATTACAGTTGTTGACTTTTTGTGGGGTTTTCATCAAACTTAATTATCTAGAGTGATTTATAGTTGATTGACAATAACTGTAATAATATTTTCATTGAAAGTGGATCAAATTTAAGCTCTTCCAATAAAAGTTTGACTTCATTCTAAAATGACTGTTTTCTTTCTATTATGAGACTCAGGTTCCATTTTTTAATGTTCCTCGATTTGTGAAAATTTGGGGCAGGGGTTATCATATTCAGTGCAGAACACAGAGCTTTGAATTTTAATGTATGTTATAAGTTTGTTTCATGGTTGCACACTAAGACCTTGGTCATGGTGATTTTCGTGTATTGCCACTCAGTTATGCTTCCTATTGGAATTTGCTAATATTCTCATTCGTACTGGTATCAAGTCTAGCAAATTAGTTCTATTTGTACCGAGAATTTATAAATTGGAAGAATGATGGAATCGAATAAGTGAATTGTTGTTTTTTCACTTCACTCTAGCTTGCATCCTATGGCTAACTGCAATTTTTCTTTTGTTTGCAGTATGTTCATTGAGACATGCAAAAGGCTAAAAATCATGAAGGGTTCTGATGCCATTGGCTTAGGTATGTATTCTGGGTGATAATTCGTTTTGATAGACTCGGGGCTTCTGTTTTAAATCGAAGGGTAGCTATGCAGGGTTAATAGCCGGTCGTAGATAATGATAATAATACTGGATTTTGTTATTTTCAGACAGTGCTAATTTATGTTTATCCACTAAATGAAAAAGGGTTTAATTCAAGTATAAGCTGGATTGAGTTTGCATGAAACATGTATAACACAAGGAATCCATGATTGAAATACATTATTTATGTATGCAATTGACGACTATGGTTGCCTACAGTTTGTTATTTCCTTGTAAATTGTAACTTAATGAAAAAACCAGCTTCTGTTCAAGGATGCTTAAATGGCTTTTCCTTTTCTTTGCAGCTCCAAGGGCCATGGAAAAGTCCAGGAGCAGGAGCTAGTCGTTGTTGGAAGTGTTGACTGCGTTTTGTCTAGTTTACTGAAGTTGCTGAATATGAGAAAGGTGTGGAAAGAAAACTATGGTATAAACGAGCGAATGCCGGGTTTTGATGTTTAACTGCTATTAAAGATGTTTTCTATTATTAAAAATCCCAGAATAGTGTCTTGTTCTTTTGTTTGTGTTACATTTGTTTCAATATAATACCTTGTGAAGCTACCTTGAATATTAGTAATTGTGGACTCTGTAATCTTTATAGGAACCGTTTGTTTGGATAAGCCGAAAGTATGTTATAAGTTTTCTATGATTTACTATTCCTTAGTTTTTCTTTCTCTTGAAAGGCATATTTTCACGCCTACCTCGTATTCAATCAAATGATTCCTTGGGGACCAGTTTCGCTTCAGAGTAATCTGGTTAAAGATAATTTATGAAATTGAATTAATTTTATTTTGTGACTTTTACTTATTGGTCTATAGGAACACTTCACATGTATACAAGAATTGAGCTAGACTTGGTGGAAAGACGAATTTATAGAAAACTATTTTTTGTCGTTTCTATTTTTGCTTTAAGTGACATTTGTCTTTCAAACCATTTTTTTTTTTTTGTGTACAACTTTTTGGTAGGAGTTTTCTTAAAAGGTATAGTTATCTCTTTAGCTTGTTAATGTGTTTCGACTTGACAAGGTCTTTTAAGGGCGATTTATGGGAGAAATTCAATAACAAATGAGATTTTATTTTCAATTCAACTTAGATTCATACTTATATTTTTAACAATTTTTCTTGTAAGAGTGAGTTTCCTCGCCTTTATATAAATATCTCGGTGATATTCCTATATTTTTATCACAACAATGAGATATATTTATTCAATATTGTTTTTATCGCAAATAGACTTATTCTATATTGCTTTTATCTCATTTATTTTCCATTAAAGGGGACATTCATATTAGTTTTATATTAGTTTATCTCGTTCGAATTTTGTGATTAAAATTAGACTTTATGCAATAGAAAAGAGAATTTAGCAAGTTGTATTAGTAGTTATGGCTTGACTTGTCTACTCCATGGGAGAGATAGGTAATACGAAATAATCTATTGGTTGGGCTTAGGGATGTCAACAGAGATCCTTTACTCTACCAGCTGTATAAATATTTATTCCGTATTTGTATCTATATTCGTGCGGGTATCCGTTATGCGTGTATTCGTATATTTTTTTTAATATTCATGAATACTCGTAGGTATTTACAAAAAAAAATTAATATATAAAAACAAATTTTAACAATAAATTCAAATAAAAATGCAGTGCATAACATTTATAAATTTTAAACAAAGTGCAAATAATACATTTAAATAATGTTGAATGACCTTCTATAAATAAAGGGAGATTTTTTAGTACCAATTGATGAAAAATAACCCATTCATAATCAATGTGTTAATATTTTAATCATTTTTTTAAATTTTTTTAATTTAAGTTAGAGTATAGCGGGTACGGATATCCACGATTACAAATACTATAATATCCGTATATGTACCGTTAACATGCGAGTATAAAAAATGCTCGTATCTGTTACTCGTGAGTATCTATTTTCAATATTCATTTTCTACCCATTACGAATTTTATCTGTAAATACTTACGGATACAGATTTTTTTGACATCTCTCGTTGGGCTTAAGAGAAGCTAGCACTTTCAAAGGAAGTAGGATTAAAATTATATTCATGTATCCTTAAGTTATTCTGCAAAGTTTATGGTGATGTAATGCAAAATACAAAGGTTTGGTATGAGATCTTATTACATAGATCATATATTATATGTAGGTCGAAGCATTCATGCTTCGTTTAATTAAAATTCTTTACCGAAAAAAAAGAAACGAAAACGAGATAATCTACTGGATCATTTATATTTTGTTTAATTAAAAGTTAAAATAAAATTAATTTGAAAGATTAAATTTTTAATGTTATAATTCAAATATTAAAAAAACTTAAAAATTAAATTATAATTGAGTAACTTAATATATAAAAATAATAATCGTTTTTTTAACCTTTTCAATTAGATATTAATTAATTGGCTTAAATAGTAGTTTGATCATAGTTTTCGTTCAGTCTGTTCAATGTGGTCCTACTTTTGATTCTTTTTTTCAATTTGATCTTAATATTGGTAAATTTTTTTCAATTTGGTCTTTTTCGCTAACACCGTTAAAATAGTTAACGGATGTAAACAGTAACCGTCACATGTCATTTTTGTGATTTTTTTAATTTTTTTTAATTTTTTTAATTTTTTTTATTTTTTTTTAATTTTTTTAATTAAAAAAAAAATCCACGTGTCAAGCTAATATCATGTCACGTGTCAAAATCATATTTTTATATTCAATTTGGTCCTAATATTCGTTATTTGTTTTCAATTTGGTCATAGTTTTTTTTTTAATTTAGTATTTTTATTCCCCTCCAAAGACAAAATATAATTTGTATATAAATGTTATATGGATATTCTTATTAAAATACATATTTTTATTAAATATTTTTAATTTAAAATTAGAGTTGGTTTAAAATTAAATATTTTTAACCTCTTAAAATTTTAAATTAATGGTGTTATTGTTTTTTCTTTTCGTTTTAATTTTAAACTAACTCTAATTCTAAATTAAAAATATTTAACAAAAATATGCATTTTAATATATACAAATTAAATTTTGTCTCAATTTGGAAAGGAACAAAAATGTTAAATTTAAAAAAAAAAAGAATTAGGACCAAATTGAAAATAATTAACGAATATTGGGACCAAATTGAATATAAAAAACTGACTCTGACACGTGACATGATATTAGCTTGACAAATGAATTTTTTTTAAATTAAAAAAATTAAAAAAAAATAAAAAATAAAAAATCACAAAAATGACACGTGACATAATATGAGCTTAACACATGTACATTTTTTTAGATAAAAAAATTAAAAAAAATTAAAAAATTAAAAAATTAAAAAAATTAAAAAAAATTAAAAAAAAATCACAAAATGACATGTGGCGGTTACTGTTCACATCCGTTAACTATTTTAACGGTATTAGCGAAAAGGACCAAATTGAAAAAAATTTACCAATATTAGGGCCAAATTAAAAAAAAAAACAAAAGTAAGACCACATTGGAAAAACCGAACGAAAATTAGGACCAAACTACTATTTAAGCCTAATTAATTATTTAAAATTTTTAGAATCTTTACACATGTTCTGTTATATATATATATATATATATATATGTATGTATTTAGGTTGTTCGTGAATTATTTTTTTAACAACTACTTATTAGTTTTATCCAAATGTTTGATTTTTTTTCTAAACATTATTTTTAACTAACTTAGGATTGATTTAAACACATTTTTTGTATAAGCTCTTTTTGAGGGAGAAAAATAAAAAAGAAAATTGAAATGAACCCTTTTTTAATTAAAATTAACTTATGCATGAATTAGTTTATATAACAAAATATAACTTATAGAAAAGTTAAATTTATTTATTTCTCTACAAAAAACTTATGAAGAAACTCCTTCCTGTATATAATATACCGTCATTTGTTAATGCTTGGAAGATTTCTTTTCCAAGCTTACTCTGACACCCTAAAAAGGCCTGAGGGAAAAAAAAAAAGATAGTTCTTCCTCCATCCTATTCTGACTTTTAGATCTCTAACGTAATCACTACAAATAAACATCTTCCACTTTAGGACCTTCATTTCTTTTCACAAGTTTCTTCACGGGTAGAAGGCATCTTCTTCCCGCAACTCCATAAATTTCTCCTTCACCTTCACACAGAAGATTTTTTTTTTTTTGATTGTATAATTTGTAAGTCAAAATATTTTTGTCCATAAGCCTTTTATCTTTTGGATTACACAAAAGTTACTTTTGATATCAAATTGTGTAATTTAAAAACTTTTTAAAGAAAAAAAAAAAAGCTTTCAGATTGTACAGTCTGAAAATGATTTGGAAGTTATTTTTTACTTCTAAAATTGGCATCCAAATTGTAAAATCTAGAAAGGTCAAAATGGAATTTTGCTTATACAGTGGGTGCAGGGAAAATTTTATGAAGGTGCAGAAATAAACTGCCTTGGTAGAATGCTGTTCACAAAATTTCTCTCATGGCAAGGTAAGAATATAAGTTTCTCAACTTAAAAGAAAATTACTTTAAAGCTTAAGTATCATTTTATTCTTATGTCATTTACCAGGTAGATAATAAAGTTTGGCTTAATGTTTTAGTCCCCTAATTTGTTGGTTTGGTTTATTTTGATTTCTTTATTATTTTTTAGGTTCAATTTGGTCCTCTAATTCTTTAGAAAGTTAATTTGGTCTCTGTCTTTAAGTTGATATTAACACCATGTCCGTACATATCATGTGTTATTTTGTAGAATTTTAATTTTTTTTAAATTTTTTAAAATTTAAAATAAATAAATAAACTACATGTGTCACTTTATGATTGTGACATGTGTCAATTTGAGAATTATTTATTTATTTATTTATTTTTTATTTTTAAAAAAATACTGCCACGTGTCAAGCTAATATTAGTTTTTCTCAATTTAGTCATCTATTTGAAATTTTGATTCAATTTAGTCTCCCAATTTTTTAAAATAATTCAATTTTGTCATCTCCAATCTGAGACCAAATCTTAAGCTTAATTACAACTTATATATTCATTGTTAAAATATTTTTTTATCATTTAAACATCAAATCACTCCCTAAATACTCATGCTATTTTATTTCTTACATTTTTTCACTGATAAATTTTTACATTTGAAATTTTGTACACATGTAAAAATTTTTTTTTAATAGTTAGATGGAGTAATTTGATCTATAAAAATATTAAAAATTATTTTAATACGTATATATAAGTTGTATTTTAGTTTAATTTACTAATTTGGTCTCAAAGTAGAGATGACAAAATTGAATCATTTTAAAAAATTTGGAGACTAAATTGACAAAATTGTAAATAGAAGGATTAAATTGAAAACAGTCATGGTTAATCTATCACGTGGCACAATCATCACGTGACACTTTTTTTTTAATTAAAAAAATAAAAATAAAAAAATTCTCAAGTTGACACGTGACACAACTATGACGTGACACGTGATAGTTTAATTTTAAAAAAATATTAAAAATTCCACAAAATGACACGTGGCATATACGAAGACAATATTAACGTCAACTTAACGACAAAGACCAAATTGAACATTTTTAAAGAATTAGATGACCAAATTGAACCAAAAAATAATAAGGTGACCAAAATAGTAATGAAGCCTTCATGTTTTTAATAAAAAAATACCATGTTATATTAATATCATAAGACATACAAATTTCTCATAAGTTCGTGTAATCAATTACATAATTCTAGTCATTCCAAAGGTTCTAATTTCGAAAATTCATAATTTCTAAACCATGATTTTTTTCCCATTATAAGCTAATTGTCAAAATCTATTTGTTCTAATGAGTGATTTTAAGTATCATATCAGATGAAAGATAAATATGAAGAACTATTATTGAAATAATTTGATTTTCTTTATACATAATAATATAACTTGTTTAATGCTACTAATTACACATTGTAAACAAGTATATCTATAAAAATTAAATAGAACATTACATATTCTCCTAGCATACAGAATATTAATGTATCTAAAAAATTGAATATGATGCATTTACTGGTGTTTGTTCACCTGCTGTTATAAATATGCTCCTAGCATACAGAACACCTTTGAGCAACTGGTGTTTTTATACACCGCTACCTCATCATAGGTTTCATTGAGAATATTTCGATGCATTGTATTGTATTTGTTCATAATTAAGTTGAGCAAAGTGTGCTACTTTAGAATTCTCATTATAAATATCGAACTTTATGGTTGTCTATGTGCTATCAGAAGTTTCGATGATTATTATTTGGTTAAGCATTGTTAGTGATGCAGGGTGGATTCGTGCATTCGAATTATTCCTGGACTAGTGCAGGATTGATTGTTAACCAAAAGCATAGAATAATAATGATAAAGATACATTGATGGTGGTTTGCTGTTTCTTCTAGCTAGATTCAATAATGCTTATTTGAATTTAATTAAGGAGAGCCAAAGAAAAGAACATATGATGATGTTGTGTCTGGAGGAAACACAACGTTTTCAAAACCATAGCTTTTGATGCTAGTGCGTGCATCTTTTAAATATTAAAATATAGAATCGGTTGCAAAATGGTATATATTATACAGGAAGAAGAAGTTTGTGTTATGATAGTGGTTAAAGAGACTTTGATAAATGTATCTAGGAGCAATAGATTAGAAGATTTGGTAGTTATGCATAAATGTATTAGAAATATGATCTATTTTTTCCTCTTACAAAGGCGTTGTATTCAGATTTAGTTTTTCTGATAAAATTTTAGTATTGTAAATCTTATATCGACTAGAAATAAGATAAATTTACAGTAAGGGAGAATATACATATATCACAGTATACATTACTTTTTTAAGATTAAGTTAAGTTTATCAGAATCACCTGAAATCGATCCTAATCAGATTTACAGTATATAAATGGACATTAATCTTAGTGGATGAACTCAATAACTTCTGGATATTCTTACAATAAAGGGGAATGTAAATTGAAGGAAATAATCCTTTTGCTTTTTCCACTATACACAAAAAATGGCAATAGAATTTTGGTGGTGGTCATGTGGGAAAAATAGCATCACAGTTACAAAATAGGAATTCCTGAAAGTGGTCTTAGGAGCATATGAGAACCATAAAAAGTGGATGACTTAGTGGGAATCAATATTACGTTCTTCTTTTGAAATAGATAACTGGGTGGACTTTCTAACAGAAAGAAGATTTGATTGGTCCTTTCATTTATTCAAAAAGCACCACAGTCTAACAACAGTGATTGGAAGTGACATGCTTTTAACAACAAAATTCTGCATGCAAGTACATTATTACTATTACTATTGGCCAACTTAATGCAAATGCCGAGTGATAAAACTCAAAATTGTAGGAAGTTGAAACTTCCCCCTTTCCTCACAAACATCCCTTTCATTCACAGGAAAAAGTAGAGCCTGATGGATTGATCGAAAATGAGAAGAGGATTGAACACTGAGAACTTAGTGGACACTGGACACTCTTTGAGTGCATTACCAGAAACAAATTTTTCTTTTTCATATTTCAGTTTGAGTCCAACCACATTATCCATAAGTTTTCATTTTCACCACAGCCACTAATGGATTAAATAATTGGTGTGAAGATTTCTACCTCTGGAAAATTAGAAATGAACCTCTTCTTTGAAACAGCTGTTGCTGGTTCAGAAGTCACTTTCAAAGTAATTGGAGTTTACACATAATTTTTTCCACTATACGCAAAAATGATTCCAACCTTTCTATTATGGAGACATTCTGGTCTTCAGAAATTGAGTAGCTAAGATTTAATAGAATTAGATAAATATCTGATGTGTCTCATCATTCCAGCAATTAAATATTAATGTGTATGAGTATGACACAAACCATCATTAAATGTTTAGCATGTTCAGTCTCATTGCATGTCATAAAGAATATAGTAAGTCCATTTACTTAACAGAAGAGCAACATTCCAAAAGATATCCAAGAATTAAACCTGGTTGGTAGCATCATCAATCTCTTTCAACCCATATACTCTAGAGTCTTCTAATTTTTGTCACAAGTGAAGTACAAGCGAAGAAAGAACAAACACAGATCAGCACTGGAAGCTGAAATTTTTTAGATTTTCCCTCGTTTGTTGATAAGGATTTGCTCTGACACGGTGCTCAGAACATTTTTTGGACGACAATTTGACAACGCTAATCAAAAGGACAAAAAATCCTCCAAATTTTGTTCCTAAGATTTTCATCAAAAACATTTATATCAGACAATCAAAATTGAAACCACACACACGATGGGGGGGTTCCCTGATTCATGTGTCGTAAGTTGCCACATTGCCCATTGGAAAACCATAAACACGAACCGTGGATTAAGCTAAGGTTACCAATGTTTCTCTCTGAACTATCCTTCGTGTTGTGATGCAAAGAGTCCACGCGTTTCTTCTGAAACCACGCCATTACGGAACGTCATGTTTTGGTAGTCAATGTCACTGCTGAAACATTGTGGTACTGGGTGTCACTGTCGGAAATTAAAGGTCCCTGATATCCTTAATTGTCTTGCTTTTTGAAAAGCATGTGACGAGAACATTCTGTGTGCATATATCGTTTTGCTGTGCCACAATTTATTGATACTGAACCCGATGTGGTACACTCTGATGGCCAAAACTGTCCCATGCTTACACCTACTTCTGGCATAAACTCCTTCTACCAAAATGAATACGACACCACTTGACAGTCGTTTTGAAAATGATTGCCTTATAAATGTTGTAATATGCTGATGAAGACTAAAAACTACTCCTTAGGACCTGCTATGTGAGAGACACATAGTTTTTTTACCTATAATGCATGATGTTTTATTAAAGTCTAATAGACTGAGATGTTTTATTATAGTGTACTATGTGAGACTGATTCATATTTGGTTGGTAGTAATGGTAGCATTTATGAGGCATGACATGTGTCCCAATTATTGCAGATCCTCACCAACCTTGAAAAAAAACCCTTTCATTCTGCAGAATATAGAATAAAATGGTTGGTCCTAACTACACCAGATTTGTGGAATTCATTATTCCTGCTTGCAATTTGATCTATGTAAGTAAGTTATGTGTATATATTTGTTGGCAGTTTCTAGGAATATCTTAAGTTCTAACCATACGTCCATCTATAGGCTACATAAAATGGAAACAAAATAAATGTCCAAGGGAAAAAGATATTTTTCATGTTAAGTTCTGGTTTTTCTTTAATTTCTTCTTCGTCATTTTATTTTAGTTATTTTTTTGCGATTTTAGTCTCACCATTTTTAAGAGATTGTAATTTTATTCTAATTCTCAAAATAAAAAATAAATAAATGCTTCATCATTGAGAATTAATTTTTTTTTGAATTTCCTAAAACAGGAAAATTAAAATTGCTAAAAAGAAAGAAAAAAAAAATTTAAACAAATTATTACTGGAGAAAAAATTACACCAATTAACTTGAATATTTTATATGATTCATAGAGATAAGATAGAGATAAGGTAGATTTTTCCATAATTGCACAATTATTTAAGGATGACAAATAAATATGTTTCCGTGAGTATTATTCGAACTCATCTCCATTTTGAAGGGAATTCTTATATTGATTCAGTATTGGTTATGGAAATGAGGATGGGTATATACATATCTGTCGCATTCCATACCCGCATCCCATACCCGCCTCATCTTCCTCCCCGTTTAAATTAACTAAGTATCCATAAGTTATCTAGTAACCTAATACATAGACACATAGATACACATACACACACATAGACACAAACACACACACACACACACATGCACGCACAAACACACACACACGTACGTGCGTACACACACATACGCGTACGCGTGTACACAAACACACGCGCACACCCACATACACAATGCAAAATTAGAATTGGTCCCTGCTTGAAAATTTGATTTTGTTTAGCAATATTATTTTGTTTAAAAATTAATCTAGCCACGTGAAAGCAGAGGAAGATGCATGTTTAGAGACACCTTTGGAGGATGAGGAGCTATCAGTTAGAGTAGGTAAAAGTCTTAAGGAGCTTTAGTAATAGTTAGTTTATGTATAGAGATTGTTGATTTAATTTAAGTGTATAAATAATACTTTCTTAACCCGATCTTTTGTAAGACTATATTAATATATTTTGTAAACTGAATTATCTATTTTTGAATATTATTATGAAAGGTCTTATTTTATTAGTTTTATATTACTACTAAAATAGGATGTCACAAAAAATACTAAATTCATGCATTAAGTTGGAGGACTAAATTGAGTCAATGTTTTGAAAAGGGACTAATTCCAATTTTTACTTAACATTAAGAGATCAAAAACATATTTAACTCTATATTTATTTAAATTAGTGTCAACTAAGTGAATGTTAATGATAATTTTTTTTATAAATATTAAAAATAAATAAAGTTAGTGTCACCTTAGCAAATATTAGGGTTATTATTTTTAATAATTTATTTATTTAAGTTAGCATTGCCTTGATTGAGTCATGACATCTTAGACCTCAACAAAATTATATAATTAATTGATATTTACTATTTTATCTTTCTTTTTATAATTATAAAAGTTTTTCTAAATGATTATAATCCTCTTAAAAATAGGTAGTCAATTTGAAAGTTATCTTTTAACATCTAAACAATCGCTTGACAATATATTTTTAGGGGTAAGAGAATCATAAAAAAGCAAACGTTTGCAATTGTAAAACTTAAAAAAAAAAGGACAAAATAATGAATAGTAATTGATTGTATAGTTTTATTAAGTGTCAAGATATCATAGTTCGAATATCTTTTAGATAAACTTTAAACTAATATTTATTTAAAATAATTTTTTGAATTAATAAAGAATAGATATTATAAAATATCGAATACAATATACAATTCAGTTGAACGAAATTATTCCAATTTTTTTTATGTGTGACAAAAATGTATTGATGCTCATTTGGATTAAAAATTTACAGAATAAGTTTGAATTAAACATAAAAATTAGTGTATTACGATGTGATTATGTTTGGATAAATTTGTTTCCTTCAAAAACATGTTCCAATATATTTTATTCAGAAATAGTTTGATATGAAATTTTGTTTAATATTAATAAATAAAGAAAAGTACTTCTACTTGATGTTGTTGTTTAATAATAAACACTAAAAAAGATGAGCTTTCGAAAACAACTCATATATTGCTTCCAATTAAAACTTCAGTTTAGTATTAAATGCAGATGTAAAATTTTACATAATAATAAACTAAATTTTGTATGTTGAAGTGTCCAAACTTGTATCCAAACATAGCCTACAAAAACATAATTTAAACATTCTTTTTCATAATTCTTGAATGGGAATCATCCAAGATTCTCTTCTGTGAATTTAAAATTTCACAAAACATTTAGGTGATTAATTATTTCTATTTCAAGATCATGTTTAAATATTCACTTAAACATTTTTTACTTTCACTCGAGTCATGTAAGTAACTTGATCGTTACCGATCAACCGTACTATTTAAAGATATTTTGATATTTAAGTTAGTTTAAATTCAATCTGTCAAAATCAGAGGCGGAGCCTCATAAGAGCAGGGAGGGACCTAGGCCCCCCCAAATATTTTTGATTTTTTCCAAAATTATATATCCATTTTTTTTAATTTTTAAAAATTTTGAAAATTTTAAAATTATATATAGTATATTTTAAAAATTGATGATAATTAAATTGTGTCTCTTTATTTATTTTATAAAATACAATATTTAATGTTAATAAATAATAAATAATAAAAAAAATATTTAGGTTTAATTAGTCTTCTAATATCTGTTTTCGTATAAAAATATCAAATTGCCACTAAATTGAAAGTAAAAGAAGTGGAAGATCAACTTATATTTTTGGAAACAATAACCAAAAGAGTAATTAAATCAAACATTTATTAAAATATTTTTTATTTTCTTCCGTCACTGGCTTTTAAAATTTTGACAAAATTGTACTCATCTCTCTATCATATGTTTTTTTTTAAGAAAAAATGAAGTTAGACACATACTCATTATGTTTGCTCTCATTTCTCATCTGTTTCCTTCATTTCTCGAAGAAAAAAAATGTAACTTTCTCTTGTCTTACTTGATGATGAAATATTACTTTAATAGTTATTAAATTATTTTTTATCTCATGAGCCTTTTGTATACTTACTTTTTATGATTATAGAAGAAAAAAAATCATGTATTATATGTTTTTTTATAACCGATTCTTAATTGTGACTTGATTATAACATATTTTTCTTCTAATACTTATTTCTCTCAATATTTTATTAGATTATGATAAATTATTTTTTAGTATATTTAAAAAAAAGCATATCCATGAAGAATAAAATAATGAATTTATTTTGTAGGAGTAGTAAGAGGGAAGTTACACGTGAAGATGAAAACAAGTTAAATTATATTTCTTCATATCTTTTAAAGTATTTAAAGCATTATACTAATAATCCAATCTAACGATCCAATTGTTTTATAGAAAAATTATTTTTAAAGTGTTATACTAATGGTCCAATCAAATGATAAAAAAATTATATTATTCTAGTCCCTCCAAAATTTTTGGTAAAGATCTGACATTGGTCAAAATAATATTAAATATATAT
>Ga0214543_1009195_pt1 | contig 15564 bp, 10 predicted proteins | sample CNSS2metaG_FD_160094 | JGI IMG/M metagenome (GOLD analysis project Ga0214543, IMG submission 160094) | Root nodule microbial communities from cowpea collected in UCLA plant growth center, Los Angeles, California, USA - CNSS2 | ecosystem: Host-associated > Plants > Roots > Nodule | place: USA... | reverse complement strand
GAAAGCCCTGCGCTTGAACCCGTTGCTGCAACCTTTACTGATTCCGTTGCTCATCAATCACACTTATTCATGTGAAAATTTGTAATACGTTCCATCAAATATAATATTATTAATTTATAATTTATTGTCTAATTCTTCTTCTTAATTAAAAAAATAAACCATAGTAACATTATTTAACAATTGTTATTGATCATTTAAACCTTCTCATGAACACTAACGTTTTTTTTTTTAATTTATATGATTAGTTATTAAATGAAAAAGTTATGCCATTATTGAAAGACTTATTTGATGGTGATGAAATAAAGAAGTCCTACCATTATTGGAAAACTTTAGTAACACATAAAATGAAGAAATTGTGTTATTATGGGGAGACTCTAGTGCTAGAAATGAAAGGAAGAAGTTATATTACAATGGAACGATTGTTGTGTAGTATGAAAAGTACACTAAAAATAAAATATATTAAAAAAACAAATATTTAATGTATTTAACTTTTATTTAACAACGAATAGAATAAAAAAAAGTAGTTTCATTGTACATATAATAAGATATTTGGTGAAGAGAAAATAAAAAATATAATAAACAAATATTTAATGTATTTAACTTTTACTTAATAACTGATAGAATGAAAATAAAAAGTAGTTTTACATTACATGTAATAACATCTTTGATGAAGAGAAAATAAAATATATTAGAAAACAAATATTTAATGTATTTAACTTTTACTTAATAACGGATAGAATGAATATTTTTTTTACTGTACATCTAATAACATCTTTTTGTGTGGTGACGAGAAAACAAAATATATTAAAAACAAATATTTAATGCATTTAATTTTACTCGATAACGGATCGAATGAAAAAAAAAAGTAATTTTATTGTACATCTAATGACATTGGTGAAGAGAAAATAAAATATTAAAAACAAATATTTTATGTATTTAACTTTTTTTTATTCTATTCGTTATCTACTTTCTTTCTCTCTCCTAAGAATATTTAATGTATTTAATTTTTACTTCATTGATATTAAAAATCATAAAAAAAAAAAAACTTTAACAAGAAAGCATATAAAGTGTATGATGACTTCAACTTTACACACTACAAAAAAGTCATTCTATTGTAATACAACTTCTTCCTTTTATCTATAACACTAAAGTTTTCTCATAATAACATGACTTCTTCATTTCATACAAGTCTTACCATAATGGCATAAATTTTTTATTTCATAACCATCAAAGAAGTCTTCTCATAACGACACGACTTCTTCATTTTATAACTTCAAAGAAATCTCTTCATAATTGCACGAATTTACTTAAAAGGTAATTAACTTTTAATCAAAGTCGTTTGATCATGTGACGACTTTATCCTATACACGAAAGTCTCCTCATCTTCGCACAATTTCAACTCAAATTAAGTGAAGTATTATTTGACTGACACAACTTCTTTATAATAAAGTTGTCCCGGCTTTTCATGACTTACCTAGGATGGATTTTTTTTTTAATTTGCACTAATTTTGTAATTTCCAAAGGGAATTGCACCATACTAGATTTTCTATGCACTTATAAGCTTTTCTTTACATTCCAACGTTGTTATGTCTATTTATTTCGTTCAAATTCTACTATTCTTCAATTGTTCATCATTCTTCAAATTTGTTTCTACTATGATTTTCGTTACAATTTCCTAATGCATTCCATAATGTGTTAAATGTTTGATAGTACTCTTTATTACATTTGTAATTAATTTTTCCATTGGTTATATATATATATATATATATATATATATATATATAACACTACAATAATTTTATTAATTATCGACGAATTTTTACTGATGACAAAGAATTTGCTGGTAAACTCAAATTTACTAATAAATGTTTTGACAAATTTCACAAATTAATTTACTAACGAATACTTTCGCTGGTAACAAATTTGTCCGTAAAATTCGTTAGAAAAAATCGTCGATAAATTACTATTTGTGTTACTGACCAATGCTTTCGTCAGTAACTTATAATTATAATTATCGATGGTAAAATTCGTCAACAAGGTCCATCGATAAATTACAATTCATATCACCAACAAATATTTTTGTCGGTAACTTATTATTACAATTACCGAGGTATTTCTTATCGGTAAATCTGTTAGACATGTGGGCGGCAAATTTTGCATCCACTCTAATGGAGTTTTTTGTATATTAAGGGGTGATCAGTGAGGAGAAGAAGAAAAAAAGAAGAGGAGGAAGAGGAGAAGGTGGAGGCTTTGTAGTGAATTACTAATGGCTCGGTGGTGATGCAACAAAGGCTAGATGGTGAAATGATGGGACATGGGCCTTAACGTGGAGGTGCGCCAATGACATGTTAGAAACACATAGGCAGTGGTTATTAGAGTTAGAGAAGTAGGGGGATGAGGAGGAGGTGGAGGTGGGGAAAGAGGAAAGAGGAAAGAGGAAAGAGGAAAAGGAAGAGAAATAGGAGGAGGGGAAGGAGAGGATGAAGAAACAAAGGAAAAAGAAGAGGAAGAGGAAAATGAAGAGGAAGAAAGAGACCTAATCACATATTTTACCATGATGCTACCGACGACCAGAATCTGTCTTTAATTACCAATAGATATTGTCTGACGAACCCTTACCAACGAATTTATGGTCATTGGTAATTACTGAAACATTTCTCCATCTATTGGTAAAATTGGCAACAAATTTTGGATGTCAATGTAGTTTATTGATGGGTTTTGGGTTGTCAGTAATTTGTTACAAAACATGACTTACCGACAGGTTTTTCTATTATTGATGAATTGTGACTGTCAGTAATATTTTACTTTTTTATAGTGTGTAGTTTACGTTATCTACTCTTGCGTTTACATGAAATGAAGTTATGTTTATATCTGTGTGTGACGATGATAAGCTATTCAATGTAGATGATGTGAGCTCTAATGAAATGATCATTGATGCACAACTACTATCAATTTTGGATCCTACTATTTAGGATGAAGAAACAATCATTGTACAAATAATTATTATTTCTAACTTTGATTCTTTTTATAGGCTTCCCATTATTGGAGAAAAGATAGAAACTCTAAAATAGAATAACTTAACAAGGAAAGAGAATGAAACAACAAACTTAATATTTCACGAATTTGCACTTGTATATTCATCAATATCAAAATAATGGCATATATGGACAGAATGTTATAACATAGAATTATAACTGTCATCTAACAGTTTTTGAACACACCAACTAACACACCTCCTTGATTCAAAAACTTTTACAATGAAAAACAAACAACTCTTAACATATCTCTTAACTTCTTGAATATGTCAGCCTTCAATGCTTTAGTTAAAACATCAGCCAATTGATCCTCAGTCCTACAATGTTTCAGCTTAATCATGCCTTTATTGACTTGGTCTCTTACAAAGTGAAACTTAGTCTTTATATGATTGCTCTTACAATGAGACATCAGGTTTTTAGCAACATTTATAGCCGATTTATTGTCAACAAGTAACTCTACTAAGTGTGCATCTGAGACCTTCAACTCATTTAAAAATGACAGTAACCACAAGGCTTGGAATTTTTCTGAACATGTTGATATGTATTCATCTTCACAGCTTGACAAGGCCACAACAATTTGTTTCCTAGAATTCTGTGAAATAGGTGAACTAGCCAAGAAGAAAATTTGACCCATGGTGCTTTTCCTATCTACTACATCACCACTCCAATCTGAGTAAAAGTATGTTGTCAACAACAACTGACCATTTTCTTCATTCTTCTCATTCAAAAATAGAATCCTGAAATCCAAGGTCTCTTTCAAATACATAATAATTCGTTTTGCAACCAACAAAAGAGATTATTTTGGATCCTTCATGAATCTGCTTATTAATCCAACACTATAGGCAATTTTAGGCATGCTTTGGCAAATGATCCTCCAGTTGCCTACCATTTGTCTGAACATAGTTGCATCTATGGGCTTTTCTCCATCTCTTGTAGTAAGATTTAGTTTTGTCTTTGTTGGAGTCTCAGCATAATTGTAGTCAAAAATGTTGAATATGCTTAGAACCTCTAAGACATACTGCTTTTGATGCATAATGATACTTTTCTCTGTGTAGGAAAACTCTAACCCTATGACATATGACAGCGTGCCCAAATCTGTCATTTCGAACTCCATTTTCAGATTTTGTTTAATATTTTCAATATATGTTGTATTGCTACCAATTATGAGCAAGTCATCCATATAAAGGCATATAATGATCAATTGGTTCAATTGTACAATTTTCACATAAACTCCATACTCAACTGGACATTTCACGAAGCCAAGGCCTAGGAGAAAAGTGTATATTCTATTGGTCCAAGCTATAGGGGCTTGCTTCAACCCATACAAAGCTTTTCTCAACTTCATAACTTTGTGTTCATTCCCCTTCTTCATAAAACCAATGGGTTTGACAACATATATTACTTCATCTAACCAACCATTAAGGAAGGTTGATTTGACATCTAATTGCCACACCTTCTAGTGTCTCAAGTTGGCCAAAGCTACAATCAACATTATTGTTTCTAACCTTGCCATTCTTCTGCATGAATCCTTTTGCCACCAACTGTGCCTTGTGTTTTGGCAATGAACCATTTGGTTTAACTTTCACCTTAAAGACATATTTCACATCAATAAGAGTCTTATGTTGTGGTAAATCAATCATTTCCCACGTCTCATTCTTCACAATACTTTTCAGTTCTTCTTCCATATCAGTCTTCCAAGTGGTTCTTGTAATGGCTTTTTCAAACATAATTGGTTCAAGGTCAACCATGAGTGCCAAGTGTTGAACCAATTCTCCTTCTTCAATGACAACATCATCAGTATAAATTTGATAATCAGTGAACAAGTAAGGTGCAGATCTAATCCTGGTTGGTCTGTCTGGAGCCTTTTGTGTTTCAGCACAATTTATTTTCTCAAAAAGAGTATTTTCCTCCCAATTAAACTGCAAATTTGGAACATTTGAATCCTAAGATTCTTGCCAAGAACTGTATTCATCAAACTACACATTTTATACATACCTAAAAGGTTTTGGGATTATACATTTTATAAGAACTTGTAGAGTTGTAACCAAGAAAGATCATGGGCTCACTCCTAACATCCAATTTCTTCCCTCGCTGATCTAGAACGTGTTTAAAGCTCAAATAACCAAAGATTTTCAAATTCTTAACAGAGGGTTTTGTCCATGTCAATACCTCCTTGAGAAATTTTCCTTCAAGCTTCTTGGTTGGATATTTATTGAGCACATAGAAGTAGTCATTGCTGCCTCACCCCAAAACTTGTATGGCAAACCCTTTTGTTTTAGCATGCTTTTGATCATGTTCACAACAATTTGATTTCTTCTTTCCACAACTTCATTGTGTTGAGGGGTGTAAGGAGCAACCACCTCATGAACAACTTCATGCCCTTTGCGGAACCTCTCAAATTCATTAGATGTATACTCTCCCCCACTATCAGTTCTTAACACCTTTAGAGACCACCTTGATTGCTTTTCCATAAGTGCTTTAAACTCTTTAAAAATAATGAACATCTCACTATTTTCTTTAAGCAATTACAACCACATCTTTCTGCTAAAATCATCCACAAATAGAAAAAGTATTTATTTCCTCCCAATGAAGGCACATCAAAAGGACCACAAACATTCAAGTAAACAATGTGTAAAATATCATTAGCATTTGACCTAGTCTAGGAGCTAAATGTCTTTCTAGTTTGCTTACTTATCAAACATTTATCGCACAACTTTTTTGGAATTGCCATATGAGGTAAACTAGAAACCATACCTCGAGTTCCTAGTAGACTCAAGTCATTCAAATTCAGATGGCCCATCCTTAAGTGCCAAACCCAAGATTCATATAATCCTACAATGGAAAAACATTGGGTTTCTATAGTGTTGAGCTTGACTTTGAATGTTCTGTTTAAGGCTAGGGCAATTGTTTTTTTTTATCGAGCTTTTCCTATCCTCCTCTCCAATGATTGGAGTTCATCTACGTATACGATTTCTCTAACCCGTCTTCAATATTCTTCTCAAAATCTTGATTAATCTTGATTCTCCTAAGATCTTCCCGAACCACCTCTAGAACCCGTTCCTTGACCATGACCTCAATAGTTTCCTCTGAAACTAAAATTGTTTTTCTTCGAGGCCTACGCTTGTAAAGCTTGGTGGTCTCCTGATTTCTTACCCTATCTTTCGATTAATCTCCATTCATTAGCCTCCAAATACCCTTGCAATTCCTCAACCTTCAAGTCTTCAATCTTTTTTTATTATTCAATTGCCACTACTATATGACCGAATCTGAAACTCAAGGTTCACAGAATCTTTTCACCAATAGTTCGGTCTGTAATACGTTCCATCAAATATAATATTATTAATTTATAATTTATTGTCTAATTCGTCTTCTTAATTAAAAAAAACCATAATAACATTTTTTACCAATTGCTATTGATCATTTAAACCTTGTGATGAACACTAACCTTGTTGAATTTTCTCACGATTGACATGATAGTCTATCTCAATATGCATGGTACATTCACGAAACACCAAATTATGAGCAGGATAAATAGTATATCGATTATCAAAATATACAATAGTAGGATCCAAAGAAATATGCAGATCACGAAAGAGATAATGCAACCATTGGACTTCACAAGTTTAGTTAGCCAAGGCTCGATACTCGACTTAAGTCGAAGAACGGGAAATGGTAGATTACTTCATAGATTTCCATGAGTTTAATGTTTTTTTTAATTTATATGATTAGTTATTATCATGGTTATTTAAGAATTACTACTAAAAACGACAGTCTATAATAATCTTTAACATTGGTTTTTTAATATCTATAAGGTTAAAATATTTTTTTGTCCCAATTTTCATCAAGTATTATCAAATCTGCCCTAATTTTGTTTTTGTGTTTAAATAGGTCCTAATTTTCGTCAATTTTTTCAATTAGATAATTTTTTGCTAACACTGTTTAAATCATTAATGACACCCACGTGCCACTTTGTGTTTTTTTTTTAATTTTTTTAAATATTTTTTAAATGTCCACGTGTCAATCCAACAATGTGTCATGTGTTAGAGTCAATGTTTGATATTCAATTTAGTCCACATTCGTTATTTTTGTTCAATTTAGCCCCAATTTTTGTTAACATGAACCAATTTTGTCCCTCTTCAAATTGAAGCCAAATTTAATTTTTGTATTAAAATTCATATTTTTTAAGTAAATATTTTTATATAATATATTAAAATTCACAACATTATAATTTTTATATAAAAATTAAATTTGGTCTTATCTTGGACAAGTACAAAATTGGTCAATTTTAATGAGAGTTGGGACTAAATTGAAGAAAAAATAATAAATATAGTGACCAAATTGAATATTAAACATTGACTTTAACACGTGCCACACCGTTGGGTTGACATGTGGACATTTAAAAAAAAATTAAAAAAAATAAAAAATAAAAAAGCCACGAAGTGACACATGATAGCCATATTTCATGGTCGTTAATGATTTAAATTGTGTTAGCAAAAAATGGCCAAATTGAACAAAATTGACGAAAGTTGGGACCTATTTGAGCACAAAAATAAAATTACGACTAATTTGACAAAACTTGACGAAAACTGGGACCAAAAAGGTATTTTAACCTAACTATAATGTTGAAAATGTTTTTGAACAATGGATATAAAAATAATTTGTTATTCTTTATATATATGCATCACATCGTCTCTAACTGGAGTTGGTCATTGCAATGCATCAATTATGTCATCCTTAAGTAGAAGTTGAATATCAACAAAACATTTGATAAACCGTTCTCAACAATATGGTATCAAAGCCCTACGTCAAAGCCATACCTTTTGCATTCTTACCCTAGCACATAAAAATGACTTTAGACAATAGCTTCATCCAAACAGTCATTCCAGGCTTTGATGGTCACTATGACCATTGGAGCATGCTAATGAATAATTTCTTTTGATATCTAAGGAATATTGGGAGCTAATTGAACTTGACAATCACTACAAGAAAAACATAAATTACTGACGACACCAAAACATACAACAGTTCCAAGTATCCTGCATATGCCATTATACCAAACATTTCATTGTTTATGTCTTGTACCAAAGACATATAATAATCATACCAAATAATCCAATATCTGTCAAATAATACATCATGATACCAAGTAGCAACATAAGTAAAACAAAGTTTGTTAAGTACATGCTGGAAGGTTCTTAAATAATCTGTAAAATAATAATCTTCATAATTAGAAGAAGATTCTTCATTTAAATTTTTTTCCTTCAGATTATTTTGTTGTTGAGGGTGTGATCGGGGTTAAGGGATTTCAAAGTTTTGTTGTTGTGGTTGTGGTTGTGACTAGTGAAGATGAGTCTGAGCATTAGGAGGGAGATATTGTAGAACTAGTGATTGAAAGGATCGAAACTCGAACCTCAATTGCTCGTTTTCCTTTAGAATTCGTGAAACTTGTTGCCTAATATTAGTAAGGTCCTCAGTATTAGAAGAGGAGGAAGCTGATAGGCTTTGATTTGAATCTGTATATTTTGCAACAAGTTGGTCGACCCCATACAGTCTTCCTTTCTTTTTTCCTCCAAGCGTTTCAATCCTACACTTAGTCCTGGTATTCTCGTCCTGTGTAGGATCAGTAGAGGAATGCTCTTGTGTTCCATCAGCACCACATGAGGTTGCCTTAGATCTAATTTGGGAAAGCGTAGTCTGGAATTCTTCTTGTAACTAAAAATGACCAATAATTATATATATGTGTGTGTGTGTGTGTGTTTAAGAGTAAATAATATTAAACACTAAAAGAGGCTTACATCAAGATGTGTCATCCACATATTGGTCAGTACCTTTCCAGATATGTGTTTGCTGAAAACTTCATCAAGAAACAATTGTCGTTCCAACTCACGTGCCAGAACAAAATATGTTATAAATTTCATTTGATGTCAAACTTTAAAAATATAGGTGAAATATGAATAACATAAATATGTATACCATACGAAGGGCATGCTCGTGAAAGGTAATTGAGCCACCTGTATGTAATGCCCCACCTGTTTCAGAAGCCCTATTTTTTTTTTGCTGCTGAACATTTGTTATGATAGTCTGAAGAATTCCAATGTTCTAGTAGCGGGGTCCACACATAATTAGGAATCCATTTTGGACTTTCCCCAGCCATTCTAGCTTCTTTATTGAAATTTCTCTTAATTTTATTTTCATGCTCTAGTGCCCACTGAACTCTCATCTATAACAAGACAATTAAAACATTATCATAATATGAAGCAGGAAAAAGTAGTTAACATCTTAATATAATAAGTTAGAGTAGGTTACCTTGAAACATTGCTAGAAATTATCCTTGTTTGGCTTAGGTATTGCTCCCCATGATGGCCAAGGATGAAGAAATTGTTGCTTGATTGTCTTTGTGATAGCGTGTGGACCAATTCTAGATGGAACAAACCTAAAAGTCATGGAAATTTGTCATAAAATGAAAGAGCATATATATATATATATATATATATATATAATATAAAAATTATTTATACTGAATTAGAAATATTACCCTTGACTAACAAGTTCTATCAATAAGCGGTCATGCAGAGGAGGGTTGTGTTCCGCATTTGAATCAGAATCAACAATATTTCGTGGTGTAATTATATATTGTGGAATTGAGGATGGTGTAGAGTTGTCACCAGTAGCAGAAGATGGTGAACCAATCGAGGCTGGGGATGGTACAACATGAGGTGAAAGGGATGGTGCAATGTGTGCAGAAAAGGTATGCACGCTTGTTTGTGGAGCTAAGGAAGATGATGATGATATATGTAATGCCAGGATAGAAGTAGGGTAACTAACCCTCTGGGTGGATATGAAGAAGATGAGGATGGCATATGTAAGACCGGGATAAAAGTAGGGGTATGTAACCCTATGGGTGAAGCTAGAGAAGATAAGGATGGCATATGTAAGACTGGTATAGATGGGAATGGTCTGGGTGGAACCCTAAGCACATAATTATTACGTCTTTTTCTTGGTTTTGCAATACCTTTCTCCTTATCAAATGGTAGGTGTTGAGGTGGACCTCCCAATGACATGGTGTAGCGAGTTTACGATATAAGTGGCAAATAAATTAACATGGTGTATGACAACAAACAAAATAAATAGTTTGCAATTTATAACAAATTAATAATCATACATAGTATATGAAGATAGGAAAAATAAACATTACAATTTGCAATTTATAACATGCATACCAAAAAAACAAAAAAACATATTAAAAACTTGAAGTCCAACAACAACAAAGACAAAATTAGTGATTAACATCACTATTATCGTCATCGTCATCGTCATCGTCCTCTTCCTCCACTTGTTCTGCTTCTTCTTAACTTTCTTCCTTCTCATTCTCCTTCTCCTTCTCCTTGTCCTCATTCTTCTCCTTCTTCTTCTTCTTCTTAAACTCATATGAATGTCCACAATGTTATATTTAGGATCCACTTTATTGGATTGTGACATTTGTTCAACTTGGTAAGGGACATTCTCTTCCACCTCATTTGATTTGATGCAACCTCTAGGCTTTGTTTTAATTGCAACACACCAATCATGTTTGTTTATTCGAGATGCGGAATATTTTACATAATTTACTTGTCTAAAATTTTTTGCCAAAATAAATGGATCAAATGGTTGGTACCTTGAACTCATATTAATGTCCGTAATGTTATATTTAGGATCCACTCTTTGTACCTTTTCTAGTGGGATTAAACTATTCACAAAAGAAGTACAACTTTCTTCAATTTATTAAAAGTATTGTACTCTAGTTCATATATTCCATGAATAATCCTATAAAAATAATCTTCACCTCTTTCGATAAGGCCCTTGACATGAACACTACTATTTATAGTCTTTTTCCCTTTGCTCAATGAGTTAGTATGGAACTTGTACCCATTAACAAAGTATGTGTGTCATTCTTTGATGCATTTAATGAGCTAATTTGACAAATCCCTTAATTATTGGATCCTGACACTTAATGACTCGTTATAAACTTACAAATATAACATGCATGAAGAATTATGTTACGTGAAAACATATTTGTATAATTAATGGTACGATACATACTTGATATTTAAACCATTGAGGAAACTCTGAATGAATACGAGCAGAAAAACTTGTCTTAGGTATTTGCTCGGACATAAGGAATGAGCTGACTAAAATAAATTATTACAATGGTCAATATAAATAAGCTTATATATAATTGACCACAAAGTTGTTCACAAATGAGATTATAACATACTCAAAATAGGATTTGACTTTAGTGCAATTAATTAACACATGAACATGAGCATATTTTAACTCGACATCAATTAACCAATGAATTGATTCTCTCCCTAGATGACGACCCTGTTTTTGAAAAACACAAAATTTTGACACATCACTTTGACATTTTACTTCATTCCTCCAATTGCGTGGTGACAACATGAAGTTGTTAAAGTAATGAGAACAAAAGTATGTTGTCTCACAGTGTAAATAAGCGGCACAAATAGAACCTTTAACTATAGCCTTATTTTTTATTGATCATTTTGAATCACCCATGAATCTATACACATAAATAAATAAATCATTATGAAAAAGATTGGTGACATAATTAATTATAAATATTAATAGGGAATTAACATGAACAACTCTAAGTTGATTTTGGTGCTCCACATGCAACGAATTAGCATCAAGATACACTTGTGCTAAGCTTGAAATTAAGGTTTTGGATGAAGTCAATGGTAGAGCTTTTGCAAATAAGGTCTAAATGTTGTGGCAGCTATAAGAGAACCTGGAAAGCATCCAAATACATTTGTGCTAAGCTTGAAAGAAAAGATCAAAAACTAAATCCAAAATTTAATTCTCATAGGTTTTGGATTTAGGTTGTCAATAATGTTTAAAAATACTTTTTATTATCAATAATATGCAAATCATTTTCTCATTTAATATGTTTTAAGGAGGCATTTTATTATATTAAAAATGCCAAACTAAAAATGTGTTTACACACTGATTGGAGTTGAATACTAAAGATGTAAAGTAAGTTGAGTTTTTCTGTCTTCAAATTAACCGTGAAAAGAAAATAGAGAAGAAGCTTTATATCATAAGAACAACTATGATCAATAATGGGAATGCAAGTTCCAGATTGTGTTTGAAAATACTTGTTTATTTGTTGTAAGAGAAGTGATTGAGAAACATATAGATTTTTTTGCTAGTGTTAAGATGATGTATAACCTACACATCCCTTTTATTCTACAATTTAGATTAAGCCAATACTTCTAAAGAATTCTCCAAAGGGTTGCTTATTTGCTTTCATCTGTTTGCTATTGTAACCTAATTTAGTTAGATCAAATTTTTTTGAGCTGGCTCAAAATAAAGCAAGCATTGTGATGTGCTATTTAATTCCATCTATGCCCATTCTGATTCCACTCAATGGCACCTTGGTGATTCTGTGACCCAATTTTCCTTACATTATAAGAATGTGGCTTCTTTTTTTCATTTGTAGCTTTATAGAATGAACATTCAAAAGGATTACACAATTTTTTATGTTTTTAGGACCAAAAAGATCAATTGAAAATTCTACCAAGTTCTTGTTAATGGTAGAGTGAGCTTAAAAGATATAAGAAAGGTTAATTGGATAATCTTTTACTTATTTTATTTTCCAATCATAAAATACAGCTACTGTATACCAACTTCTTAAAATTGTGGGAATTAACCCCTCATTTAGAAGACCAGCTAGACATGGCAAAAAATCATTTGAATCAAAGGGACATGTGCTTGATTTGAAAATTAAGTTAATAAGAGAAAGCGATTGATAAATCAGGGAGGAACTCATATGGTCTAGAGACAACTATTCACAATTTAGTGTGCTTTTGTTTGCATCTTCTATATAAAATTTCTAAAGGCCTTAACCATTGTTTTCTATTGTTGAAGGTAGAAGCTTCTAGCATTTTCCTATGCCTAACTTAATATTGGTTGAGTTTTATAGATAGTTGTATAAGGTATTTTTAGTGATGTGTTAAGCTTCTATTAGTGATGTATGCAAAAACAAGGGTATACAAAACGTGATAACTATTTATTTACATATGCAGCACATGAAACAAGCAATGAGAATGTTGAAATTGTAAAGGGTGGTTTATTTTTCTTGTCATTTTGTCATGACAAGTGATAGAGCTTTTGGAGAGAGAATCAATTGAATGATGGGAAGAGAACTAGGTAATTGTGTCCATTAAGCTTAAGGGATGGAGAAAGTATAACTTTATGGACACCAACAGTGACAATGATAGCACTGATTGACAGTGGCAGATCTTGATCAAGAATTTTGGAAGGGCCAAAATGTAAGACCTGGGAAAATTAATTAATTAAATAATTAATTAGTTAATAAATGCAGGTAGAAGACGCCTTTATGGCATTAATTGTGATTTAATGTGTGTGGAAAAGTACTAGCTCATGTTGTTGAGAGTACTTGGTTTGTGTGAGAGGACTTGGGTTCGAGTCCTAAGTATGTCAATTATGTGTGATTGTTGTGTTATTAATTTTTAAGAATATGTATGAGCAGGTGGTTGGTATTGTAAACTTATGATTGATTGTGTATATCACCAAATATGGTTTGGCATAGTGGGTATGCTTTGTCATTGTGGGTGGAAGGTCACGGGTTCAAACCTTGGTAGACAGAACTTAACCTTTATTTTTATTAAACTTGGATAGGAGTGAATGTGGAAGTGTAGAGAACCTAGCAGAATGGGGGCAGCCAAGAGGGTTGGAAAATCTATCAAATAATTGATATTAAGAGGAATTAAAACCCACCCTAAGCCCAAACTTGTTTTATTTTTAATACCCACCTTAAAGGCACCTATAAAAGCCAAAATTAGGTAAAGGGGAAGGGTTTTGGCATTGTTGGGAACTGACTCTTGTGAGAAGCACGAATTTGAGACTGGGAATTGACTCTTGTGAGAAGCACGAATTTGAGAGTGCAGCCAAGAGGGTTGGAAAAACTATCAAATAATTGATATTAAGAGGAATTAAAACCCACCCTAAGCCCAAACTCGTTTTATTTTTAATACCCACCTTAAAGACACCTATAAAAGCCAAAATTAGGTAAAGGGGAAGGGTTTTGGCATTGCTGGGAATTGACTCTTGTGAGAAGCACGAATTTGAGAGTGGGAGAAGAGTTGTGAGGGTACAAGGGCTGGACTAAGAGGGAGAGTGCGAATCAAGGAATTCCTCATCTTAATCTTTCATCCAATAATCCAGGTTAGGGGAGTTGAACTCTATTTTTTCGTACTATAGTTATATGTATGTGATTTGAGGGATTTATGCCTGGAAATTCAGATCTTTTTATGATGGAGATTAGGGGGTTTGGGTACTGTGATAATTGTTTTATGAAGTTGCTCATGGAATCATACAAATGTGAGAGTTTCCTACACTTTGAATATTGTTTGTGGTTTGACTTGAATTTCTGGGAACTAAATTGTGCCTAAGTCATGTATATATGTTTGTGTATTGTGTCCAATTGTTGGAAATGCATAATTGGTGATTTTGGTATTGGCTTTGGGTATTTTGGCGTATGGAAAGTGGCGAAACCCTGTAAGTTTCGCCCAAGCGACCCTTGCTCGCCCAGGCGAGAGTTGCAGGAGTCCACTCAGCGTGCAAAATCAAGCATTTCGCTCAGACGACCAGGGTGAGGTTTGGACGAAACATAGTCTCGCTTAAGCGAGACTAGCTCGCCTAAGTGAGATCACGATGAAGATTGGTACCATTTTAAGTGCGATATCTCGCCCAGACGGGAGGTTTTGAGCTTTGAGCGATGGACACCCTCGCCTAGGCGAGAGTGGCTCGCCTAAGCGAGTTCTCGAAGTGTGTTCTTGTGTGTTTTGTTGAATACTCGTCTAGGCGAGGTTTTGTTGTGATTTTGGGCGAATGTGTGGCTCGCCCAGGCGAGCGGATCTCGCCTAAGCGAGATAACTTGATGTGGTTGTGGTTTAAAGCTCGCTCAGGCGAGGTGAGCTAGCTTAAGCGAGGCTGAGGGCTTAGCCTGGACGAAGGGTCCCTAGCTTAAGCGAGTTTAAGTGAATTGCTATGTTTTTCATGCCGTTGAAAGTGAGTTGGCTGTTTTATGCTAAGGATAGGATGTGTTTGCATGTGGTTGGTGTTTGGGCTTGAAAGACTAAGTCCAATAGGGGTCTGGGATGTGCTCGGTGGTTGGACACATGATGGGCATGGAAATGGTTGAGTTCCCGTCGGCTACTATTGGGCGAGGAGTCCTTAGTATGGTGATTGCATGTGTCGGGCGCACGATGGGCAAGGAAGTGTGATGTTCCCATCGGCTACTATTGGGTGAGGAGTCCATAGTATTGTGATTGCGTGCGTGCCAGGGTCCAAGTGTGAGACTTGGATGTTTATACTACAGGCGAGGAGTCTGTAGGGCAAGACTATGAGCGGGATAGGCTCATAGGGTTGGACCACGAATGAGTTAGTTTCGTGGGAGCACAGGGAAGTCCCAAGACCTAGTTCATGCATATGACTCATGAAGGACTAT
>Ga0214543_1009192_pt1 | contig 15570 bp, 8 predicted proteins | sample CNSS2metaG_FD_160094 | JGI IMG/M metagenome (GOLD analysis project Ga0214543, IMG submission 160094) | Root nodule microbial communities from cowpea collected in UCLA plant growth center, Los Angeles, California, USA - CNSS2 | ecosystem: Host-associated > Plants > Roots > Nodule | place: USA... | reverse complement strand
TATATATATATATATATATCACTCTATTTAAATGTAAACGATTTAAGTGTTCAATAAAATGTAAAAAATTAAATAATTTAAATATTTAAGTGAAGTAACTTGATGTATAAATTATAAAATGATTATTTTAATATATATATATATATATAAGTCGTAATTAAACTTAAATACTAATTCGGTCTCAAATCGAAGAAGATAAAATTTGATAGTTTGAAAAAAGGACTAAATTAAATAAAAAATAATAAGAGGACCAAATTGAACATTTTTAAAAAATTAGAAGACTAAATTTAACAAAAAAAAAAATTAAAATAAACTAAAGTAACAAATTAGAGGACTAAATCACTAATTAAGTCTTTTTAAAATTGTATATGTCCTTTACCCTAAATGCTAGAATTATTTCTTTGCTTTATCAATATATGTTCCTGCGGAAACAATAACAAGATGTCAGATAACAGAAATCACATCTTACCTCAATTATTGACTTCTCGGACTGGTTATTCCTTGGCTTGGATGTGCCTTCTCCTAATGTTGGCGGTTTGGACCCTTAAGGGGTTACCTGCGGAAAGGATTCCGACGATCTCTCAAAAGTCAAATATCAGATTAATGAATTAATGAAAGCGTACCTCTTAATTTTTGGGGCCCACGTGTATTTATAGAGTCATTAATTGTGTTTTTCCCTTCTCATGGGCTGGGCCCCATTTGTTACATTGGGCCAACGTGTTCTAAATGGGTCTGAGCCAAGCCTAAGCCCCATGCTAGTGAGACAATATTGGAGGCTTCGCTACAATTTTCTAAGTTTGGGGTTAGTTGTTCTTCCCTATGCGCTATTCTTTGGAGTAGGCAGCTCGAGCCGCCATGTGTGTTGTCTCGTTTAGTAAACCATCTTTTTATATTTGAGCTGAATGTAGACAGTTTAGGCTGGGTAGTTACCCAGGGTCGCCTAGGTATAGTACAATATATATCCTCTATGTAGATATACTTTAGCCTTTTTTTAATCTTTACCTATTTTCTTATCTTTAATTTATTTTAAATATATTTTTAGTTTTTGCAAAACAAATGCATTTTGATTTCAAGTTATATATAAAGTTTTATTGATTTGTTTTTTCATAAAATTTAAAATAATTAATTTTATCATTTTAAAATGCGTCAAGTTTAGTTTTGATTACTGTGAAATATTTTATGATTTCCATTTAAATTTTAAAATACTAATTTTAGTTCCTAATGTTGATCATATGACAAAGAAATAACCTATTTTACCTATGGTGAGATTTTTTTTTTCTTTTTCTTAAAGTGTTGCTCATTAATAGTATCTTGCAATATTAATATATATAGCTTGAATGACTAGTTGAATGTTCATTTAAAACACACTACCAATTAATAATGTTACATTATAATAGTCTTTTTCCCTTTTCTCCATGTGTTAGTATGGAACTTGTACCCATTCACGAAGTACGTGTGCCATTCTTTGACACATTTCATGGGCCAATTTGACAAATCTCTTAGGTCTTGGTTCCTAACACTTAATGGCTCGTTATAAACCTACAAATATAGAAAGATAGATGTGGAATTATGATACATTAAAATCCATTTGTTGTATAATTAATGGTACAATACATACTTAATATTGGAACCATTCAGGAAACTCTGAATGAATACGAGCATAAGCACTAGTCTAAGGTATTTGCAAGCACATAAGGAATGAGCTGGCAAAAGTAAATTCCAATGGTAAATTTTTAAAGGCTTATATATAATTGACCATAAAGTTGTTCACAAAATAGGATATAACTTACTCAAGATATGGTTTGACTTTAGTGCAATTGATTAACACATGAACATGAGCAGATTTGAACTCGGCATCAGTTAACCAATGAATCGATTCTCTCCCTGCATGTCAACCTTGGTGTTGAAAAACAGGCAACGTTGACACATCTCTTTGACATTCAACTTCATTCCTCCAATTGCGTGGTGACAATATGAAGTTGTTGAAGTAATGAGAACAAAAGTATGTTGTCTCACGGTGTAAAAAAGATGCACAAATAGAACCTTCAACTCTGGCTTTATTTTTTATTGATCGTTTTGAATCACCCATGAATCTATACAAATAAAAAAATACATCATGATGAAAAAAATTGGTGACAAATTTAATTATAAATATGAATAGGGAGGTCCTTTAGTACCTTTCAAATGGATACATCCATCTGTATTGCACTGGTCCACCCAACAATGCTTCATATGGGAGATGAACAAGGAGATGTTCCATGGAATCAAACAATCCAAGAGGGAATATTCTCTCTAATTTGCAGAGAATAATTGGAATATTTTCCTCATTCTTCTCAAGGATTCCTCTTTTAATGTTGTAGAGCACAAATCTTTGAAAAGATGACTAATTTCAGTAAGAGGATTTAAAACATGAATGGGCAAAACACTAAATGCAGTAGGAAGTAATGACTCCATGAATACATGGAAATCATGACTTTTCATTCCACAGATTCTTCCCTTTTCAACATCAGCACATCTAGCCAAGTTGGAACTATAACCATCTAACATCTTAAGTTCCTTTATCCACTGACAAACTGCTTTAGCTTCATCTGGGGTTAAGGTGTAATTTGCTTTAGGCTTTAATATTTTCCCATTATCTTGAACCTTCAACTCCAAGTCTTTTCGCTTGCAATACAATTGTAAATCCCTTCTTGCCTTCTCATTGTCCTTTGTCTTTCTCGTCACATTCATAACAATATTGAATATGTTCTCAAAGAAATTTTTTTCTATGTGCATTACATCAAGATTATGCCTTAACAAATTATCTTTCCAATATGGAAGATCCCAATAAAGGCCTTTGGATTGGATGGCCCTGGTATAAGACAACTCAAAAACATATAAGGTTTTGACATGTACATTTTAGGAGGAAGATTGTATGGAGTAACAATCACAGGTTAACAAGAATATGGTGAAGATGAAGCCTGAATGTAAGGGTTAAATCCATCTGAACGTAGACCCAGTCGCACATTGCGCGGATCAGACGCAAAGGTAGGATGTTTACAATCAAAGTGCTTCCAAGCTTCACCATCAGATGGGTGGCATAACATTCCTTGACTTTGGTTATCATGATGCCAAGTCATATGTGGCGTGATTTGAATAGAAGCAAACATTCTTTGTAATCTTGGGATAATAGGCAAATAGAACATTGACTTAACTGCAATTGGTTTTTTGTGCCTTGATCCTTGATGAAGTGGGTGATATCTTGGTTTGTGACAAAATTTACATTCAAGCAATGCTGCATCTTTTTTTCCACTATCATTGTCATAAAAGAGCATACAACCACTCACACAACAATCAATCTTCTTAGCCTCCAATCCCAACTTTGATACTAACCTCTTAGCGTCATAATAACTCTTTGGCAAGCTCATATTTGGTGGTGTGAGATCTAACAAAAGTTTGGTGAAAGCCTTTAAGCATCGGTTGGGAATATTCCAATTAGACTTATAAGATAGAAGTCTAACACATAATGACAATTTAGAGTCTCTCGCCCCTTCAAATAAAGGTTGATTTGCCTCCGCCAACAAATTATAAAACCTGTGTGGATTCATTAGGACACTTTTCTAAGTTAGTGTCATTGGGTTGATTGAAATTGACACAAAGCGTTATTGACCATCTCTTCCATGTCACACAATTGCTCCATTTCTACAGTACGTACACCATCTCTAGGGACATAATTATCACCTTCATGTAAATCAATAGCTGGCATATCTTCACCGTGTAATGTCCAAATCCAATAATTTGGTATGAACCCTTTTTTATAAAGGTGAACTTTGACAACCTCATATGTCAAAATCCTTGTACAGTCACACTTAATGCAAGGGCATCTAATCCCACCTTCAAGTTCAAAATATCTAGACTGTCTTATTACTCGGGCAAACTCTTCAATGCCTAAGACAAAAGACTCCTTCAACCCCCTTCTACCACTATAACAACGATCATACATCCAAGCACGATTTAAAGGAGGTTCACCCATGTTATATAAGACAATAAAGACCTTAAATTAGATTGTTAAAGGGAGAATTGGAATTAAGTGGAGCAATGTGGGGATATATCTTACTTATTGTGTAAGATATCCAAATAGAAACCAAACATCACTATCCTAATTGGAATGCAAGTCCCATGACTATGCAGACCAAAAGTAGTAATTGGAATTACCTAGTTATAGGAATTCCAATAGTAATTACCTAATGATAGTAAAATGGATCCTAGATGGATCCAAAATCAGATTCAAAGCATAAACATATTCAAACCATAAAACATATTAAAAGCATAAACAGATAAAAAAAAACCAACAATCAAAGATTCAAATAAGCCACTCACCTTTACTTTGAAGCTTCAGCGGAGAACCCTCACCATGAATCAACAACCCTACTCAAAAACACCTACATTGGCACAAATCATAACCAATAAAACCAAACAATTAGTTTCACCAATTAAAACCAAACAATTAGTTCCAAAAATTAAAACCAGATAATTAGCTCCAACAATTAAAACTAAAGAAATTCAGCAAACGTTTAGATTCCAACCACTCTACAAGTCACTTTTGATGGAGAGTTGCCCAAAAGTTGACTTTTCAAATCAAAGCTCCAAATCACGGTTTGAGCATCCTAGCATCTTGGTTTTGTGATTTGAAACATGTTTGAGCCATCAATTATCTCATTCCAAGCATTTTACAAGTTTTGAGTGTGATATGCTCATTTTAGGTTTTCTAAACTACCTAGAATTAGGATTTTTATTCTCCACTAGTTCTTTAGGAAAATTCACTGTTTTAATAACTCATTAGCATCATATTAACCATGTCCAGATAGTAGAATTATGCATTTGCACACTGCTACACGTTTTGACCCTTGATCACACAAGCATGTGTATAATTGCCTTACTTTTCTTACTTGAAAGTGGGGTTTGGATAGTGATTTCATGAACCTATGATTGTTGGAGGGTTATCACTATTTATTCTACACATTTCATCATATTGAAACGTGTTCAAGGTATTTACAACACTTGAAACTCATTTTTTGTCTTCATATGCATTTTGGGCACTCTTTGCAAGCCATTTTGCAATTGAACTGGTCATTTTGTAATTCTCTTTATATTTTGTTCATTTGTTTGTTTCTAGAGTTCACTTGCATCATATTATGCATTGCCAAAGGATAAAAAAACCATTTTCATACCCCATTTCAAACCCCACTCACTCAATTTGAAGAAAAATCCTCATTTTAAGCCTTTAAAAGTTGAGATGAGAGTGTGGTATGTGTTTGCTATTTTGCATTGTTTCATTACTATTATTGAATCATTTTATATTACATTTTGCTTTCCATTTACTAAAAACTAGCCCTTAATCTGCTTTTTATTAGTTTGGGACTAACTAGTTAGCATAGTTTAGCCTATTTTTCTTATACATAGGGAACTAACACACTAACTTGTATTGTGACTTTGGTGCACCTTAGCAACTCAAATTGAACAAATTAAAAGTGATTAGAGGTTGCTGAACTTAAAAATTCAACAAGGGTTCAGATTTCAACCACTCTATAAGTCACTTTTTATGGAGAGTGGACCCAAAGGTTGACTTTTCAAATCAAAGCTCCAACTCAAGGTTTGAGCATCCTCGCATCTTGGTTTAGTGATTTGAAACATGTCTGAGCCATCAATTATCCCATTCCAAGTATTTTACAAGTTTTGAGTGTGATATGCTCATTTTAGGTTTTCTATACTACTTAGAATTAGGATTTTTATTCTCCACTAGTTCTTTAGGAAAATTCACTGATTTAGTAACTCATTAGTATCATATTAACCATGTCTACATGGTAGAATAATGCATTTGCACACTACTACACGTTTTGACCCTTGATTAGAGTAGATTTCGGATTTTAGCCAACTTTAGCTCGTGTTTTAGGTTGTAGCACGTCACATTTTGAGTTGTTAGTACATTTTAAAATTTGAGTAATTTCTTAGTACATTTTAAAATGGGTCCAAAGTTACAATGAAGATATCAAGCCAAAAGCAATTTGTCATTATCATTAATCCTATGTGGCAACCAACTTTTATTCCTAGGTTGCTTTCTTTACCCATTTTCTATCATCTTTAACATGATCCAATTCATATTTTTAGAATATAAAGCTTAAATCATCAAAACCCCCAAAAGTAGTTAATTTTGTTAAATTTCCCAACACTTGTTCATTCTTTGAGTTTCAATATGAATTATTTATGTTTTTCTTGATTATAATAGTAATTTGATGATTCAAACATGTTTGTTTGGGGTTTACATTAATGTTGGTTTCAAGTTGTAATAGTTTTTAGTCACTGTACAAAATTTGACCCATTAAGTGTGGTTTTACTGTCACATTAATAGTGAATTTTGTTGTCAATTATGGTTTAATTAGTTGTTTTGCATTTTCTACATATTTGATTATGTTTCTGCAATGTATCCATACCTTTAGACATATCAATAACTTAGTTTAATGATTATCATTAGATCACAACCTTAAAATTGCATGATTATATGTCTTTGTTGTCAATGAGTAGTTCAACTACATCAAACTGCAACATTTGTGAGTTCAACTTGCTTGATTTTGTAATTATTAGTAAAACAAGCTCATGGCTCCCATCATTCTTTGTGTAATATGAAGTGGTGCATTGCAAGTAAACCAAGGGTTTACATTCAACAAGTAATTGGAGGGTTGATGAAGAAAAAATAAAGAAGAAACCAGAGCTGAAAAATTAATTCTGTAGCAGTTTTGGTAAAAACTAGTATGGTTGACTTTTTGGAATTTAGCTTTTATACTTGATTGAACATTGGGAATATACGTGGAAAGTACAATTACATTTATTGGAAGCAAGAGAACCCTGGAAGAGGGATATAGGGTGGAGTGTTGAACCAAATGCTACCCTTAGCTACCTAAGTTTAGCATAATAAGGTAGATTTTAGCAAATTGTTGCTAGGATTTGAGAGGCTTTTCGAGGTGCATCTGGTGAATTGTTGAGTAGCTTTGAAGCATAAGAAGTCTTCTGAATCATGCCAACTGGACCAGAGTGGAATGCAACCTATTGAGAATGTGTTTTAACTTAGTTTTGGTTAATTTGGAGAGAATTTTAAGTAAGTTTTACTTAGCAGTTCAGTTAGCTAACTAGTGGTACTTAGTAGTTATATAAATAGAATATGAACTAAGTGAAGAACACAATTTTCATAGATCCCAAAACAGTTCCAGTTTTAGTTTCTTTCTCACAGGGTTTCTCTCTCCCTTCTTAGGCTTGAGGCTGAAGAACCTAAGTGACATAGGTTCATACTCTTCAATTCCTGGAAGAGAATGGGGGAGATGCGTGACTACCTCACTACACCATGACTATGAATGTGAGAGAATTAACACATAATCCAATCAATGCAATAAAAATAATCTTACCAAATACCATCATTCTATCCAAATGCATATAACAATTCAAACAATTTCAATTTGGACTAAGCATCAATCAAAAATAATCAAACCAAAACCAGAACCATTAAGCAATCAAACCAAAAATAGAACCAATCCAAATGCATATAACAATTCAGACAATTTCAATTTGGAGTAAGCATCAATCAGCGATAATGAAACCAAAAACAAAACCAATCAGCAATCAAATCAAAAACAGAACCAATCCAAATGCATATAACAATTCAAACAATTTCAATTTGGACTAAGCATCAATCAGCGATAATCAAACCAAAAGTAGAACCAATCAACAATCAAACCAAAAACAGAACCAATCAATGAATTTAAAATATAGAGAGAAAGGGATAAATGGTCACACCTTACAATGGCTCCGATATCTCGCAAACACACCACAAGATCAGTGCTCTAGGACCAACAGACGTGTGAAGACCGAACACAATCCCTTACAAATCAAAGAACCATGTGAGAACAAGTAGCAATGATCAACATTGCAAGAACCAGAATGAATTAAACTCACCAAAACGACAGTGAGGTTCAAAGAACGCGGTGGCCGGCGAGAATACAAAGCCGCTGTGTTTCCTCCACCGACGACAAACTTGGAACGTGGAACCCAAACCCACGGTGGCAGCGATGAGGTGACGACAACAGAGAGGTGACAGCAGCGACAATCAAGACCCTTGGTCAACAGTGCAGGGTTTTTGATTCGTGTTTTGGGGGAAGAGGAAAGTGAAATGCGATTTCATATGAGCGCGAACTTTACCGAAGGATATCATCTATCGGTAAGTACGCCATTATCGTCGGTGCATAAGTAACCTATTTCACATGAACATTACCGACGGATTAATCCGTTGGTAACTAAGAAGACAACTTCATACAAACATTACCGATGGATTAATCTGTCGGTAATGACAACCATGGATATCCGTCAATAAGTTCGTCGATAAAGGTCATTACCGACGGATATATATATCCGTCGGTATATATCCGTCGACAAATACAATATTTCTGATAGTGGACCAAAGTTAAAATATGTATTTTATGTAAATTAAAATATGTATGTTAGATAGAGATAACAATGGGTAACATGTATGATGTTCAGTAAACTCATTTCCTTTTCATAGTATCATGTTCTTTTTTGAAGTAAAATTCTTATTCATTTTCATTTAGTATAAATTATACATAATTAAATTTTCATGACAACCCACCTTTTTTTTTAAAAAAATATTGAGAGGAAAATACAAGAAGAACTTGAGTCAACTTGGTGAATATCAAATGAGTTCAACGTTGGAAAAAATAATGAAAATTTTCGAAATGAAAGAAGAGTTAATCCAATAAAATAAAATTAATAAAAAAGAAGAGAAAAACTCTTTGTAAGTTATCTAATAAGTTAATGATTTACATGATTGAATACTCAAAATTGATAGTCAAATAGTTTTATGAGACAACAAATAAATAAAAAAATTAAAAAAAGCTAAAAGGAAGCAAAATTGATCAAATTGTATTAGAGAAAATTTAATTTGATAAAATTGAGGTTTACATCTCGTGAACCGTAGTAAATCATTTTGAAGAAAAATGGACAAGGAAATAAATATGCAATTGAGGTTGTGATGAGAAAAAAAGGAAAATAGCTCAAGGATGAGTAAATTTGATGGAATATTGAAGGAGTCTAACAATTGAGAGAGAAAATGAATAATTGTGTGGGAAAAGAAAATTTCTTCAAACGAAATGAAATAAATGACTAAGGAGAAAAGTAAATGTATGTATTTTAGGTTACCTAATATATTACACTAAGATGTATCGGTTATTTAGCATAGATGAATATGAGAATAGGGATGAGGTAGAGGGTAAGATCCGAGAAAATTAAATAAGTAAATAAATAATTATTTAATAAATGCGATTAATGGAATATTTATGGCATTTAATGCGGGAAATTATAACAACGAATATTACTAGTAGAAGTGGTTGAAAGTACTTGGTCATGTTGAGAAGACTTGGGTTTGAGTCATGTGAATGTCATTTTCTGTGAGCAATTGGAAGGACTAAGTAAATCATCTAATGTTAATGGCATTTGATAATGCCATTTTCATTTTGGTAATTAAACCTAATTAATTTGAGTTTAGAGAGGGAGAGGTGAGAGAAACTAAGGAGAAAAGAAAAGGGCAGTTTGGTGAGCAACTAGGAAGGAGTTCAAGAGCATTAGGGAGGCAAATTGTCTGACAGGCCTTCAAAGCCGCCAGGTGACTCATGAGGAAATAACCCAGTTTATGGGTTTCAGTTAAGAACCACCCGGTGGCAAGGAGCATCTGCTAGGCGACAAACCATGATTGGTTTGTTTTCTTTAATTTTTGGCATTCTAGGAAAATTGGGTGTTAAATTGGGTGGCTCGTGAAGTTGTTGTTTATTATTAAACATGTAATGTATGGATGTCACTGTGATGACCTGATTTGATTGAATTGGGAAATTTAATTTTATTAGGTTTCATAATAAGCTTGGGAAATGAGCTAAATTGTTAGGAAAAACATGGAAATTCTGCATTGGTAGGGTTTAATGTAAGAATATCAGAGTATTGGAAAAAAATGCATCAATGTGGATGATGGAAAATTGATGTGTTGGGTCGAGTTGGGGAAAATTTGGGATTATTCCTAGGTGTAGATAACTGAGTTCTGGGCTGAACTTGGATGCACCGCTTGGCGGTCAACAAGGCACTGCCAAGCGACGCGAGAAAAATACAAGTACGGGTTTCTGGTGTGTGGTGTTTTGGTGGGGTTGGTTGGGTTAGTCCGAATTCTAAAGTTTGTAATACTAGGATCTGGATATAATGTGAAGATGAGGGGGAGGTTAGGATAAAACTTGAATGAGTAAGGAATTGCAGTAAAGTTTAGCGTAAATTTTGGGGTGAGGAATTATGATAAGTGATTTGGAAAAATAGACATAAGATGATTCTAAGTTAGAATATACTGATATGTGGGGTTAACTAGCGAACTCCTAAATTTTTGTGTGAGTTGAATGGTAAGGGGAAACTATGAATTTTTAAGGAATGGGGTGATATGAAATGCAGTTTGAGATTGGTAGTAAGACTGGTGTGAGCAATAAACAAGTGGTGATTGGATAATTCATATAAGCATGGTTAATCTTACCAAATTATAAAATCTAGCGTAGTTAAGTGGGGAAAACATGTGGGTTACAAATAGGTTGGTAAAGCATAAGGAGGTGTGTATCTCTAGGCAAGTGGAATGGGAAGCTGGATTTTAACTAAGTTGTAGTGTGCCTTGAGGAATTATTTGTGCCAAAATGTGATATGTGGTTCCCAAACCAGTACAAATCGTTGTACTGGTGTAGCGCCTGACAGTGAGGTTTAAACCGCCAAGCGATAGCTACAAAAACAAAGAGATCCTGATGTGCGTGGCGCCACAGATTTTTGCTTGGCGGCGCTTAGGCAACACCAAGCGATAATGCAAGGGACATGGAGCTGTTTCAATGATTTTGGTGCATGATCTATAACGCTCAAGATGGTACCTCAGGTATGGAATCTGTTGAAGCATTCCTTGAGTTGTGGCTCGAAATGACATTCCTTGAGTTGTGGCTCAGAATGGAGAGTAAACACGTGGCGATCTTGGGTTATGGCCTGCTGATATTGGTAACCAGTGTGAGTGTGAGAGTTGTGGCTCATATGGAGGGTCTCCACTTGATTGGTCAATCACAGGTTGTGGCCAATGGTGTTGCTAATCTTGTGTCGAGAGTACGAATTGTGGTTCGTATTGAGAACTCCACCTAGTGTTACAATGGTGGTTTGTAACAAGATAATCCCGCACGTGTATCTACGAGTTGTGGCTTGTAGACAGTGGAACCATGAGTTGTGGCTTGTGGCAGCAAAAGACATCTTAAGGTTATCATTTGAGGATGTAGAACGTGAATGAACATGATGGTGGTCTTGTTTCTAGGATTGGAGAATTGTGTTTCTCCGATAAGTGTGTGAGTACATTTTTTTATTGGTTATAAATTATATGTGTTGTTAGCTCACCCTATCTGCTTGTGTTTGGCGATGATCATATAATTCGTTACACAGGAGCATATAATATTTCAGGTGGAGCTGGTAATGTATAAAGTCGAAGTGGGGTTAACATGGGAGTTTTGTTTGATGATTTTTTATGCTTTTGTAAAAATTTATTTTACTATACATGAGCTTGTAATAGTTATTTGGAACTTGCAAATTTTGAATTATGGTGTAGTAATAAAAGATTTAAATTTTCCCACGTTTTGAGAAAGAAATTCTAATAAATATGGTTTTGTATTTTATATGATATTTTATTCTAATTAAAATTAGTAATATTCAACTAGGATGTTACATAGGGAACACATCCATCCCTATTCTGATACCAAATTTACAAAATAGAATATTATTCATAGGGTAGTGTGCAAAACTAAGATGAGGTCAAACAATACCTAGTTAAATGCTAATTAACTATGAAAAAAGAGAGTTGATATTAAGTGTTCTAAGAAGTAAAATCAAGGAAAACAAACAACATATGTTTGGTTTATGGAGGTCTTGGAAGTTGAAAAAAAAGGTTTTTTTTTTTATTTAAACCTGATTAGGATATACATAAAAATTAATTCTATCCTAAGAAATACTTTTAATTTTCTTTTCTTTATCATCCCTTCATATTCTCTTTATTTCTTCTCTTTACTAAATCCATCGTAAAAAAAGAAAAAAAATGTGTGACAATTACTTAATTATCAAACAAACATGTTTGTAAGCTCCACCATAAACCATCACGAGATTTGAAAATTTCCTTAAACAAGTTTTGCTTTGGATCAACTTATAATATACTCGTACTTTCCTTTTCCATAAGAAATGACCTATTTGTGAAAGTAGGAGAAGCATGCTTCCACTTTGTACTAGGCACTAGATGGTAGAGGTTATGAAATTGCATATATCTTTCTATCCACTATGATCTTCATTGAGACATACAAGAAGACAACATCATACATATTTTTAGGCAAACCATCAAGAGTTTATCAATGTTTCCAACATTTGATATTTACAACAAAATTATAAATGTCCATACGAAAATTGATGGAGAGATGAAGAAATTCATGTTCTTTCATGGAAATTGTTTCTATTATTCTTATTCAACAATAAACTTTCTGATTTGGTATAAAGACTTTGGTTTTCAAGCGATAAATGTATAGTTCTTGAATTTCCTTATCATTCTTAATTATTTTTGTTTGTTTTTGTTGTGTTCTCCATTTGTAGTTGTTTGCTTTCAAGTTTGTATAATTCATATCTTGTATTTTTTATTCAATCCATTTAATTTCTTGTTTGAACCAATCCTTGTGTTTTGCTTTAGGATTCAATGCATGATTTGATTTGTTCATGCTTTTGTTTGATTTTTGTAATGTCAATGTATTAGGAATTTGTGATTTTGATTTTAGAATCTTAAAAGCTTTGTTTGTTTCCTTTATACCTTTAACATTCTTGGAAGTTGTTTTGGAATTTTTTGTGCATTTTACTTACATGCAACCAAACAAAACATCAAGAACTAATTATTTTTATTTCATATTTGCTACCAAGTAATTAACAAATTTTTAGTGTTAGGTTCCTAATTTGTTTTTGTGTTAACTAATGCATATGATTCATTTTCTCGATTGAATTTACTTGCTAAAACATGATTAATACAATTGTCTTTTTAATTTGAAATTAGTAAAACCATTGAGTTGCTTATTGATTCATAAGTCAAAATTAAAAGGCATACTCTAAAAAAAGCAAACAAAGGAAAAGAAAAATAAATTAAATAAGAACAAAAGTGGAAAGGTTAAGACTCTTGTATACTAAATGACAAAGAAAAACAAGCAACTAATGAATACTAAATACTATGCTTTTTATATAAACTTCCACAATTAATTTATTATTTGAATTAAATTCATGTCCAATGACAAGTATTTTAAAGTATAAAACTTGTTTAATTTCAAACTAAATTTTCAATTTATGTTGTGTTTGTACTCTTAGATTTGACTTGAATTTTATTTTGTTTTGTTCATAAATTCTAAAACTTTTAATTATGAATTTTCTTTTTATGCGCAAACTTTTAAATTTACCTTCAATTATAATTTTTCTTTCATTACAATACTTTGAAGTATTGTCATAATTTCTATTTGCTTTGATTTAACCGATTCTAATTTGTCTTTTCATGATTTTATTTCTTTAAATTCTTGATTGGAATTGTTTTGGTTAATCGTTTATTTCTTCGAGAACCACCTACTTTCCAAGATAACATATTAGTTGCTGTGAAAAATTAGATGGAATAAATACACTATAAGAAAATCCTTAAATAATAATCAGTTTTAGTGACAAATAATAACCAGTTAGGATACCAAATTATAAACTAAAAATTATCGATAACTAAAATAGTTTCTATTATGAATGAAAAATTAAAATCAATCTCTAAATTGTTAACTAAAATAATTTCTATTATGAATTGGTTTCTAAATTGGTCATTAACATCAACAACCAAGGGTTTGGCTAGCAAAGGAATTGGTCTCTAAATTGGTATGCAAATGACTAATTAAAGACTAATTTACAGACCAAATCCTTTGGTAGCCAAAACTTTGGTAGCTAATGTTAGTTACCAATTTAGAGACCAATTCATCATAGAAACTGTTCCTGCAGAGAACAAACAAGATATGTTAGACACAAGTATTACCTTACTCTGGTTCTCCATCTCCTCAGTAGGCTTCCTCCCGGTTGATACATGTTGTTCATGGGTATCTCGGTGTGATTGGTTTGGACCCGAGAGGGGTTACCTGCAAAAGGGACTCTGAAGCTCAAGTTAGCAAAATCTCTAAGAAAGTCAAATTTGGTGATTAGGGAAGTAATGAATGCGTACCTTTAATTCGTGGGGTCCATGCATATTTATAGATTATTAATTATGTCTGCCACGTCATGGGCTGGGCCCTTGTTTGGGCTGTAGGTGGGCCTAGGCCCTAGTTCAGGCCCTTAGTTCGATTATTGTTGGCTTGATGAATCTTATAGAAATGTTATGGTTTTGCCAAGTCCTTGGTTAGTTTCCTAGAGTTAACAGCCTAGGCCAGTTACTCTTTAGCGGCCTAGGCCGCTATTGTTGCTTTGGTTTGTTTGATCAATGTTGCTCCTTAGCGGTTTAGGCTGGGTACCTTAGCATGTGTATGATAATTGTTATTATTTATGTACTGTACCTAGCCAAACTCAACCAAGTAAACAGTGTGCATATCGAAACCACCTAGTACCCGGACATCACCAACATAAGCCATCTAGGCAAGTAGCCGGTCGAGACCGACTACTCCAATGAACTTAAACTAACATCGATGCCTCGCGTTCAATAGGTCTCAAGGGCCTGGTTTGGGGCCCAGGCCCATTCATGGCCCAAACTACAGCCCATGACAAAACCCAGCCCATGAAATGGTCAAACGTCATTAATGCCCTATAAATACATGTGGACCCCATCATTTAAAGGTACGCATTCATTAATCACTGATTTGACTCTCTGAGAGCTTTGACTTACTTGAGCTTCGGAGATTCTTCTGCAGGTAACCCCTCCTGGGTTCAAGCTGACATGTATCGACCGGGAAGAGGCCAACCGAAGAGATAGCGGACTACATGGTAAGGTGACGCTTGTGTCTAACCTCTTGTTTGTTCTCTGCAGGAACAATTGGCGCCCACCGTGGGGCACGAGACGAGCACCTTTAGTACCCATTTTTCTCCGAAGATGGTTTCTACCCGTAGCAAAGCTGGAGCTAACAAGCAAGCGGACGCTGGTCCCTCTAGACCTCCCGGCATCACCCCTGACTTGGCCGCCATCCTAGACGGCCAGGTAAAGATGCAACAAGAGCTCGCAGACCTGAAGAAGCGCAGCGCTGAGGAAATGGAAGTGCTAAAACAAGAGAACTCCCGCCTCAGGAGAAGGATCGAGGCAGACGCCAACCTGAAGGGGAAAGCCAAAGAAACCTCTGAAGCTGTGAAGTCTCCGGCCTTCCAGCCTACAAAGGAAGAAAGTGAATACAATCCCACCCCCCACACCTTCACCACCACCCAACAGACACCCCTTACCTCCCCCCATCCCCATCACTT
>Ga0214543_1009184_pt1 | contig 15577 bp, 8 predicted proteins | sample CNSS2metaG_FD_160094 | JGI IMG/M metagenome (GOLD analysis project Ga0214543, IMG submission 160094) | Root nodule microbial communities from cowpea collected in UCLA plant growth center, Los Angeles, California, USA - CNSS2 | ecosystem: Host-associated > Plants > Roots > Nodule | place: USA... | reverse complement strand
TATATATAAAGACACGCCGCGTCTTAATTTTAGTTGATAATTATGTTTAAAAATACTTATGGAGTAATCTATATGAATGATTAAAGCAATAATAATATTGGAGAAGAAAGTATTCATATTTTAATAAGAACCACATGACCCTCGTGAGACACATCAATGATGGTAGTCTTGAAGTTGGTGATAGGTATATTATCTTTTTGAAGGATGAAAAAAGGGTTTTTTTACCACTCTTATCTTTTACTAAAATTATCGTAGGCAAATTTTGAAAAGGGTTAAGTATGTTTTTAGTCCCTGAACTTTGGTCAAAAATTGGAATTTGTCCCTGGTTGAAATTATGATAAATTTTGGTCCCTAAACTTTAAAAATGAATGAATATAGTCCTTTTAACCCAATTATGTTGACTCTTTTTCAACAGGTGGAATGTATTTCATGTTAATATTGGAGTTGTTTATTCTGTTTGACACATTCTCGGCTCAATATTTACTGAGAAATGTGTTTGAAACCTAAAAAAGAAGTTCACAAAATTGGGTTAAAATGACTATATTAATTCATTTTTAAAGTTTAGGGACCAAAATTTATCAAAGTTTCGACCAGGGACGAATTCCAATTTTGAGTTAAAGTTCAGGGACTAAAAACACACTTAACCCTTTTGAAAAAACTACATAAAATCGTATGTGATGATTACAATTTAAACTATAAAGTCGTATGTGAGAATTACGGTTTTTAATTTTATAAAGAAATGTTAATTATCTATATTATTTTATTAATATATTTTTACAATTTTAGATATTTTTATTTTAACGTACGAAAGTGGTCATTTTTGACATACTATTTCTTTTTATTATTTTGAGTTAAATATATTTTTTATCCTTTAATTTTTACCGAAAATTAGAATTAGTTTTTTTTTTAAATTTTGAACCAATTTAGTCCATTATATTTAGAAATAGGGACAACTCAACAATTTAAAAAACCTAAAAAAAACTTTAAAAAAACATTTTATTTAAAATTTATTTTTTGAACTTTTTTATGCAAAATTATTTATTAAATTGTCATAATTAATTTCATTCAACATTTCTTTCTCAATATATAATATGACTAATTCATTTAATCTTTCTTAAACATTGTTGATCTTACATAAGTTTTTATTATCTTTAGATTTGAGAAATTCTTTATGGCCAAAACAACTTACATTAAAATTGTTAACATTATTCCATTATTCTATAATTATATGTACATTTGGAAAAGAATTTAGTCTTTTTATATAATTAAGAATATCAATTAATTTATCATTTTTCAAACCTATAATTTCTCTTAAGATATTTAATTTTGAAATTAAATTAAAACCATCAATATTCAACGAATTATCATGTTTTAAAGATTTTTCAAGGTTTAAGCATTTTTCTTTAAAAAATGACATATGTACACATTGTAATACACAAGACATTTGCTTTTTTTGTTCATAGTTCCTTTTTGTTATTCAATTAAAGTCTCAATTCTTCTTTTCTTTTGAATTTTTGAATAAATTGATTCAAATTTTCTAGTTGACATTTGTATATACTTTTATATGAAATAAAAAATGATAATATATAAAACACTACTAAAGATAAATATATAAAATGAATGAATTAAAACAATAAAATCGAATTCTGGTTGTGAAGAAAATAAACTCGATAGTAGACTTGTAGTATCTTGAAGTCTCAAGTCTCTTTTTTGTTCTTAAGTCTCAATTTTTTCACAAACTTGCAAAATTGTTTATTTTAATATTAATCATTAATAAAAATAATTAAAAAAATATTGCTCTTCTAAACTCGATAATAAATCTTATTTTGTTCCTAAACTTAAATTATCATTCTACAAAAACTTCTTTGAATTATGCTCCAATTAATATATTATCCACCAAAAGACTAAACCACAATCTATTAATAATTTTGTAAGAAAAATCAGTTTCTCCTCAAGATATATGCACACAAAAGAAAAACTCTTGAAACCCGTAAATCTAAAAGTATTGAAAAACAAAACTAAGTAAAAGAAATACATTTCTAATTCTAATACAAATCCAAAACAGAATAAAAATAACAACAACAGAAATAGAAAAAAAAATATATTAACCAGAAATGGGAATGAAAAAATTGGTACACACTGGCAACATGAGATTCAAGAGATTTAAGGGATATAATATGCCAAAACCCTAGAAAAAAGACTATTATAAGAAAATAAAGTAATAAGGAGAGGTAAGAGAAGTCGTAGAGAGATAAAAGAAAAAAAATATAATCTAGATTGATTAAAAGAGAATAAAGATATCTAATCATTCTCTTTCTTGTAAACAGAATTTTAATTTACTAAAAAAATGTTTTAACTCATTAATTATCATTTTTACTACCAATAAAAATAAACATAAACATAATAATTTAATTAAATTTTATTTCCAAACATAAATTTATAATTAATTTAATAAAGTTATATTAGTAATAAAATATTTTTTTGGGACCTTTTTTATAGTAAACATAATTTTATAATTAGTTTAATAGAGGTATATTAATTAGTACTAAAAACAATTTTGAGGTTTTTTTTTTCTTAAACATAATTTTATAATTAATTTAATAGAGAAATATTAATAGTAATTTTTTTTTAGGCCTTCTAATCCTTGAGGCTTAAAGTAAGTGTTTTACTCGCTTTACGCTTTACCCTTAAACCAACTTCGATTTAGAAATGGGTGAATTTAGTTCTTTAAACAAAATATTTTTTAATTTATTTACCGTTTCAAACGCGTTGTTTTCAACTAACATTGAAGCCAACATGTATCAAACGGTGTAAACAAACTAAAATACTAAAATGTGTTTAAAATATCAACTAAACTTAATAAAATTTGGTGAATAGGACTAAATTTACTCATTTACATATTTGAGGTACTAAATTGGTTCAAAGTTTTTCACCAGGACAAATTCTAATTTTCACTAGAAATTAAAGGATCAAAAACCTATTTAACCCTGTTATTTTTTATATTTTCTATTTTGAAGTTTAATATATCTATTTTTTATTTCGATTCAAAATTTATTTTTTATTTTGATTCAAAATTTATTTTTTTATATTAAAATTATTTTTTAATAATATGATTATCGAGTGTTTTAGATTTTTTTTAAGTTTTCCTAATTTTTATACAATCATATAATTTTTATCAAAAAAACAGATTATATCATTTTGATTAATATAATTTTAATATAAAAAGATAAATCTTAATCAAATATATGTATTAAAATTTATCTTTGATTTTAATACAGATTTATAATCTCAAAAATCATAATTTTAATACATATTTTAATTAAAATTTATATTTTGAATACTAAAATTATATTAATCAAAATATACAAATATTGTTTTGATTAAAAATTATATTAAATTTTTTTTAGATTAATATATATATTTTTATAGTAAAATATATTTCTTTGTTTTGATTAATATATTAAAATATAAAAAAAATATATCATTATTTTAATGAATAATTGCATAAATATAATTTTAATAATTAAATTATTTAGATTTAGAAATAATATCTTCAAATATTAAATATTGTTATAATTTATTACATTTAATAATCATACATTTAATTTAATAAGAAAAATATATATATATATATATATATATATATATATATATATATATATATACACACACACACACAAAATTTTAAAAATCAAATTATTTAAATATTTCAAAATCAAAAATATTTTTATATAAAAATAAAAAAACCATAATTCAATTTTTAAGAAATAAAAGAACTTAAAATATTATATTTAATTTATTAATCAAATTATAAAAAAATATTAAAATAAAAAATATATTAAAAATATATAATTGTTTAAAAATTAGGAAAACATAAAAAAAAAATAAAAAATTCAACAATCATATTATTAAAAAATATTTTTAATGTAAAAACATAAATTGTGAATGAAAATAAAAAATAAACATGTTAAAGTTCAAAATAAATAATGTAAAAGATAATAAAAGGAAGTCGTGTGTCAAAGTGACCACTTTCATGCATTAAAATAAAAAATATTTATAATTATAAATATATATTAATAAAAAGTGAAATCTTATGTTTTTTCATAAAATTAAAAAACGTACTTTTCACATAGGAAAATGATAGAATGACTACCTATTTTTACTACTTCCTTACTCCCTTTACGTGGAAAATGGTTTTAATTTTTTTTTTTTTACTTTCAAAAGAGCCACTGGCACGTGAGGGAATGAAGGTTACAGAAAGTTAACCTAACATACCATTAACTTTATCATTTTGCTGTCATAGTGAAAAAAAATCCTCGCAGAACCTTGCATACCATTCACACCGGCGCCGAAATACTTCTTTCTTCTCCACCGTGCCTGCGAAATTCATTGTGCCAATCATCTCATATGCACACATTTTTAATCACCTAATCCACAGTCACTGATAAAACCGTACTGTATATGATATTTCTACACAGAATATCTAGTGACCACAGAATTAATAACTGGTGACCTTCCTTGAACTTTTTACGCAATTTTTTCACTCTGATATGTTGTTAGGAAGTCCACAACTACAACCTTCTTAGTGTCCTAGAATACATCGATGACATTTATAAAAGGTATATTTACTGGTTAAAGATTTTTTTGAGGAATAATTAGCCCACAATTACTTGATCAAACACATCATAACAATGACTGTATTAACTGGTGACCTGTGATATATTACTTGGTGATCTGCCCATAATTTTTTGGATAAAAAATATCAACTAGGGTCTGGTGTTTGGGTACTCAATTTTTCCCCACTAATAGTCACAACCATGACCCTAAAAGCATGTTTGCAAGGTATGTTGAACCTACTAAATATTGTTGCGAGATAATTGATCCACAAAATCCACCACACATATAAATTAATTCTGGATGAAATATCCGGTGACCACGAAATTAATAATTGTTGACCTTCCTTGAACTTTTTGCACAACTTATTCACCCTTGCCATGTTATAAGGATGTCTGGAGTGAATAAATTGTCAAAAAGTTCAAGGAAGGTCAGCAATTATTAATTTCGTGGTCACCAGATATTTCATCCAGACTTAATTTATATGTGTGGTGGATTTTGTGGACCAATTATCTTACAAGAATATTTATTAGGTTCAACATACCTTGCACACATGCTTTGAGGGTCATATTTGTCACTGTTAGTGGGGAACAAGTCGAGTACCCAAACACCAGACCCCAGTTAATATTTTTGTGCAAAAAAGTTACGGGCATGTCACCAGGTAATATATCAAAGGTCACAAGTTAATGCAATCACTATTATGATGTTTGTGATCAAGCACTTGTGGGCTAATTATTCTTCACCATTCACTTTTAGGAGTAAATATACCTTTTATAAATTTCATTGAGGTATTCCAGGACAATATGAAGGTTTTAGTTGTGGACATCCTTACAACATAGCATGGGTGAATAAGTTGTGCAAAAAGTTCAAGGAAGGTCACCAATCATACGTGGTCACCAGATATTTATCCAGACTTAATTTATATGTGTGGTGAATTTTGTGGACCAATGATCTCGCAACAATAATTTATATCACGGGTCACCAGTTAATACAGTCACTGTTATGAAGTGTTTGATCAAGTACTTGTGGGCTAATTATTCCTCACAAATATCTTTAACCAATAAATATACCTTTTATAAATGCCATCGATGTATTCTAGGACACTAAGAAGGTTGTAGTTGTGGACTTCCTAACAACATATCAGGGGTGAAAAAATTGTGTAAAAAGTTTAAGGAAGGTCACCATTTATTAATTCTATGGTCACCAGATATTCTGTGTAGAAATATCATATACAGTATGGTTTTATCAGTGACTGTGGATTAGGTGAATAAAAATGTGTGCAGATGAGACGATTGGCACGGTGAATTTCGCAGGCACGGTGGAGAAGAAAGAAGTATTCCGGCGCCGGTGTGAATGGTATGCAAGATTTTGCGAGAATTTTTTTTTACGGTAACGGCAAAATGGTAAGTTAATGGCACTGCTTCTTTTTTCATTGTGACAACAAAATGATAAAGTTAATGGTAGGTTAGGTTAACTTTCTGTAACCTTCATTTACTCACGTGCCCGTGGCTCTTTTGAAAGTAAAAAAAAAATAAAAACCATTTTCCACGTAAGAGAGTAAGGAAGTAGTAAAAATGGGTAGTCATTCTATCATTTTCCTTTCAGATACAACTTCATCATTTTTAATAGTTTAAAATCACACTTTCCACGTATAACTTTACACGTTTACGTAATTTCTTTAAAATCTACCTATTTTGATAATTTTAGTAAAAAATCACATCACTCTTGTAAAAGACCTGAAATGAGTTTTTTGAATTATAATTGTACCTGCCTTTATAACAGATTTAAAAAAATAATTTAAATTTTTATGTCATATAAAATAATATAGTTAATTTTTTTTTTAAAGTATATAAGATTTTAAGTTAGATTTTAAATAATAAAGTATTAGAAATTTTATGAAATTGAAAATTGGTATTCAACATTATATATTAATTTTACAAAAAAGAAGATAGAATTCCTAATTTTAAAAAATAAATAAGATATGTTTATTGACGATTTTTATATGAAAAAGAACTCAAAGTAATAACAGTTCAATTCTTTAATTTTTTATATATAAATAAACTAGTTTTAAACTCGTGGTTAATGTTTGTTTGTGTGATCATTCAAAAATTAAAAAATTTAACAATTTTACAAAAGAAATAATAAATAAATTTAAGTTTATAATTAAGTTATAAATATAATAAACATTAAAAATGATTTATTGGGTTAGAAAGTTAATAAGTATGTAAAATTATAAATAATGGATTTTGTATAAATATGTCACATGACTCATAAAATTTGGACAGTTTGTCAACAAAATAAACATGAATGAAAAAATAAATTTTCTAGTATAGAAATATATTTCTATTTTTAAATTTAACAAAAATGAATATAAAATAAAATAATTTTTATGTACATGTGGCAACAAAATAAATATAAATAAAAAAGTAAGTTAACAATGTGAAATGATTAAAAAGAATAACTTATTGGATATTTTGTCAACAAAATAAATACGGTTGAAAAAACAAATTTCCTAGCATCATTTTTTTTATGTTGTAAAAGACTAAGAATGAAAAAGAAGTCTACAAATGTATTTCTATTCTCAAAATTAACATAAATGGATAAAAGAATAAAATAGCATCTATGCACGTTTGACGGCAAAATAAATATAAAAAAAAGTAAATTAATAATGTTAGATGACTAAAAAAATTAACTTTTTAGACACTTGTCAACAAAATAAATATGGATGAGAAAAAAATTTTCCTAATATCTTCTATAAATAGTTTTTGTAACAATACAAAAGATGGTAATACATGAGAGAAAATATAAAATAGATTCTCCAAACATATAAGGATATATATAAATATGCAAGGTAGATTCGCTAAAGATATAAATCAATATACAAATAAGTCGATGTATTGCTAGACTCATATAATTATAAAGTATAAAACGAAAAATGAAAAAAATATAAAAAATTAATTCTTTAAATATAATTTATCCTTTAATAATTTATTAAAGGACTAAGCAATTAGAAATTATAAAACCATAAAATTAAGAATAATAAATAGTATAGAAATATATCTCTATTTTTCAAAATTAATATATATGGATAAAAGAGTAAAATAACTTTTATAAGACCCGTGAAATTTAATTAATTAAATAAATAATTAATTAATAAATGCAGTTAGTGGAAGTCTTTATGGTATTTAATGTTAAGATTTATGATGTGGAAAAGTACTAACTCAAATGGTGGAGAATACTTAATTGTATGAAATGACTTAGGTTCAAGTTCTATGTATGTCATTATATGCTATTTATTTTGTTATTATTTTTAATAATATACTTGATTATAATGAGTGATAATTTAATCCTATATTTATAAACATGAATTGGTTAAATGGTTGAACATTGAGTTGGCTTTGGCACGGTGAGGGGTTCAAACCTTGGTGAATCCACACTATGAATGTGAAAGGGCAAGGAAATCCTAGAAGCCAAGAGGGGTTGGAAAACTCATGAAGTAATGGCTTTTGAAAGGCAATTACACCTCTTAATGATGGAAATTCGTTTTCCAACATTAACCACCATTATGCCATGTTTAAAGAGACCATTAAGGGAAAGTGAGAAAGTTTCCTTGACTAATTTTTGTGAGGGATGTGAGGGGTGGATTAACAGAGCATACATTGTGCTAATTGAGAGAAAGGGAAGGTTGTTACAAGTGATTGAGTGGAGGCAAGGGAGAAAATCCTTGTGGAACCAAGGAAAAACGCGAGTAATCAATTTCAAAGCGAGGAATCCAGGTTAGGGGTGCTGAACTCGTAACTTATTTGTAATTGGTTAATAATTGATGTATGAAATGAGTGTACATTGTTTCTGGTTTCCAAATATCTTAAATTTTGGATTTCTGGAAAATTCCAGAAATAGCCTGGCGGCTTTGAATGAGCCGCTAGACGGCACATACAATTTTGCTTGTTTTCTGGGTTCCAGATGAGCAACCGCCTAGCGGTACGAGCCTGACTACCCGACGACACATGTGTGCCAACCCAATTTATGGGTTTTTGATGAACTGCTTGGCGGGTAATCATCACCGCCAGGCGACACGAGTCAATTTGGCTCGATTTTAGTGTTTTGGGGTTTCTTGGTTGATTCTGTTCGGGGGAAAAGATAGTGCCAACTATTTGGAAATTATTGGAAGCCTGAATTCGCTAAAGTATATAAAATTGAAGGTTCGATTGGGTGAAAATTGCAAGAATATAATTTTTTGGGTTGATGAATTGGGGATTTCTTAGTCGCACTAAATTAAGTGGTAAGATTAGTGGAATTTCGTATATGAAGAAGTCTTATGAAGGAATAGTGAATATAAACACATGAATGCAACCTATTGGATGGTAAATCGAGTGGAGGAAAAATTGTAGGGGATTGGATAAGGTTCGAAAGTGCTGAGGAAATTTCTGGGTTCCTGGAACAGCAGGAACCGCCTGGCGGCACCTAAGGATGGCAACGGGTCGGGTCGGGCACGGATAGTGCCTACCCGCAACCCGACCCGCAAAAAAAAAAAAAATCCACCCGCTACCCGTCTGTTTACCCGCCGGATATCCGCTTAAAAAATATCCGCAGATATTTTTAAAACCCGCGGGTACCCGTGAATACCCGATACCTGCAAATATTTTAAAAAAAATATTTTATAAATTTTTTAATGTAAAAATTATAGAAATAAAATATAAATAAAATAAAATAATAATTATAATTATAATTAAATTTGACATAATAAAATATACTGTTAATTTTAATTTTAATTAAATTTAACTTAATAAAATATAAATTAAATTTTAATTTTAATTTTTTGCGGGTAACGGGTACCCGCGGGTATGGATAGTATGATACCCGTACCCGACCCGTTTATAAGCAGGTATTAAAATACCCACTACCTGCTACCCGCGGGTAATAAATATCCGCGGGTAGTAACTATCTGTCGCGGATTTTATCCGCGGGCGCGGGTATTTTTGCCATCCCTAGCGGCACCCAATTGGCCGCTAGGCACCACACCAGAGGTACGTGGTGTTCTGTTCACGAAAAACACAGTTTTTTGTACTTTTCGCGCAACAGGAACCGCCTAGCGGTAGTTTAGTTCCCCCAGGCGCCACTTTCCTCATTTTTTGGCACTAGGCGCCACCATTTTTTTGGTTTGCGCAGTTTTCGTAAAACTGCATTTCTTGGTTCGTTAACCGTTCGATTTAGGTGAAATTTTGACATGTGGTCCACAACATGTAGTTCTTAAATTAGAACGGTGAGATTTGATTTGGAGGTCAGCAGCTAGAGATATACGTTACTCAATATTGCTAATTTTGGAGTATTTAAAATACATGAATAAACTCTTGATAATTTCAAGTAACTTCTAATGAAGCATGATTAGGTTATGTGGTAAGTCTCTATCAATTTGAATATCCCTTTGGGTTAGTCACATATGAAGAATTGGTTATTAGTGAATGCATGTGTGGCAATATTAATTTGCATTAGTGCCTAGGATCATGTGCTTAAATTGTTAGAATGATGTTGCTTATACTTGTTTGAGCATGCGTTATTCATAAGTTAGAATTAAATGCTAGAATGGGTTTAAATGGGGAGAATATATATGAAATGTGAATGGATTGATTTTACTTTGTTCTGGGTGCTTAAAAACCAGTATTGCTCAAGTATTGGTGTAGCGTCTGGCGGTGGTGTTTGACCGCCAAGCGATGGCTACAAAACCAGTAGAGAATTGAAGCGTGTTGCACCTGGCGACAAGGGTTGTCCCGCCAGGTGATGCTTGTGGAAACAGTAGCATCAGAGGCGCTTGGCGCCTGGCAGCACGTGTCCCCCGCTAGGCGGTCTGGAAGCCTTTTTGCGCCTGGCGACTTGTGCGGAGCGCCAGACGATTTTTGATGAAGCAGACATCATGTTTTGCTTGATTTGGATGTGCGTGATCTACGAGGCTTTGGGCGATATCTCAAGGGTCAAATGCTGGAGTATTCCTGGAGTTGTGGCTTTGGATGGAGGGTAATACGAGCATTCTTTGAGTTGTGGCTCGGAATAGCAAGTGTTCCCGCATGTGTTCTACGAGTGGTGGCTTGTAGGTTGGCAGCAACGATATCTTGAGACTATAAATCAAAGATGTAAAACACGGATTACATGTTGGCGTCCATGTGAGATGAGACCAAAGGATGGAGTTCCTTGGATTGTGTGTGTTTTGTTATATAAATTGATGCATATGTTTTACTCTATTAGCTCACCCTATCTGCTTATGTTTGATGATGATTGTGTACGCGGTACACGGGAGTAGTCGATGTTACAGGTGGATCTGGTGAGGCATAGAGCCGGAGCGGGGCTAGTTGGGAGAGGACTTTCTCAGAGCTTTATATTTTATGAGTTTTTAAAGAATTCGTAATATTTCATATTACTACCCGTAGACATTATAATTGAGTTTTAAATTTTATGGATTTGAGTTAACTTCGGATGTAATAAAATTTTTATATTTCCCATGTTTTCGAAAATGGAGCTTAATAAATGAGCATTTAATATTATTATCTTATTTTATTAAGTAAATTCGTAATATCCGGACGGGATGTTACATTTGGTATCAGAGCAATGGTTTTCAAAAGATTTTTGGGGTCTATGGGGAGTGAGCTTATCGTGTTCTGCTTACGAGTCAATGTGTTAATTCTTTTGTGTTAAGCCTTTTGTTTGCATAGTCATGACTTAAGTTGTGTGGTTTAATTCAGCTGAAATGTGGCATGCACAAGCTTTGACAAACAGGAGAAGGAGGGATAATACTGGGACTGATGAGATTGCACATGCGATTCGTCGGATGGTGGACGCGATGCAGCCTAATGCAGCGCAACCTAGAGCCAGAGTCGCACCTACTCGTCCCGTGACTATGGAAGATTTTATGAGGCACACGCCAGCTAAGTTCACTGGCAAGGCCACCCCAGACGAGGCAAATGCATGGCTAAGGGAGTGTGAGAAGATATGCCGAGCGATTGGGTGCACTGATGCACAGAAGTTGACCTTCGTCACATTCCTTCTTGTGGCAGACACTAAGTACTGGTGGGTAGGGATGCAGCAGCAGATGCAAACCCGCGAAGAGCAGGTGACTTGGGCTAATTTCAGGGCACGATTCTTGGAGAAATACTTTCTTGACAATGCCAAATATGAGAGGGAAGCATAATTCCTTACTTTACAGCAGGGGACTATGACGGTGCAGGCCTATACTAACAAGTTTGAGTACTTGGCGAGGTTCTACTCGCAGGCTGTCACCGAAGAATGGCGTTGCAGAAAATTTGAGGGCGGTTGATAGAGGCCGTACCCCACCAAATTAAAACATATTAAATGCAGTATATGAAAGTGAACCAAGTCGTTTCCCAACGACCAATATTTTCATCCAAAGCGAAATTTCCAAATGAACACAACAATAACACAAGGGGGGGTTTGGCAAATTTACGGATGCAACGCACAATTGAAAACTTCAATGCAGATGTGTAAAATCAATGTAAAAACAGCATTGATTCTTTGCTTCAAATGAACATCCACCAATCACGGATTACAACTCAAAATTGTTATATTAACTCTAATGAGACCCGAATTAATTACTAAGTGCAAATGAACTCGAACTCAAGTGCAATTAAGCAAAGCACACAACCATGAATCTGCTACAGTTCACTAAGCATGAACACATAATGATTCCACTCTGCAAATTAAGCAAAAATAGAACGGTTTCTTCATTTAAACCCAACGCAAATTCAAAATTGAGAGATTAACATAACTCCACCGAACAAAACACTACTCTCAAGGTTTCAATCCATTCTCTGCAAAGAATCAACACGCAAATTTAGTTCCTCATGGAATCCGAATAAAGCTTAAACATAAATTTTGATTCAACCATCCAAATGAGTGCAAATTGATGCAAAAAACTTAAATTGGTGCAGGAATCGAAAATGAGCAAGGAAAGAAAGGGGCAACAACGAAAAAAACAACAAAAAATGAGAATACTTCAATATAAATGTTACCCAAATGGTAGAAAACATTAATACAACTTCAATGTGCTGTCCGAGGCTCATAAAACGTGAAAAACCAATGGAAAACGTGAAAAATTCGCTTGTGCCACCATGGGTCACCTTCGAAAGCTTAATAACAACAAAAATGGAGGTTTGAGAGAGTGTGGAAGAAGAAGGACCGGCTGGTCTCCCCCATGCAGACCTAATTTCGTGGTCATATCACCCCTGCCACTCAGAATTACGAAACTGCCATTATGAGCTGTAGAATTACAAAAATGCCACTTTGGGCCTCAAATGTTGACCCATTGACTTTGCTGACGTGGAAATGACATGGAAATTATGTGGAAATGATGTGGCGACTCTCTTCAACTGAATATTGACGTCTAAGCTCCAAAATTGCTTCACCCAAATACCTAAAAATAATTAAAAACAAAAATTAGGCCAAATAATGTGAAATTAGTCCAAATTCGGAACAGTGGCCCAATAAAGCCCAACAGATGAAAAACACTCTAAAGATGAACAATTAAGCACTAATCAACTGTCTAATGGGTACACAAAGCTAGTGGAATGGAATAAAATAATGACTCATCAGCGGTCTGAACCATGAGTTGCGTCGATTCCTCATACCTCTAAGGATCCGAGAGTTCCCTGTTTTGGTGGAACAAGCAAAGATGGTGGAACAACTGGAGAGGGGTCCAAGTCGGGTCATGAGGGGACATCCTAACAACAGTAGCATCAATGAGAAACGGCAAGAGAAACCCTACACCAGACCTCAACGTGAAGGACAAGGGACAGTGAAGTGTTTTGAGTGCGGGGGAGACCATTTTCGGCGAGTTTGTCCAGAACTTTCGGGAGTAGAGCCGGAAGAGAAGAAGTGTTACAATTGTCACAAGCCAGGTCATTACGTGAAATCTTGCCCTGAACGTGGGGGAGTCTGAAGTGCCACGATAACAATAAGGTAAAGTTTGAATTATTTGTTTTTGGAGTAGTGAAGCATGTTATTCTAGTTTGTGTGATGTATGCTTGAAACTCGTTCATACCTTTAAAACCATGTTGTACTTTTACTCAGAAGACTAGGGATAGTCGAGTAAAAGGAGTTGTTATTCTACCCTTAGGACTTGGAGAGTCGGGTAATATGGAGTTTTGGGTTATTGTAAGACTTTGACCTAAGCTTAGTGACAATGTCCTTGCTGGGTTTTGTTGAGCAGGCAAGGAATGTTGCTTGTGAGGCTTAGGAAAAGTTATGCTCTTACCGGGTTTTGGTGAACAGGTAATGGGTGGGACTCTTGTTGCGTTTTGTTGAATAGACAAGAGTTGTGTTTATGGGGACTCAGGAGAAGCAACACTCTTACCGGGTTTTGTTGAACAGGTAAGTGGTGGGCTCTTGTTGGGTTTTGATGAGCAGGCAAGGGTGGTTGTTGTGATTCTCAGGAAAAGCAACGTCCTTACCGAGTTTTGGTGAGCAGGTAAGGGTGATACTCTTGCTGAGTTTTGGTGAGCAGGCAAGAGTTGTTGCTTGTGGGTCTTAATGGAAACAACACTCTTACCGGGTTTTGGTGAGCAGGTAAGGGTGGTACTCTTACTGGGTTTTGGTGAACAGGTAAGGATTGGGCTCTTGTTGGGTTTTGTTGAACAGACAAGAGTCGTGTTTTTTAGGCTTAGGAGAAGCAACGCTCCTACCGGGTTTTGGTGAACAAGTAAGGGGTGAGGCTCTTGCCGGGTTTTGATGAGCAGGCAAGGGTTGTTGCTAATGGATCTTAATGGAAACAACGCTCTTGCCGGGTTTTGGTGAGCAGGTAAGGGTGGTACTCTTACTGGGTTTTGGTGAACAGGTAAGGGTTGGACTCTTGTTGGATTTTGTTGAACAGACAAGAGTCGTGTTGGTGAGGCTCAAGGAAATTAACCCTCTTACCGGGTTTCGGTGAGCAAGTAAGGGGTGGACTCTTGCTGGGTTTTGGTGAGCAGGCAAGGGTTGTTGTTTGTGAGTCTCAAGCTAGGCAACGCTCTTACCGGGTTTTGGTGAGCAGGTAAGGGTGATACTCTTGCTGGGTTTTAATGAGCAGACAAGAGTTGTTGCTTACTAGTCTTAGTAAAGGCAGCGCTCTTATCGGGTTTTGTTTGAGCCTAAGAAGTGAAGTCGAAACTCAAAATCAACGCGTTTGACGGAGGGAATTTCAAGGATAAGTTCTTGAGGGCAAACACTACAAGTTTGGTAAGAGGAATTGAATTTAAAAGTTAGAACAAGGAGAGGTGTCAGCACAGGTGTGTGCCGTAGAGTGGAAGAGATAAATTGATACTACAACTTAATATAGGGCTAAGGTTTGAAGGAAAAAGTCGGGAAATATATGAAGTGAAGGCTAAAGTAAAAAGGTAGGGTCTAGGAAGGGAGAATTTCAAGATAAAGGACGTTGAGGCAGTTCTATCTGCACTTTTGCTGAGTGAGCTCAATTTTTGAGGACGAAAATTTTATAAGGTGGGGGGAATGTAAGACCCGTGAAATTTAATTAATTAAATAAATAATTAATTAATAAATGCGGGTAGTGGAAGCCTTTATGGTATTTAATGTTAAGGTTTATGATGTGGAAAAGTACTAGCTCAAATGGTGGAGAGTACTTAATTGTATGGAAGGATTGGGTTCAAGTCCTATGTATGCCATTATATACTATTTATTTTGTTATTATTTTTAATAATACACTTGATTATAATGAGTGATAATTTAATCCTATATTTATAGGAATTATCATGAAAAATGAATTGGTTAAATGGTTGAACATTTGAGTTGGTTTTGGCATGGTGAAGGGTTCAAACCTTGGTGAATCCACACTAAACTTTCTTTTTGCCAAAATTTCTTTTGGCATGAATGTGAAAGGGCAAGGAAATCCTAGAAGCCAAGAGGGGCTGGAAAACTCATGAAGTAATGGCTTTTGAAAGGCAATTACACCTCTTAATGATGGAAA
>Ga0214543_1009179_pt1 | contig 15589 bp, 8 predicted proteins | sample CNSS2metaG_FD_160094 | JGI IMG/M metagenome (GOLD analysis project Ga0214543, IMG submission 160094) | Root nodule microbial communities from cowpea collected in UCLA plant growth center, Los Angeles, California, USA - CNSS2 | ecosystem: Host-associated > Plants > Roots > Nodule | place: USA... | reverse complement strand
CACAAAAAAAAAAAAAAAAAAAAAAAAAAAACTAATAATCCTATCAAAGCAATACCTCAAGTAAAGTTAAACAAGTTCAACTCTCAACTACCAATCTTATGAAAAGTACTACAAAATCCTAGTTTAGATCCATGCAACCTAAGGCTCCAGACATGACTAGATCTGTGCTTTTAGTGCCTTAATGGGATTTTCACCAATTTGATTACCTAGGCCCCAACTTCTGAGAATAGTCTGCTCTTAATTAACTAATCAAATGCGTAAAACAATGAGTCTGGTAGCTAATTTTGAAACACTTATTATTCTCATTCTTCTGCATTTTTTGTACACACTATATGCTAAGAAGTACTAGTTAACCCTTCGATACAAAATGTCACTTCGTTCTCATTTTATCAGTTCTCTAATTTTTCGTAATTTATTGTTGAAATGATATTAAGAAAAAAAAAATAACCAAACACCTAGTTTTTTATTCATTATACATTACATTTTCAAATAAAAAAATAAAAGATTGCAAGGATTCATGAATACCAAAAGATTACCATGAAGATTGCTGAAATTAACCTTCGTGCAAACCATCTCATGTGCATTGCATGTTGAGCAGCACTCGCTGCTTCCACTGTTTCAAATTGCAAATAGACAAAACCTGCACTTTTTCTGTGTGCATGCCAAACCAATTAAAGAATTGTAAGTTGTAACACATTAAAGTGGAATTAATTTAATTTTAATTAAAAGTTGAGGCATGTAGTAAAATTGATCATGATTATTGAAGGGCGTTACACATTAATGAACGTACTTGTCAACAAAAATATGCTTCACCCGGCCATATTTAGAACACTCTTCCTCTACATCTTCTTTAATGTCTATATCAAAATCTGGTTCCGACTGCATTCCAATGTTTATCATCATCAGTACTTAGTTAAATGAAAACATTACCTGGTGGTAAAATAAAATCAGTCAACCACAGACCTCAGTGCTAGGATCAAACATATTCTTTAAAAGTAAACACTCGCTCGGGCTTCCTACAGGTTCTACCACTGGGGTGGGCATAACTTGCGCTGGAAGACCTGGTGCACCAATAGGTAAGCTAACAGCCTGCTGAGCAGGAACTGAGCCATTCACAACAGGCATACCCATGCTGCAAAGTAGAAAAAATGTGAAGATTACGACCACAGTTGCTAAATATGAGAAATACTATTAACAACAAACCTTGCAGAAATGTCAGCACCAGCCAGCCTCTGCATAAGCAATGCTCTGGAGTGAGCATTTAAAGTCTGCATAGCAAAAATAGCACAGTAGCTAAGCAAGAATTTTGAATACAGATCATTGTTATCATACAAGGAAAATAAAAACGTAGGTAGGAACAAAAAAGTTTACTTAACACCCTCGGAATTGTACTCAACTATAAAGAATTGTGCCATAAGAGAGTACAAAATGACAAAGTGAAAGGTGCAAGGATAAAAGGTGCAGAAAATAAAAGGATAGAATTATCGTATAAAAGAGGGAATGCTGAAAGCACCAGCCTCTAACCTATGTCCATAATTTAATTATAACCTAAGAAAATCCTCACCAGCACTAAGGCACAGCTATGACAATTATGAAGAACCGACTCCAACACCAAAACTTAGGCACAGCTAATGTCTAAAATATAAGACACCAAACGTGTGTTTGTGTTGAGAGCATATATTGAGAATTGAATTAAAAATTATATTTTCACCTTTGAAAAAATAAACTTGTTAAGCTCGACAATATTTATGATAATAGCATGCAAAGAAAATATTATGAGGGAATGTGTGGTCACTTCAATATTTTATAAAAAATTCAAGATGAAACATATTTCTTAAGACAACTAGTTCAGCACACTAATAATGAGCCTCCAAAAAATGCCAAGTGGCATCATTTGCTAGTTGCTCCAAAAGTGTCTAATCTAGAGTTGGTGACCTCTTACATCATCATTATTGAAAAACATATTCTCTAGTTCTGGATCATCAAGAGACAAATTAGACTCTACTCTAATTTTCAATTTTAATGTTTGTTACAGTAGATTAAATCATTTAAATTCTAATATTTTTTTTACTTTAATACAATTTAAATTAAATTTGTTAATTTTTTTAATAGTAAAAGTTTCCTAGAGGTGTCTAACCAAGAGTAAGTGTTATAGCTTGATATTCATGTCCGTGTTAACAGGTGTGTTCAACATGTGTTGGATGGTGATATGTCCAACACGAACACATCCTCATCTAATGATCTAACAGTCTGGAAATATATCGACGTACCAAATTTTTAGTAACCTCAACATCCATTATGCAAGGATAAAAAAAATGGATTTTATGATACAGCATTTCTGGAGCTTTTGCTTTGAAGAATATTTCTAACTTCTGGAAGGACAAACACTACCTTTTAAGAGTTACATTGATTATTATACACTTTTTAAACACATAATAGAAAAACTTTCTTTTTCTTTAAAGCACACAGTTATTTTGAAATATTGCATGATGAGATATAGATTTAAAATTCTTAATAACGTGCCAAGTTGAGAAAACCAGTTTTGAATACTTTATATAACGAGACAAACTTACCAATCCACCTTCATCATCATCTAAGTCTGCCGATTTTGCAGTGGTATCTTGGCTTCCAACATGATCCGTTACACATGAGACCTGAATTTGATGAACAACATCAATCAGAAACACATGAACTATCAGAATTGTCATCAACAAAAGTTAAAGATACCAGGTTAAAACTAAAATGTCCAACACAAAAATTCTACCTTGATAGTCCTGCCAGCAATCTCCAATTTTCCATTTAAACTCTGAGCAGCCTTGGCATGTTCAAGATGGGTAAACTGCCCAGTGAAATCAAATTAAAGAGGTAAATACAATTATTACATAGAGCAATATTTTGCAAAGTTGGGTGTTAGAAACGAACTTGAACAAACCCAAAACCCTTGCAGTGGCCTGTTTCCAAGTCAAGAGGCAGTTGGACAACCTCAACAGGACCGAATGGCTCAAAAATCTAAAACAGAAAAAATAAATGTCAAGTGATGATAAAACTGTAACAATAAGAATCAAATTGGTAATAATCTATCAACAAACTAGATCCAGTTTAGAGGAACTTAATTTAATATTTCCAAGAAGAAATAGGTTTTGTCAAGCCACTGGTATTCAATAAAATACTGTGCCTTCACATTCCTGATAAATTTAGTAGAGATGACGAGAAATATGCAAACATCTGCATCCTCACCACACAAGCCAGTAAAACAGCAACAAAAAAGAAATACCTCCCGTAGCTGACTCTCCGTCATATTGAAGTGAAGATTCCCCACATACAATTTTCTGTCCACAGCTCCATAAGGACCAGCTACACCAGCTGCTCCACCAGAAGCGTTAGACTGAACAAGGTTCTTTTCAGCTTCAGAAGGTTTCACCATTACAGGTTGTCCAAGAAGAAGTTGACCAGAGAGAGCAATAGCCATTGGCACTGACATTGCATCATAAAATTCAATATACCTGCAGCCTCATCAAGAAGTTGCATCAAGTTTTCAGAACCAAGAAACCAATAGTTGCAATCAAAACTTACAAAGCATACAGCAAAGTGATGCAGGGAAACAAAAACTCTAGTGCAGACAGCTCAAGCTGAGTTCATTTGATGTATCTGAATTGTAAAGTAAATGTTAGCCTGTCATAATAAACATAAAAAGCCAAAATATGTAAAGTGGCAAGAAAATAAGAGAATACCGTATGAGCATAGAGATAGGAAACCATTGAGACAGGACGAGAAAAAATTAGCAACAGTAACACATTTCCTTTACATGTAATTACGTATACATGCGACAAATCAAATCCTAAGATAAGAAATCCAACCTAAAACTGGCAGCTGGCCTAAAAAGTCAAACAAAACCAAATCCATTAGCATCTCATCTAGATACTAAGAGTCATTCTTCTCACCAAAAAAATTGAATAGTGATAGCCAGAGAGAAAAGGAGAGCAAAACTTCCTCCATTTCAACCTTATGAAGCCCCACAACCAATATATGGGACTTCAAATAATAAATGGAGGAAAATAAGGGTCATCAGCATACAAATGAAATCCTCATTGTATGACAAGCAGAGGAAGGAAATGGGAATAGGACCAAACAAAAAACTAGGATTATGTCATCTACCTTGAGTGCGCAGCATGAATTGATTAAACATGAGTGCAAGGTATTCCCACCATCCCTCATCATTATCGCATTGCTAGTCCATTTAAAGATACAGTTAAACATGATTCTTGGAAGTTGATATCCTAATACCACAATAGCACATACATAAAAACAATAAGTTATTTAACAATAAAACACATACCCAACTCCTTTGGATCGTCTTGAGTTCCTATCCATGATCAGACGAACATCTCTCACCTGAAAGGGGAGAAAATTAAACATGACACGTTAAGTACCAATTACAGAAGTAAATATAACACATTCCCAGCATGCAAGCCAAACACCAAATTTGTGGCATTGAAAATATCATCATATGCTCCACAGTCACTCATCATACAAACAGTCTGTTGAGACATAATAAAGTTGCTGTCCTACTTGAAAATGAAGGAACAGCACAATATACTACAACAGAAACCAAATATCTCTAAGTAGAATTCAGTATACTCGTAAGAACTTATCAATTCCATGTAATTTGCTAACAGCAATCATGATTGAGAAGCAACAATATACTAAATATAAATTAAGATTATAATAAAGATGGTTTAATATGATAACAAAAGTCATTACAGTTCTAACAGACACGAATGGTGTAATAGGCAAGTGATCACAAATCTACTAGCTAAGTTCATATATTTTAAAAAACAACTAACCTTGCCAGCTTTTGAGAAGAACTCATACACATCTCTCTCGGTTGCTTTTAATGGCATCTGAAATCACCAGAACAAATGGGCAATCATCAGAAAAACGCCATACATGAAAAGAAATAAAACTTACCAATTGTGATAATTTAAAAAATAAAATAAAAAAAATAGGGTCAATCAACCAACCTGGTAGGCAAAAACAGTTCTCTGGTCCCTTTCTGGATCTGCCTCAGGTTCCACGGCCTCTTTCTTATCCCTAAATCTCCTGTACCACATATTAAAATTGACAAGTAAAAAAATAAGTAGAAAATGTATTAGTAGTAATTTTTATTATGAGCTGCGTTTATAGCATAATTTCACACATACTCCGATAAAATTATAGTTCAAAATGGCACTTAATCTTGAGAGGGGTTGATGTCTCCATATCTAACCATATAAATCCTATGTAAAACACTTTATCACATCATACACCAAAACATCACTTAATAATCCCTACAATATTATGCATACACCCCAGAAACTTTGGTTAGGATTTTCTTATTTTATGACCCAGAAACATTGGTTAGGATTTTCTTACTTTATTACCCAGAAACTTTGGTTAGGATTTTCTTACTTTATTATCTTCTAAAATAATAATCCATCATTGTAGTCAATAAACTATCATAACACAAATCTAGTTTCCACCCATTAGAAAAACATTATATAGTAATATTAATACCCAAAAAAAAAATATATATATATATAATAATACCTACATCATGAATTATGTTCAACCTTAGAATCAGAATAGTCAAATAAATGTCAGAGGACCCAGGGCAAGCAGAAGCGGGGTCACAATAGTACCTCCCGGTTCAAAAGACGCATACCTTCTTAACTTATTCAGGTATCATACTATTAGAAAAAACCTAGCCGTCTAACTTTACAAGGTGACGTTGAAGGTTGTAAAATAGTTATCATATTAACAGAATTATTAGTTTTCAAACATTGGAATTCTTAGCAGCAAGGACCTAGGCATTTCATCTATATGACAAGATAATTTTTTTTAAAATAAGAACAAATGTTAAAACTATGTGAATAACACAATCACATGAGAAATGCATAAAATCTACCCTCAAACAATACAAATCCTGTCACATTTCTTAACACCAAATAGACCTCCCAGCCCTCCTTTCATGATTAAAATGAATTGCACAAACTTCAATAGTTCCAACAAGAATAGATAATGGGCACACACCATTAGACATCCCACCACGGACAACTTCAAACATAAAACGAAAACAGATTTCAAGTCAGTAGCCGAAAAACAACAATCACACAATGCATACTAAGGGGAAAACACCAATCCTCTCCAAATCACATCACCAATGCACAGATTTTTTTCTCAGCATCAATCCATTCAAGCCACTCGCAAGCACAGTTGAAGAATTGAACCAGCACTGAACTCATAAAGTAAACCGTAGTTCACAAGCTAATTGCAGAAATGAAGGAGGATATAGGAATTACCGTCCATCGCGCATTTCGAAATCTCGCTCCCGGTCTCTGTCTCTCTCGGAGCGACTCCCGCTCCTTCTGGATCTCTCTCTCTCCTCTCGTTCCCTATCCCTCTCTCTTCTCTCGCGCTCCTTTTCCTTATCCCTATCACGATCTCTCCTATCCCTATCCTTGTCCTTATCCTTATCCCTCCTCTCCCTATCCTTATCCCTCTCTTTCTTCTCTCCATCTCTCTCCCTCTCGCTCCTGTGACGACCGGAGGAACGGTCACGTTCCCGTTCTCTGTCCCTATCCCTCTCTCTGTCGCGATCTTTCTTGGAACCACCGTTGTCGTCGTCGCCCCTCCTCTTGCTCCTTCTGTCGTCGGCGTGGAGATCGTCGTCGACGTCGCGCTTCCGGTAACTTCTCTCGATCTTGTCCGTGATGTCCTTCTTCTTCTTGGAGGTATCTACGTCTTCCTCCACTGTCTTTTCCAGGTATTCGTACTCGTCGAAATCCATTGGCTCCTCTTTTCCTCGAATTCCTCTTCCTGTGCGCGAAGGAGACACTGTCTTAGCTGAATTCAGAAATTCTAGGGTTTTAGGGTTTTCTTCACTCCTTCAGTCTTTGCAGAGGAGAATGGATGTGCTTCCTCCGGTAACAGTATTATAGAAGCTGCAACTCATACCCCAGTAAATAACTATTTTATTATATTTTAAATAGTAATTATGTGATTTACAGTAATTATGATTTGTTAATCAATAATAAAGAATTACAATTTATAATATGTATTTTTAAGGTGATAATTTATAGTATTTATTATTAGGTTTCAAAAATATAAAAATATATAGGATATGCACATCTGATATTATCTCGTAACATATGTATCCATTAGACAAAAATAGTGTCGTTAAATATGTTTTTGTTTTTGAATTTTAGTAGATTTTGGAATTAGTCTATTTCGAAATTTTGGACCAATTTAGTCTTTTATCTTTTAAAATATGTAGATTTAGTCCTTTTAATCAAATTTTGTTAGGTTTATTTGATGTTTTGTATACATTTCACGATTGTATTTGAGTTGTTTATATTGTTTGACATATTTTTTTTAATGTTAAGTCAAATATTATTATGAAATGTGGTTGAAATATTAAATAAACTTAACAAAATTTAATTAAAAGGACTAAATTTACGTGTTTTGAGAGATAAAGAATTAAATTTATACAAAAGATTCAAAATGGACTAATTTCAAAATTTCATGGAAGTTAAGGGACAAAAAACATATTTAACCCGACAAAAATATGTCCCGGTCAAGTTTGATTATCTAATATATCAAATATATATTTACAAATATTAATGATTTAAAAACTTTAATAACTTCAGTCATTTAAAAAAAAAATAGGTATTTAATAAACTAAATTAAATATTCTTTAAAAAAATTAGTTGTATTTATTATATTTAAATTTTGAAATATTTTAAATTTTTAATATTTCTTTTATCATATGATATAATATTTGACGTGCAATTGAGAAAAATAAATTAAAACTAAAATGATTAATTTATAAATATTTATATTATTTTGAAGGATAAGTGTTATTAAACACTTAATTTAGTTTAAGGAGTAAAGGTTAAAAACAAAGATATAATTAAGGATCTTTTAAGTTTAATTTAAACATATATTTACATTAAATTAAGTTAAATAATTGGTTTCTATAAGATTAAAATAATTTGTTCGTTTCTATCCTTCAATTAATTTTTTTTATATTATGATTAATAGATAGCCTTTAATATATATAATTAAAAATAAAATCAATCACAACTACTCTTTTTTTTTCTTATCTTCTCCCTCCCTCACATACATGAGTCTTATTTTCATCACACTTTTTTTCTTCCTCAAATCATTTTCTTAACTTTGACCTCACTTCCCTTTTTATTTTCTTTTCTCATTTGCGTCGGAAAACGCACCTCCCATCTCCTGATCCTCTTTCCTTCGTTTCTCCACCACATTTAGAAATGTGACTCAAGAATACACCGAATTTCAAATTCTGGTTTTTCAGTGTTTACTAGAAATACAAAATCTGTTTGGGTATAATTGTTTTCAAAATGTGGTGATTTTCTTGGTTGGATGAACCGGATTTAAAAATAGGGTATGTAAGTGACTAGGTTGGATTAAACAAATTTCAAAATGTATTGTTTTTGGGTATATCGAAATTTGAAAATCAGTTTGCGGATTGTTTACCAAATTTGAAAATCCGAATTGGGCCAAGTCGTTTTATCAAATTTCAAAATTCGATTTTGGAAATGTTCAACGACTTTCAAAATTTGGTTTGTGTGACATTGCAATGTGGGTTAAACTTTTAAATCCTGTTTTAGAATTGTTTACTGGATGTCAAAATCCACTTTGGACCAAGTATCTTCACCTAAGCGACACAAATGAGAAAGGAAATCAAAAAGGAAGTGAGATAGGTTGTTTACCCTAGCCAAAGGAAGTCAATGGTGAAAGGTTACTTCAGTCATTTTAGTACAGTTGGGGCGCAAGAAGAAGTCCCATTGATCATATATCACATTTCTATTTATCTTTCTCTTCTTTGTGGTTGTTGTCGTTCACACGATTAAATTTATACTACTAAATTATAGCAATTACAGTATTTTTAAGATAGTAGTTAACATATAAAAAGAGTAAAATCAATCATGAGTCGTCTCCCAAATAATACGAAATTGATTATTAACAAATTAGTTTTATAAAAACAACAATACAAAAGAAGTTAGTAAAATAAAATGATATTCGAAAAAGATAAAGAGATACGAAAACAATTATAAAGAAAATAATCTCATTTTACTACTTTCAAAATAGATTATTCGTTAGTTATCTAAGGATTATCATTCAATTAATTGTTGTCTTATATTTTCGAATTAATCAATGTAAATTCTCAATTAATTTGTTGGTGTTCTCACTATTAAACAAAATACATTATCAATTAGAAGTATGAATTTTGTAAATTAATATAATAAAATTAACCAAAGTACATTCTCAATTAAATGTTACTATGCCTAATCATGTTTATTTACCTTTAATATAAAGTAAAAAACTTATTAATCAAAGTACATTTTCCATTAATTATTCTTAAAGTTTTCATCTTTAATCAAAGCACAATGTCAATTATTGGTAAAAACTCATTCAATTACATGAAATTTATAAATTTAATCAAAGTACATTCTAAATTAAAATTAAAAATCCTTAGACTCATACGATCAACATGCATGTAGATTTAACACTTTACTAACTTGTTACAATGTAAAAATCATTACTTTTCACGTGATTTAGATAAAAGACAAAGAAAGATAAAAAAAACCGTAAGAATAATAAATAGAACAAAGACATTATTTTAATTTAACTTCAAAATGCATAATGAAATTACAGTAGAACTTGTCCTATAAACTTAGCACTGAATGGAATGCAAAAGTAACATAAAAATATACCAAGACAAGGGAGAGAGAGAGAGATATAACAGGCCCCCCTAAAGGGTTTCTAAACTCCAATGTTCCAAACTTTTTTTCTGCCTCCTCTGTGCAGGAGGTGGTTTGCGAACTAGTGGGTTGTTCGCAATGACTATGCGTTTTCCAACAAGTATTGACGACGCAATATGTTGTGGAAGATTTGTGAGGTGCTGCAATGGCTTTTGTCTTGTTGTTCGTGGGCACAGTTTGTTGTCGAGGTTGTTTGTAGTTGGTGCGTCGTTGCAACTGGAATTTTCACGAGATGTCCACTTGCGATTTGGTTTTGATGTAGATGTGTTATGGGTCACATTTTCTGTTTGGCTTCAATGGTTACACAAATTTGCATTGTAGGTGATGCCACATTTTGCGATGCATTTCTTGGCACTGCAACAATGATTAATTATATGGTTTGAATGTGCTTGTCTCGATTTTGGTTGGTGAAAATGGGAGAAACGTGAGCAAGGTGCGTGGTTTTGGTCTTATGGAGCTTTGTGACACATGTTTGTGTTGGCTGGCCTTATTGCAATGGAGATGGCGACATTGATTTGGGTTCATGGTGGATATGTTGTTTTCCAACATTTGTCACGATGTTTGTGGTTCTAGTTGTCAAACAATGTTTCTTCGATGTAGTTGTTGTGAATGTCGATGAGATATTGGTGGTTCCATGGTGGCTGGTTCATGGGGAAGAGGTTGGAGATTGGAGATGTTGGCATGGCAGACTATGGTTGGTCACTTTTGTGAGTATTAGGATAAAAAATATTTTCTCCATGTCTCTCATCCACTGATCTACCTCGTCAGGACTAGTCTTTCCATTGAACTTGGATGGGTAAAGCGGAAGAAAACCCTCCAAACTCCACTATTGTACTCGAGGGGTGGGGAGCTCGTGAATGACCAATTGAAAAACAAGCTTCTCCCAATTGTTGTAAGGCCTCCAAAGGCCTTTGTTGTAATGTTTATGTTGATAGCCTAACCGACTCCATCTGCTACATGGTTAGGTTGTGATGATTCACCATATTAGCATTATGTTGTTGCAATCATTGTCTCTATAGCACCCACCATATTGGGATTATCTGATGTTGGAGAAAGAGGAGGTGGCCTATGTGTCATAACTCTGACCACATAGAAAATAAATGCCAAAGTTATATTTGTATGATTGTTGTATGAGTTTATGATTTTTATTGAAATTTATTTCCAAACTTGTTATGTGATGAAACATGTTGTCATAACAACTACCGTTTACATTACCCCATCCTTCTATTTTGGTGGTTGTGATTTTCACGTGCGATGATCATATTTTGATATAGGAGTATATGTTAATGCTGATATGGACAAGAACACACAACAATCAAAAGTCATTTTGGGAACTATGTTAGGGATAATGTATTATTTTAGTAGTTGTATTTCATAAATGAGTTTCTTACATTAATTTCCATTAAGGTTAAAAATACTAAAATTTTAATTTGACTATATCTAATGAATAACTTTTAAATTAAGTTAAGACGCTAATATCAAAGTTAAGTAGTAATATTTTGTTAATTATCGACGACATCTTAGATGAGCGTTAAAAAACGAGCAGTGTACTAAATCGTACAAGTAGTAGGGTGGATAAATGCATATATCGTTTCCCACAAAAACTTGTTTTGTTTAGGAAAATTACGTTTATTTAATAATTAAAACTCAACTTTAAAAGAATGGAAATTGTTGATGTGTATGAAATGAATCTAAAACTAATCAAGTAATGAAATTTATGAAATTACTATATGATAAAAACTTCACGAACTTTATGTCCAAATGATCAATCAATTAGTTGTTTTATTCCATTATAGGTTCTGACATTATGTCTAATAGTGAAATACCCACATATGTGCATTCATTTAATCCATGTAGTTAAATTTAAGAAAATAAATATAACACAAGACTAATAGAGAAGAAATATATTGAATTAGTATAAATCACAATGATTGAAAATACATTACATCCAATATTGTGAATAAGGGAGTTAATTACTCCTATACATTCTGAACATTAGAAAAAATAATGATAATGCCTCTAATCTCAAGAATAAGCGATTACTATTTAAGGTTGGTTTCATATTTCTTATAAGGATTGTGTTTTTAACTGTATGTAGTATTCTATTTAACGACTTTTACAACTTAACTGAATTTGCAATTTGTATTTGATTTTTGCAATTTTTGTAATTGAAATAACCAAATACATTGATAATAAATTTTGTTGAGATATTATTCGATATTTTTAGTGATTTCAATTTTTTTTAACTGAATTAGAAATTTACTGATAATATTCTTTAAACTTAATTTACAATATTTGTCTAAATAAGAACCACATATTCATATTTCTCGGTTTATCAAATTAAAATAATAATAAAAATATCAAAAGATAACAGTGAACAAAATAAAAAACAATAACAATACTAATTAACGGAACATTACAAATAATATTGAAATGAGTGTGAGAATAATTTTGCTTTATTTTATCTCATTTTTATTTATTTTTGTCAAGCAATGTATGGAAAAATATGGGTCTATAACTTAAAGGTTTGTTATGTGAATCAAAGTCTTCAAATGTGTTTAAATTACTTTATGCAAGAATGATTTATGCAATAAGGAGATGTGAAAATGATAAGAAAATATTTTATTGTGTTTATATTATGTTACATTGGTTGAATACTTTTACCCACCTTACTAGAAACAAAATCAATGTGTTCATTTTTTAAATAATAATAAAATTATAAATATAAATAATTTCTACAATAAAAATAAATTTTATTCAGTTTTAAAATAAATTTTTTATTATATGTAGTTATTTTAGTTTAAAAAAATGATTAATTTTAAAAAATGGTTAAATAAAAAAAAGTTAAATTTAAAAGTTACTTAAGTGATAGAGTTGTTAAGTTAAATATTTGAATTTAACAAAAATTAGTTGTTAAACGTTAAAATTAAAAAAAGACGAAATGTGTGAAGAATCTGTTTATATAAAAAATAAAGAAAAGTATTCATGGACACAAAAATACTTCAACACTAAATATATACACCTAAACTGAATAAAAAAAGAACATATTTATATGTTATACGATGAGATAAAAAGGAGATATAAAAAAAGTTGTGTAATAAGAGTATACAAAATTAAGTAAGGCGTGTATAATATTGCTTTAGATTAAAAAAAAATCATTTATTAAAAGGTAAAATTAAAAAACAAAATATGTCTACAAAATGTAAATTCCCTTTATATCTATAGATAGATAGAATAGAGATAGATATAATAGATAGAAGATATATTAAAATAGTTAATAACAATATAAATTCCAATGTGATTAGTAATATTCAAATGGGTATGAGAATAATTTTATATTTACTCTTATTTGTTTTTACCTAACAATTCATGAGAAAATAATGGCTCTGTATATAACTTTAATGTCTGTTAGGTTCAACTTTACTTTACTTTATGCCATAACAAGACATGACAATGATAAATAATTTGTTATATTTACACTCTTTTACAACATAAATATGAAAAACATAAATATTGTTTTCTTTTTTTATAATAAAGGATTAAATTATAATCATAAAAATTAAAATTGTTTTATAATTAATGTATCAGGTTTATTTTTTAGAACAATAAAAAATACAATTATAATTATAAAAATAGATATGGATAAATTTTATATAAATCAGTGAATTTTTTTTATTAATAAAATATTTATTAAATAAAATAATTGTTAGTTACTAAAAGAATATTAATAAACAATAAAATAGTTTTTATAAAATTTAAAAATATATTTTTTCGTAATTAATAATTTTTTTATTATATATAATTATTTAAATTTAAAAATCAGTTGTTGAAAAGATAAAAGTAAAAGATATTTTTTTTTATCAAGTTGTTGTTTAAATTCAAAAAGTAGTTACTAAAAATAAAATTAAAAAACTTATGTACATAAAAATTAATCCCTTTAATAATAATTAAAAAAATAATTTTTTTAGGTAAAATAAAAAATAATTTTAAAGATAACCAAACAAAAGATAGGACAATATGAACAAAATATGGTAACGGAGGTTGTTAGTTCTCTACGGTCCAATCCACGCTAGCCCTCCTCACAAGATGAAACAAAATTTCATTATCCAACGGTTCTCAGAGATAGATCAGCCGGATGATGATGAAGAAGAGTATAAAAGTTAGAAAGGTAAGAGTCCAAGAAAACACCTCAGACTCAGACTTTATTTTCAAAAGAGCGTGGTCCCGCATCAGCGAAACCCGCGCTGTGACGCTCCCACCATTTCATTCAAGTTCCTAATTCTAAATCCAAGTTCTCGCGGGAAAATTTCGAATCCAACACATTTGCGAGGGAACCATCATTATTGGCCAAAAACAAAAGCACAACCACTATCCATTATCACACCCTATACTCACCCTATTTATACACTCGTGCCTGCGCCGAAACTGTTCGACGAAATTCTCCATTGAGAAACACAAAGAACAGAGTAGAGAAAATGTATGTGGTGAAGAGAGATGGGAGGCAAGAGGCGGTGCATTTTGATAAGATCACCGCGCGCCTCAAGAAACTGAGTTACGGTTTAAGCACAGAACACTGTGACCCCGTTCTGGTGTCTCAGAAAGTGTGCGCTGGCGTCTACAAAGGTGTCACGACCAGTCAGCTCGATGAGTTGGCTGCGGAAACCGCTGCTGCCTTGACAGCCAACCACCCTGACTATGCTTCCGTCAGTTTCCTTTTCTTTATCGTGGTCTTTGTAATTCGTGGTCTTTGTAATTCGTATCCGTTGACTAAAGGCTGATATCCGTGTTTTTGTGATTTGTTCAGTTAGCTGCGAGGATTGCGGTTTCGAATCTGCACAAGAACACAAAGAAGTCGTTTTCTGAAACGTAAGTGTGATTGGGAATATGTTTTTGTGTTTTTTTTTTTGTGTGTGATGATTTGTTGTTTACAGTGGTTGAATTATGAATGTTTCAGGATTAAGATTATGCGTAATCATTTTAGTGAAAGATCTGGAATGAAGGCTCCTCTGATTGCTGATGATATCTATGAAATTATCATAAAGGTAATTATATTCTTTGTTTGACTGCTTATTTATATTGGATCTGCTGTCGTAGTTGGGTCAAGTTTCAAAATTTGGAGTTGTAGGCTATTGGATGTTTTAGTATAATCACTGATTATGGCTGTTATACTGTGTGTATTTCTGATTCTGATGTTACGTACTTTGAATTTAATGTTTTGGTATGATGGGATTTTCACTTTTGTGTTGTTTTCTGTTATGCTTCAGAATGCTGCTCGGTTGGACAGTGAAATAATCTATGATAGGGACTTTGACTATGATTATTTTGGTTTCAAAACCCTTGAGAGGTCCTACCTCTTAAAGGTTCAAGGTAAGGTTGTGGAAAGACCACAACACATGTTGATGAGGGTTGCTGTTGGAATTCATAAGGAAGACATTGACTCTGCTGTCAAAACTTACCACCTGATGTCTCAACGGTGGTTCACTCATGCATCTCCAACTCTTTTCAATGCGGGAACACCTAGACCACAGGTACAGTATATGCTAATGCTCTTTATCTCCAATTCTTCCTCTTTTTGTAAGCATTCAGTTTGGTATTTGATAATCCTAGCTCTCATTTATTTGGATCTGCTCATGTTCTTTGGCAGTTGAGTAGTTGCTTCCTTGTGTGCATGAAAGATGATAGTATAGAGGGAATATATGACACTTTGAAGGAGTGTGCTATCATTAGCAAATCAGCTGGTGGAATTGGTGTTTCTGTTC
>Ga0214543_1009176_pt1 | contig 15594 bp, 12 predicted proteins | sample CNSS2metaG_FD_160094 | JGI IMG/M metagenome (GOLD analysis project Ga0214543, IMG submission 160094) | Root nodule microbial communities from cowpea collected in UCLA plant growth center, Los Angeles, California, USA - CNSS2 | ecosystem: Host-associated > Plants > Roots > Nodule | place: USA... | reverse complement strand
GTTGAGAATGATTTTCATTCAATTAATAATATCATTTATTGCAATCATAACACACAATTCATGCTGCATCAGTTTATATATCAATGACATTAATATTCATCAATGACATTAATGGTTCACATCACTCCATTAATTGTATATCACTCCATTAATTATATGTGATTCCAAAATAAAAACTAACGCATTCACATAAAAACCAGATCATGTCACTTCACGCATGCACTATTTAAATCATGGAAAAAGATGAAACTCTTTGCCAAATTCAATTATGCACATATGCACATAACAGAAAAGCTTTCACCACAAACAGTGACAATGTCTTAACACGCGACTTGATCCAATCAAAAGAGAAACGGTTATAATTTACATCAACGCAGCATAAAACAAATAAAACCCCTAAATCTTTAATTAGGGTTTATAATATTAGGGGAAAACATTATAAAGGAGAAACATCACATAATAGGAGAATCATAAATCCTACGACCTTGCTATGATACCACATGTAAAACTAATTAAGGATCTTTAAGATTTATAATTCTCACACGATAAATCATAATAGAGCACTAACCAACCTTGATCCATGAGAGATCATGTGAATATGTGTTCTTCAATTTATAATCTTGTGTGCTCTTTAACCACCGTTTCTCAATCTATCTCTTTGCCTTTCTTTCTCTTCTCACACGTTCTTGATGGGTTACTATGAAAAGAACCTTATAGTCAGAGACAGAATTCCTTTTATAAACCAACGTCCATCAAGTTGGTTTTTATTTTATCTTTATCTTTATTTTATTTTATTATCACTTCCCATAATAATAATCAATAAGTCTTTATATCTTAATTAAATCAGAATTGGTCCTATCATACTATTTCGAATGAGTCACTAATAGAATTAATTCGTCAATTAATTCTAACATGATATACATATTACATAAGTCTCGAGGTTTTTCGCACGTATTTTAGTTGATATTGATTTATTATTTTATTTGTCTAATCAAATTTGAATGGAAATATGCATGTTTATTGTTAATGTGAAATATGAGAAGTTCTTCTATTTTATTCAAATTATAAAATGATTAGTTATAATCTATCTAATTGTAGACGGTTACAATAAGATGTCAATGTTATTTAATAATAAACAATTATCATAAAATACAACAACATTATGGTCTTAATGTAATTGATGAAAGGTTAAGGACTCTTTAGCTCAAGTGGTGGAGGAATTTGATTCCTTAGTTGGTATGTCTTCTTTGGATGATGTTACTCTCATTATTAGTAGTTTATAAGATTATAACAATCAAATTCAACTCATATATAATAGTTCAATGAAAGTTAAGTTCAGTGGCGGATCTTGACCAAAATTATTGGGGGAGCCAAAATAATATACTTAAAATTTATATATTTAACATTACTATTACTAATTCAATAAAAAAATAAATAGATAATTTAGTATAGTTATAACTATAAAAGAAACTACACATATACGAAGAATTATCCATTATTTTTTCATATTCTTGAACTTATCAAATTATTCGATCATAACTAAATTTTTCACCTTTTTTTCAATATAAATAACCATATTATCTACAAGTATTCATTTTCTATTTTACTAATGTGCACATATCGATACAAAAGTCATCACAAACATTTTATTTCATTGTTATGCGGTGACCAACTATATTGTCCTATTTTGATCTTCACTTCTCTTTTATCAATTTTAAAAAATAGATTTATTCTTTTGTTTTTCATCAATATACCTATTTAAAAAATAAGTTTAAGACTAACAAATAATTTATCATAATCTAATAAAAGATTAAGAGACAACAAAAAATTATGATAATCAAGTCCACTTAAAAATTGTTTATAAAAAATCACATAATACATTATTTACTCTTCTATATTCATAAAAACTAATATACAAAATGTCATGAGATAAAAAATAGTATTAAATATTAAACAAGTATTTCACTGTCAAGTGACACAAGTTTTTTTCTTTAAAAATGGGAGAAAAGATATAAAGAATGAGAACAAAAATAATGAGTTTCTGTTTAACTTTTTTTGTCTTTGGTAACAAAAGAAATTAGGTAAAAGTAAGAGATGACTACAACATATGAAAAACTCAAAAAACAATAAGAAGAAAAAATAAAAATTATCTTAATAATTGTTTTGATTTATTATATTTAATTTTATATTTTTTTATTTATTAACATTAAATATTATACTTTGTAAAAGAAATAAAAATAATAATTAATTTAATTTTCATTAATTTTTCAATGTAATACTATCTAATTTTAAAAGATATATTTAATTTAAATAATTTAAAAATATACAGAATTTAAAAAAAATACATATAATTTAAAAAAATTGAAAAAAAAATTGGAAAAGTTTGGGGGGGCCGTGGCCCCCGCCTGCTCCTTATAAGCTCCGCCTCTGGTTAAGTTCCTAATCATTTGACATTTTAAGAGATTCGTTTCATGGAGATATTAAAAATAACTTTTAAATGAGTTAATATACATGATGAGAGATAATATTCTAATATTAAAGAAAATGATAAACCAGTTTAAATTACAAGAAAGCCTAAATATATAAAAAAAGAAATTAATATTAAATTTTTCAAAACAAAAATTCTAACAATTACAAACCTGTTTTAGAATACGAGAGGATTTGCTAATCATAATTTTTTAATATACTGAAGATTTTGTTTTCCTAATATATAAAGTTCAAAATATGAGCATAAACTTACTAGGATTATCATTATGAAAATATGTAATTAATAATGTAACATAATTCAATTTTCTTTTTAAAAAAATAATTTTATGAAAAATGTAAAAATTTATTGTAATATGATTGAATAAGATAATTTAAAAGAATAATTTGTCAATGTAAAATTGTGTTGGTGATGAATAGTGAGTGAAGAACCTCTGAACAGCATGAGAAGTGAAAACTAAACCGCTTGTAGAAAGAGTAAAGTGGTGTTTGTGTATGAGGCGCTAATGGCGTCGAAAGCTTCTTCCTCTGCTTCGCAAACCCACGCACTGTCTTCAATTTCCGACCAACGTGTTTCTCTAACTCTAGCTTTTCTTAAAGCATTGGGCATGGAGAGACCTCTTCCACAGATTTTCGACACCAGTGGCATCTACTCCAACTTATTTCGAAGCTTTCTCAAAGTCAACGACATCAAAAAGGGACGAATCTCTTGCACCATTGCTATCAAGCTCCCAATCGCAGTAACCCCTTTTTTCCCTTCTTCATTCATTCTTTCATTCATTCATTCTTGTTATGCTCTGTTTGCTGCTACCACACAAATTGGGAAGAGAAAGGCTCGTGCTTGTAAACTGTTAATTATTCAATCGTCGAATTAGGTTCTGCTTAAACTGCTTTATATTGTTGAATTGTAGCATTGTTTTTGTGTTTGACACCCGAGAAAATTGGAACCGAAGGTCTCAAGATTATGTTTTTTTGATGTTCTGTGAAATGGGTCTGTCGAAATTACTGATCCTTTGCAAGATATATAACTATTTTTGGAAAAATGATTTCAAATTTTCAAGCAATTTAAAGGCATGATGTTATTTTTGTATAATTATTATTTTTATGATATATTGTTTTGATGAAGCAATTCAAAATTTTTCTTCCAAACTTTGCTTAGATAAAATTATTAAATGTTCATTATGTGCGAATTCCATTTTGTATCTCTTTCTGAGGTCTAAATTTAAAATTTATGTTAAGGAGGGGGATTAAAAAGTGTTATGAATTTAGATGGATATTTTCATTTTGTATATTGGATTTGCAGAATTTTTATGGAACACTGCATGGAGGATCTGTTGCATCTTTTGTTGAGTCACTGTCTACTGCTTGTGCTAGAACTGTTGTTGCTGAGGACAAGGAACTTTTTCTTGGGGAAATTACTCTATCTTATCTATCTGCAGCTCCAATAAATGTGAGTTCTGTCTACTGAATTTCAAAGCCTTTTAGAAAGACTTGTCAATTCATGGTGGCTAAGAAAGTTCGATGATTTATCATAACTTGCATTTGAAACATAAGCTTAGGACTTCAAAAAATTCTGAAACATATGCAAAGAGATCTTTGAACTTAGGATTTGATATTTAACATTGTTATTAAGCATCACCCTTGTACTTAATCTGCATTCAATTTGATAACTGTGGATTATATAGGTATCTTTGGACAAACTTTTAAGAAGTACTTGTATGAGAGAAAAAATAAGTGGAAAAAATGAAATGAACTTCTCAATAAGTTAAAACAAGCTAATGACACAAGTTAAAAATAAGAATTTAGAGAATCTATGAGAGAATTTTTAGAATTTTGCAGACTACATTCTTCAAATAATAGTTTAATTTTTGAAAACTTGTCTTGTATCTAGTCGATATATGTTCTCTATCACATTCTCCTTGACGAAAAATTAATGGATGATTTGTTAACAGTCTAATAGCGAGTTACATGATAGACCTAACAAATAACAAATATCACTATGATAAGCTTTGGATGACTAACAACATTTTAAGAAATGATCTTTTAAGCCTAATTTAATAACAACTTGTAAGGTAAGAGTTGTATGCACTTATATACTATAAACTCTGTTTTATCTCTAATCAATGTAAACTCTGTTTTATCTCTAATCAATGTGAGATTTCCAACCCTATCATCTTAAGATGTTTGTTAGTCTTCTTCACCTTCACCTGTAACAACTTAATTTTGGAGAACTTGGTTTGTGACAATAAGGGTCTCACCAATAATGTTGGAACTTGTTTATGTTCCTCCACATGGTTAAATTCTCCAATAAATGAGTATTTCTCCGATGTTTGTGCAGGAAGAAGTTCAAGCTGAAGCTTGTGTGGTGAAGAGTGGAAGAAATGTGACTATGATTGCACTAGAGTTTAAGCTGAAGAAAACTGGGAATTTGACATGTGTTGCTCATACCACCTTCTATAACTTCCCTGTTGCCAAGTTATGAACACATTACACTTTTGGATTCATGACATTCTTAATTATGTTATGATCATGGCTGTATCTTTTTGTTGAATTTAGATAAGTCAAAATGGACTAATTCAAATCCACGGAAAAATGAAAAAATGAGTTCATTTGGAGTCATTATGAGATTGAATTGAAAATCTCATCTAAACTCAACCATAAGAGGTTGAGCTAAAGTTGGATCAGCCCTTCCTAAATAAAAGAAGTTATATGAAAAAAGATGGTTTATGATAAGTTTACTCGTCGAATTTACATAAAAAATAGATATACATAATCTCATAATTACAATGATGTTTTCTTAATTATTTTTCTACAAATGCTTCTTAAAAGTTATAGTCATGATGGGTTAAATAAATATAATGTAAAATAACAGTAACATAAAATTAATAATAGTTCACAAAAATATTATTTCTAGCAAAACAGTGCTTAAATAATGCATGATAACGATTAACACAAGAATAGAAACCCTACATGTAAATTAAATTAACTCACCGAGTCATTTTGATATCTTAATGTTGATAATTTCAAATGTATATTATCAATTGAATAGTATTTCATAACTAGAAAAAAAATAAATAAATAGAATTCAATTGTTAGATGAGGGAAATAAGAAACCTAGGTCACTATAAATTTTAATTCTAGATATGATAATTACATTTTTAATGAAATATTTTTAAAATATAATTGTTATTTTATAAGATAGGTTGATTAATAAACATATGAATTGGATTTACTTGAATTCATTTAGGATGCGTCCAAAACATGTCAGCCTCAATTTAGATTATGAGATTTTATAAGTTTTCCATATTGATCCATTACATAAAAAACTATTTTGATAATTATAAATGATGATAATGTCGTGCAACTTGGCAATACACCTCTTCATTTTCATGACAGCAATATCTTAGAGTCATTTTTTTTTATGTTTGAATTATTTTCACTAGATTCACACTTTCAACGTGTTTATAGTGTGTTTTATTCAAATATTTTACTTTGAATTTCAAACGTTCTTTGTTTTTTTTACATGTATAATATATTAGAATTTTATGGTTATAATCTTCATATAGATGATAATTAATAATTAATATTTGTTAAATAAATTACTCGTATTAATTCATAATTTTGTCCCGTGGTTCTTCAATTGATTGGGTTTAGGCCCATTATGTCATGAACTTAAGTTTTAGCCATTTACTGAAATAGATTGGTCTTCAGTTGATTATGCAAACAATTTTTTATTTTGACAAAAAAACTAGTCTTTAAAATGGATTTTTATTGGTCATTATAACTCCATTGGCAAGAATGTAATCCTGCAGTATATTAAGTTAGGGAAAATTTTATCATATTTTTGCTCCACAAAAAGCTCTTGTTGTAAATATTTTGTTTTAAAAATATTATTACATTAAATTATAATTTTTTTAAACTAAAGTTTCTATAAATTGTAAGTTTTGGTAAAAGTATTTACAGTTTGTTTACAAACTCACCTAGTTTTACATTCATGAAAAACTCAACACTTAGCATATTTGGAAACCAATGGAAGAATTGTAACGCCTATCTAAAACCTCACTAACAATTAACAAAATACTACTTTTTAACTATGATACTATGGTCGTTAAATATAGTTAAATTCAAAGTTTAATATTCTTAACCTTAACTTAGGCTAATGTTTACAAAAAATAAGAAACTTATTTCCGAAATATAACTGTTAAAATAACAATAGACTCTCCCCAACATAATTTTTAGAAGGACTCTTCACTAACATTTGTTTTTGTATAAAAATATAATCACTGTAGTCAATAAGTAAAAAATTGAATAACTCTTTTAAAACTTGATAATATTTTATGTCAGGACTTTTAAGGCTCAAGCTCAATGAACAGAAAAATTTCAACCAAAGTTTACCACAATACAGTGCAATTGGGTTTGCTTGTTAAGGTGTTTGAAATTGTGTTTGAGTTGCTCCTTGTGGCCATTAAAGTGGTAGATGGTGCCCTGGAGTTTGTCCAACTTCATTGGGTTAATTCGGAGACTTTGTTGTTCTCTTATGGCATCACAATGAGTAATGCTCCCAACAACAACGTACTATGTTTTTATCATTGCTTTAATGTTTAGAATGATGAAGTCTTGTGTTCATAAGTAGAATCATAAGCAAAATGACCCCTCTTGAATCAACAACACTCTCATCTTATAGTATCTTTATTTTAAATTTAAAATAATATATGCTCACATTTTCTACGTATATTCTTGGTATAACCGACATACTTCTTTATTATAAAAATTGTCACCACTTCACTTATTATGGCGAGTGAATTATAATCATCATAGTTACTACTAGCTTTCCTAACCTAGATAGATACTCTTAGACTCAAAAGGTGCTCCCTACAAACTCTATTTCACACAGGATGTTTTACCTACACACACTAGTGTAAAATTAGTTTTTTATACCTATATATTATACCTGTTCAAATTTATTAGACATAAAAAAGAGAGACCATAATAATTTTATGAATAATATGAATTTTTTTATTCCTGTTGGACCTAAAATAGGTATAAAAAGTGATTCAGTGACATTTTAAAAATATTAAATAAAACTTTTTATAATTGTTCTAAGTAAAATATTTTTCAATACCTATGTTGTACATAGAAAACTCTGATCAATTATCAGAACACATCCTAACAATCCTAACCGAACAAACATTCATCTTGAGCCCTTAAACGTCACATTCAAGCCCAAAACACCTCACATGCAGAGATTTCTTAAAAGATAGAAAAAAAAATGACAAAAGATAAACTTACTCTTCAGGTAAGTTTATAGGCCTTGATGCCAGGAGTTCTATGACGTACTTTGATCTTCAAACAGATGAAGGATAGTCAAAGATCTAAAGAAAATGCACAGAAAAATAATTTATAAAATGTTTTAGAGAGATGATGATTCTTATAAAATGAATGAAACACGATTAATAGAATATAATTGAACATTTATGAACAAAATAATTGAGTATGATCATTAAAATTACTAGTAATCCTAAACCATTTTTATGTCCTTAAAATATGTAAATCGATTTTAAAAATAACATGAGTAGTATTATTGAGGAAAGAAGTTTGTTGTGAAACCCTTTTTTTTTTAAAAAAAAAAAACTTGCTTTACTAAAAGAAACCAAAACAAGCCTTTCAAAATTTAAAAAAGAAAAGAAAATAAAACATGTATTCTCTAATGAACTTTCTCTCAATTCCCATTTCCTTCTCATTTCTTCTCTTCTGATTCTCATTCTTTATTGAATCAGAGACCACATTTAGGTTCGTGGTAGAATCCTCTTTGAATCCACCCGAACATTTCCTTTCTTTCCTTCGCATAAGTTAAAAATTCAACCTCCGTCTTATTTTTCAATTTTTGGAGTGTTGATTTCTACTTTGATCATGATCAATGCCCTAAATATTTCCTCTATTTTTGGGTTTTGGTTCCTTTAGGTTGAATTGGGGTTTTAAAACTTAAAAATCATCTTGGAGGTTCTTCGTTGTTTCATTTTTGGTTAGGGAAGTTATTTTCTTTCTTTTTTGATGGAAGTAAATTTGTCTTGCGTGTTATAATTTGATGGATTGAATGGCTTGAAGTTTTTGTGCTTTAATGTGTTGAATTGATGAATGGATGTGAAATTTTGGTGGTTTGTGGTTATGGTTTTTGCATGTTGAAAATAATTGAAAATATGCTATTTTAACTTAAGTAATAATCTTTAGCTTAAGTGAGAATCCTGTTGCTCAAGAAAGATAAATCTAGCTCAAGCAAAAATAGTCAGAATTTCACTTTACTCTTTGTTCAAATATTAGCTCAAGCTTAAGTGACAGCCCTTGTCGCTTAAATGAGAATTTTTAGCTTAAGCGAGAAATTCATTGGATTTTTTTTTTGTTTCTGTTTAATTTTAGCTCAAGCGAGAATCTTTAGCTTAAACGAGTGCCTATGTCGCTAAGCTAGAATCTCTAGCTCAAGCGAGAGTCCTTGTCGCTCAAGTGATAATTTATAGCTCAAGCAAGAATGTTGCAAAATTTTAAATTTCTTATTTTTAACCTATGATTGACTTAGTGAATTTTAAAAACATGATGTATGAAACTATGCATGAATGATGTGGTATTTTGAGACTTTACTTGATGTGTTTAGCATGGGATATGAGTTATTTTGAGGTAACATGTGAAAGATGTGAGAGTTTCATGGAGAAATTCCTTTGGTGGTATTATAGTGTATGTAATGATTTATGGATTCAAATAAGATTACATCTTGACACTCTAATGATCATTCATACTCACATAAAATAGAATGGTTCATGTGGTGAGAGTATTAGGAGGTTATAGTTTAAGGTAGGATAATGGCCTTAGATGATCAGGGATGGTAGGGTGAAATCCATTGGTAATGGCTCTGCAGAGCAGTAGAAGCCACCACACGTGAGAGTTTTTTAGTGAATCTGATTTCATTACATGTATCCGAATAATTGAGTTAGAGTTAGGGATGACAAAGCAGGCTGGCTCGACCCGATTTGGCCCACCTTGCGTTTTGGCCCGCAAAGTGCGGGTCGGGTTAGCTCGCCCAACAGTTTAATATCAAGTTCAATTTTCTGGCTCGTCCCACCCCGCGGACTGGCCCACATTTGTGATGTGCGAATTTTTTTTTTTTTTCTTTGAGCAAAATATTTTTTTTTCATAATAATTGATATTCATTTTTTATCGAAATAATTCCAATTAGTTTACCTAATCAAAGACAAGAAAAATAATAACAAAGATTATAGCTAAAGTACAATAGCAACATGTCACCTTACAAGACATGTACCTAAAAATGCATAAAAATATATTCCATATTCAAGAACTAAAATCATGATCTTATATACAATGATTATACATAATAATAATAATAAAAGGAACTTAAAGAAACAACATGATGAATGATGTGAGAACTAAAAAAATGAGAATATATAATTTTATAAGCGGGTTTGCGGGCTAGCCCGCCCCACCCCGCCTTTAGCCCGTGTGGGCTGCGAGACGAGCCGGCGGGTTCAACATCCCAGCCCGCCCCGCGTTTTTTTGTGCGGGCCTAAGGACCAGCTCGCTTGGCCCGCCCCAAATTGCCATCCCTAGTTAGAGTGTCTATTATTGCTTGGTTTTACATGTTGCTTGTGTTTTAATGACTTTATTATTATTTGTTAATTTAATTTCAACAGCTTACCCTTTCTTATGTCTTTGTTTCTTATTAATCTTTTCTTTGCCATGATCACCATAACTTGGTGAGTAGATGAGAAAACTCCTATTGATTCAGGCCAGGTAGAGGGAGATGTTCCAATTTAAATTAGATATTTCTATTTCTTCATCATTTGTTTAAAGGCTCTAGTGTTTATGTTCATAGTTTTTTTGTGGACTATTTTGTGTCCTTGGATATCATATATACCTTGTATATTTTGGATGACTATAGTAATTTTTCTATTATCTCTTTTTTGTTGTTCTTTCATATTAATTTATGTGATGTTTTATTTAATAGTTTTTTTTTTATTAAATGGACGTTACATGAAGTGCATGACATAATCTTAGAGAATAGAAAGACAACTAACTATTATTAAATACTTTACAATTAATTTTATTATATTTAATTACTTGTTAATATGAATGATAATCTATATATGTAAATATTTAAATTATGTAGTGGCGAAATTTGAACAAAATATTCAAGAGTGCCAAATTATATATTTTTTATATATAAATTATTTTTTTTAATTAAAAAAATTATTTCTTGGATTTGAACTATTTTCATACAATGATCACATGTTTTTTGATTTTGATTTTTAATCTTTCTAATTTATTGAATTCACACGTGATGGGTATTCTGATTTACGTTCCAATCCAAGGTTAGTCATTATGTACAGTGGAATTCGTAATGCATTCTAAAATATATCGGTAAAATTTTACGAATTTTACCATATGTAGCAAAAAAAAACACAAAATTCCTAAATGTCATAATTTAGGGTTATATTAATTTGGGGGAAAATATAATTAGGTTTCATGTCAATCTCATAAAAGAATCATAAAATTATAGTTGCGGTTCAAACTAATTTGGGAAAAAACTTAAATGAAGAGGAATATCATAACAGGAAAATCATAAATCTAAAACACATAAATCATAATAGAATATTAATCTTGATTTATGAGAGATATTGTGATAATGCTTTTTCAACATCTTTATTCTCCGATATTTGTATTTAGATTTATCTTTTTACTTTTTTTTTTCTAATTGTCATGCTTAATTGATGACTTACTGAGAAAAAATCTTATGGTCACAGACAAAATGTTAATCTCTTTTGTTAATCAAGATTTATCAAATTGATTTTTATTTTATTTTTTAAACAATAAAGATTTATGAATAAATAATATATATAAATAAAATGATGAGAAATTATTTCAAATTCATTATAAATAATATAATAATATATAATATAATTTTAAAATATATAAAAATATATAAAAAATTAAATTAAATTTTTTTTGGACTCGTGACCCCTAATGTCATAGGAAGGTCCACCCTTGATAATATTACTTCATTGAAATTATTGTATATTTTTATCAATTATTTGCTTAAATTATTAATTATAAATAAGTAAAATAGTTTATCAAGATATTGCCTTTTTTATTTATTTAGTTTAAGCATTTATTTCATAATTTACTTTTTAAGGATTAATATTTATGCATTTACTAGATAATTTATAAATTATTTTGTCAAATCCTAAAATGATATGAAAACAAAAATTGTATAAGAAAAACTAAAACTAGAGGCGAGTTTCAGAAAATTAAAATTAGTATCTATTATAAGAAAAACGTCACTAGAATATTTATTACTTTTAAAATTTTGATGTATTTAAACTATGACTATCTGATCTAGAAATGATTAAAGAAGACATTACACGCACGGACATATTACCAGAATATGTGGCAAGCACGCTATGAATGTCATGCACAAAAATCTTTAAAGTTGGGTCCATTTTATTCATATTTTAGGGTCCATTTTATCCATTTTATATGTGGTCTTCACTCACCTCCTTCTCTTTCATGCATTCAATAGAGTTGGTAAACTGCTAAATTCACACACAAAATAAAAGAAGAAAAAAACTAAACAAAAATGTCTTTTTAGCTCAATTAAAAAAAAAACTAAACTATTAACAAAGAATAATTTAGAGTATATAAATTGATGTAGACCTTATCTTATAGGCCGATTTTTGTGAGGTTGAATTATAATTAAAGGGAAAATGATTTTATTAACAAATAAATTTTGATAGCTTTCTCTTATAACATAATGTGGCATCTTTTAAGTGACTTCTCATTTTTTTCATCTTCTCATTCTTCTATTTTCCAAAACCATCTAGAAATATCACAGTAAGAGAAAGTTGTCAAAATATCATTATCTTGAACTTCACTCCTTAACATGGTATCATATTCATGAGTTTTGGCTTGTCCTAGTGAAAATTTGAAGTTTGTTGGATATATCATTGTACCCGCTATCGGGTCATTTCGAATCACGGATTAATGTCTAGTCTCACACACAACACAAGATTATATATATCTCGGCCTGCGTAAGCAAGTGAGTTGGAAGTTTCACATCGACCAGAGATAAGACCAATTTAGAGTATATAAGTGAGTGTATTATAAGTTGGTTTTGTGAAATTGAGTTAGGCTTAAAGTCCATTTCTCACATATTCAAGGTTGGCTCAAGGATTTGAGAGACCTAAAACAAACTTAAAAAATGAGACTTTTTAATTAAAATTAATTTTTCAACATTTTTTATGTAAAATTATTTATTAAATTATCGTAATTAATTTTTTTACCGTTTTTTTTCTATAGACAATAAGTCTAATTTGTTTAATCTTTCTTGAGATATTGTTGATCTTAAATAAGTTTTTGTTATCTTTAGCCTTGATAATCTCCTTTCAAAGCATCTGATACTGAAATTGTTAACATTATTTCATAAGTTATATATGCATTTGAAAAATAATCTAATCCCTTTTGTATAATTAAAAATATCAATTAGTTTATCATTTTTCGAACTTATAATTTCCCTTAAGATATTTATTTATGAAAATAAATCAAATCCATCAATAACCAACTCTTCTCTTTTTCTGAAATTTTGAATTGTCTGATTCAAATTTTCTAGATGAATTATATATATATATATATATATATATATATATGAAATACAAAATTATAATATATAAAATACTATTAAAGATAAGTACATAAAAATAATGAGTTAAAACAATAAAACATGGTTTTGGTTGTCAAGAAAGTTAACTCATTTGTAAACTTGTAGTATCTTAAAGTCTCAAGTCTTTTTCTCCTTCTCAAGTGTCAACGTTTTCACAAACCTGCAGAGTTTATTTTAAGACTAATCATTAATAAAATAATTAAAAAGATTACATGTAATTCATTACATGTGAGCATATGTGAATGCAGGTGAGCTAGTGGATGCGTAGGTCCGGAGTGAGGGGCGACCTTGGGGAATTTTATTATTGAGTATTTACTTTCTGATTTTATAATATTTGTAAACAATAATATTATGAGGCTTAAATGATGCCTTTGAACTTTATTATTTCACATTAAGAATTTGGTTGCGAGTAAATGAACGATTTAAATTTTTTGTGTTTTTAGGAAATACACTTTTAATAAATTCAAGTTTATTAATATTTTTTTTATTTTATTTTTAAATAAGTAATTTTCGGTTAAGATGTTACACAAAATTCTAAAAAAGAATTTTAGGATAAGTCACATAGAGATAAATGAAAACAATAAAATCAAAATTGATTATAAGATAATAAAAGTAACAATTCATGATTTGTTTTTCCTAAACAAAATTATAATTTATTTAAAGAGTTTTAACTCATTAAATATAATTTTTAATACCATTAAAAATTTACAAACACAGATAATAACTTAATTAAATTTTTCAAATGTACGAATTTGATGAAAGGGAAAGTGAGAAATTAAGATGAAAGTGAAAGAAAAATTGAAAGCCATTACCAATTTGAAATTGTGATTGAGCCGATCGGAGAAGACAAAAACAGAGAAATCGAAAGCTACAATTGAGAGGACCATATTTGCTTAAATCGAGAGACGAAGGAGATGAAGTGAAGAAACCCTCTCTTAGGTCATGCAAAATAATACAATGTACTGAAAACTGAGAAAAGAAGACCGGTAAAAAGGAAAGAAAAATGTAATTTTCTACTGTTCAGTAAGCTAAGAAAAGAGGACCGGTAAAAATGAAAGGAAAATATGATTTCTTACTGTTTAGTTTGAAAACCTTCCATACATACCAAAAGTTTCAAAAACCTCTGATATTCATATAAATTATTTGAGGTTATCCTAACCTCTCTTAATAAACCTCCAATAAAATTCATAATTTTTGTAGGGAATTATAGTTTTTCAATGAGAGATTATAGGTCGGTGATGATATGTTTACTTTGATAAAATAAAATACACTCAATTCATAACTCAATATAATTATATTTTAATAATATTTTTTTTCTTTTTAATTTAAAATTTTAGCACATGTTTTTATATTATTGTCGTGATTTTAAAGTAAAATATATTTTTCTTATAAAAATATTATTATTTTTTAATTTAATTAGGTATTACACGGTTGTTATAGTTTGAAAATTGTTTGGGTCCACACGATGTAAAAAACCTGGAAACTGGTACCCAACTTTTGAAGGAGATCTCTGACTTATCAATTTTAGTTTGACTTCTCCACCATTGTTTTCGTAGAAATTAATTTAGGATCACGTATGTTTTTATTATACTTCCATTTCACACTTATAAATACTATTATTTTATTTCAAATTTTCATTTATATTGATTTTTATACATTAAACATAATATTCTATTAATAAAAACCAGCGTCAGATGGTAGTAGGAGAAAAAAATGACTATCAAACTATAATTATCCATAAAATTATTCTATTAATAACAGGATTGGAGTTTATAAAATTAAAATTTGTTTTTCTTTTTTCAAATTTAAATATAAATTAAAAAGAAATTGATATAATTTTAAAAGATGATAAAAACTCATATACCAGTAAGAATGTTGAAACATTAACTTAAAACGGTAATATGTCATAGTATTTAACACAGTTAAATTAATAAATTATATTTCTTCATTTTTCTTAAATTTATAGACCAAATTACATCAAAATTTAAAATTTTAATTTCACGAAAAGTACTAAAAGTTTATTTAATCAATTTAAAACTCTTGTTAAATAATTTTTTTCCAATGTTCCAGTTCATTGTTAATTTTATTTTATATGTAGCTTAAGAATATATCTTTAATTTTTGTAAATAGAGTATGTTTTTTGTTTTTATTTTGTAATATTTTTTTATTTTATTTAAACTCAAAATCATTATTTTTTTCACGTATAATTATTATATGACAGGCGGGCGTTATTACTTACATCTCAGTGATTTATGTAATGAATAAAATGAAAATGTCCCACACCTATTTTTTTTTTTTCAAAATAGTATAATAGGTATGAAATTTGTGTGATAGGTGGGTGAGAGTTAGTTGAGTGAACCATAACTCACCTAAAACCCATTTCCAACTCT
>Ga0214543_1009175_pt1 | contig 15597 bp, 7 predicted proteins | sample CNSS2metaG_FD_160094 | JGI IMG/M metagenome (GOLD analysis project Ga0214543, IMG submission 160094) | Root nodule microbial communities from cowpea collected in UCLA plant growth center, Los Angeles, California, USA - CNSS2 | ecosystem: Host-associated > Plants > Roots > Nodule | place: USA... | reverse complement strand
TATATATATGTTAGATATTGTTTCGGGTGTAGGGACCAAGCACCTAATAAGAATCACTTCATTCTCCTCTAAGTCTCCTATCTTCACAGTCCGCGATAACTTCTTCACCAAGAAATCTTGCTCCTCGCTCGATCGGTTGAACAGACGATCAGAGTACCTGTCTAAAAGGCTCTGATGCTTAAATCAGTTGATGGACCGATCGGTGTATATGTATAACTGCAGTAATAAATGCGAATTAAAGATCCTCACCAACTTACCTTTGGGGCCTATTTATAGTTTTCGGTGTGGGCCTATAATTAGGGTTCCTTAATCACGACTCAATGATCCTTTAATCAAAATTACTGACTTAATTAACCCATCTGACTGGTTCAGCTTGGCCGATCGACCGATTACCGCTTAGCCAGGTGGGTTATCTTCTCTGAGTTTAATAACCTTAAGTGAATATTTAATCTATATGGTCGATCGATGATCATAGGTAAGACATTACGCGAATCACCTATGAGGTTGATCGACCGATGGATCTCCATGGGTTGACGCGTGATCAACCTGGGGACAGATCAACCGATGGTCCTTTACGAGGTAACGCATGATTCGTCTGTGGGACCGATCGACCGATGGTCCCTTATGAGGTAGCGTGTGATTCGTCTGTAGGACCGATCGACCTGTGGTCCCTTATGAGATAACGCGGGATTCGTCTGTAGGACCGATCGACCGATGGTCCTTTATGAGGTAACGTGTGATTTATCTGTGGAGCCGTTCGACCGATGGTACTTTGTAGTTCATCTGTGGGACCGTTCGACCGATGGTACTTTCTAGTTTATCTGTGGGATCGTTCGACCGATGGTGCTGTTTCATAGACAAACCCTCCCAGCCTTGTTCGATGGTCCGATGGGACATACAATATAGATATGTTATTAAAATGGATTTTTAAATGTATACAAAAATAATTAAACATTGAAATATTACATAATGGCATTTAATGAAAAAGGTATGTTAGAATTGTTGTTTGATATTAATTTACGAAATTGAGTTATCCTTTAAGAAATTAATATAATAATTCGAGTTAACCTTCTAGTACTTTTGTAATTTTAGTTTCAAATCTTATAAAATGTTCATAATGATTCGATAGATATATTATATTTATATTTCTTTTATCCTTAATGTCAACAATAATAAAGCATGGGTGTTAAAATAGTGAGTACATTAAAAATGGTAAAATATGTCATAGAATAAGAAATTTGACCGTAGATTTGTATAAATTTTGGTTTCTTTTAGTGCATCTAATCCACTCAAACTATCATTACTGTTAAGACTAATAATTACTACAAAATATTTTATATAATAAGAGATTGTTTTATAGAAGAAAAAAATATAACACCCCCAGAATGCTAACAAGTTTCTAAGCGAGAAATTTACGATATTCTTTCACATTTTTTAATTTTTGATGTTCATCTCGAAATTCACCCAAATAAAATTCATCTCCATCACAATTACATAAAATTATTCTTCTCACTGCTCTAGAAATCTTACAACGAAGATCACTCCCACTAAAAGAACACTTACACTCACTTCTAAAAATTGATAAGATCACTCCCACTCACACTCACCACTGAAAATTGGTAAAGTGCCCAACTTTCCCTTTTTATTCTCTTCATTGTACTAAACATATAGAAGTAAGAATCGATGAATTTTTACATTACCAAACTAAGAAAATTCAGGACTTCCTCACATTTTCCTCGATTTTACAAGTAATCCAAAAAAATTACCCAAAATGGAATTTAAATTATGAGATGAAAACAGTGTGTACGTCATTTCAGAAAGTGCAATATTCTTTCACATTTTTTAACTTTTATGTGTTCTATTACTTTAAATCATTCAAAAGTGGTGGTCCGTGTGAGATAGAGTATTCTCGAACCAACAAAATAATGTTACGAACCAATAAACGTAACCTATCTTTTCATTCAATTCAACAGATAAATCCTGTTTTTTTTTTTTTTAAATAAAATAAAATACCTAAAGTTTAGAATGAATCCCTCTGCTCTATATACATATATATTTTTTGAATTCCTAAAAGTACAAATGTATTCCATAATACCTAGTATGATTAGAATATATACCCTAGACCCAAAAGATATCTCAGAGTAAGGGACTTATGTTATATCCTATCTACCATTCAAAGACTTTTTTCCGTAGGTAGAAAAGATATCCCAAAAAATTATTTCTCCAAATGAGATTAGTTTTTACTTATCCATAACAATTAATGGATACTTATGTCATAACAATTAATATTAAGTTTGAGATAACCACGTAATAACATTCTACCTCTCAAAGTCTATACATCATTCAGTGATGATAAATGGATACTTCCTACACCTATCTTTCTATCGGTATATAATTAAAATAAAATAACTAATGACAGTAATTTCCATTTTTTTATTACATTTATATGTATTATACTAACTTATTATCTATAACAATATATAAAATACCAATTGAAATACCAATTTTAAAATATCAATTTTACTCTTTAAAATATAATTATTTATTAAATTTTTGAAAATTGACCGTTATTTTTACAAATTTTTTTATAAAATCATCTATCTCTACTCTTTTTCTTTATTTCTAATTATCAATAGTTATTCTCTTATCTTTTCTTATATATTTCACTTTATTTTTAATAAATATAATTTTATTAATATTATATTATCATCACCTAGTAATATAATATCACGCATATTTAAAAAATGCGTACACACAGACACGACAATGCCTGTGTTTACGCTAGTCTCATATAATTAAAATAAAAAATCTTGTGTATCTCCATCAAATAAAATTTAAGTTAAATAGATTTTCTTAACATATTATTATGACATATATTTTTTTCAATTTTATTATACTGTTTCAAATATTTTCAATTTGATCTCATTTATTAAAAATGAGTTGATACAATCTCAAATTCAAAGTGATAACCATATTATGATATTATAATATATATATATATATATATATATATATATATATATATATATATATATATATATAAATTTAAAGTGATAATTATATTATAATAATTATCATTTATAATTTATATCTCATGTCATTATTATAGCATTATTAAAAAATTATATTAATTTATTTTAAAAGAAAAAAAAATAATCAAACTTATTTAACCTAAAACATGTATATAAAGTAAGTGAAGTGGAATGCGTTATATATTTCATTCTATTTTCAATAAATATAATTTTATTTTCTATAATAATTTAATAACGTTACATTATCTTCACCTGTTAATATAATATTATATGATTAACATGAGCGCATGTTAAAGTAAGTGAAGTGTATTGCGTGGTATCGAGATGTTCGAGAAGTGACTTAGGTTAGTGATCTGATGCGACCTGAAGAGCAGTCAGTTACTGAATAACAGTGTGGAAAGCAAAGTGACATTGTCCACACACTCATCAACACATTCCGAATCTAAATCTCATCTCTCACCTCTTCAATTTTTCTCTTCCGTTTTTCTCTCAGAATATCACACATATGCTTTCTTATCCATCCATTGCTCAAGTAAAATTGGTAATATATGCTGTGTGCATGAATATAGCAGGGACACGATCTATATTATTTTTGTAAGAATAATGGAATAATATCTTACCATAAAGGAGAAAGAAATTGAGCCATTGTTCATGTCGGAGATGAGGTAATGGTGTAAATGAAAGCAAAATGTAGTTTAAAAAAATGGTGCGTGCTTATGTTAACAACTTGGAATCTCCATTCCCTTGGGACAGAACAAATTTTAGACATATTCTCGTTGAGATGTGTTACATCAATAATTCACTCTTCAATATATTCTTTCTCGGTGTCTCTCTTCTTTAATATGATTCTACCCATCTCAATTTAAACAGAAAAGAATATTTATTTATTAATTAATTAATTTTTACGAATGGTTGATAATTAAAAAACAAAAAAAAAAATCAAATTGAGTTTTTGTTTAATTTTCTATTAACTTCTCAAAACGTCGACTCTTATACCATTATCATTGTTTCGGAAACGTTAACTTGTTCATACAAAAGCACCAAAATTCCTTTAACAAATATTTAGACACTTGATATAATGCAATGTGATCCGCTGAAAATGTGTGTGGTCATTAGTGATCTGTGTAAGCGATGGAAGTAGAAAGTTTTTTAGGATAGCCAGACAGAGACATGCAGTAATATAAATTTTCTCACTTTTTCTGTCTCTTTCAGTTTGAGCTAATCTTTGAAAAAACTTGCATGAAATTTCGATTCTAATTCTTCATCCATGCATGCATGGAGTATTGTTCAGGCTATAAGCATATTCTATATATAGATATTGTTTTCAGTTCCAATGCTTCTCTATAATTACCATGGCATCGAATCTTCTATTCGATATCTATATATATATATCATGTTCATCTATTCTGCAAAAATCATTCTTTTCTTGCCTCGCTCCATCATACGTATGTCACCACTTCATCCTTGTTACTTTGTTTTAGTCATTTTTATCAACATTATACATGATGCATCAACACTTTTCTGTTTCAAACATCTCAATAACACTTTTTATTTTTCTGTTGTTAAAATGAAACTTAAGATCGTAAGAGAAAGTTGTCAAAATTTAATAATAAAAATTTTTTTTTCTTTTCTGTTATAGGGTGTTCACCGGTCAATTCCATTGTACTGGTTGTGACGAATGGACAAACAAATGGAGTGCATTGAGATCAACATTCCAACAAGTACACATGCTAAACCTGAGCTGCATGAGACGGACACAAAATTTGGAGCCAAAGAAATTTGGGTTCAGATTCAGAGTGTGTGGGAATTTTGCAAGGAAGACACCGGCAGAGAAATATTTGCACTCAAAGTTGGGATAACCGTTCTCCTTGTGTCTTTGTTCGTATTATTTGAAGCCCCATATCAAGTCTTCGGCTCCAATATCATATGGGCTATTCTCACTGCTATCATTGTCTTTGAGGACACCGTTGGTACGTTCTACTTCATATACATCATTTTTCTCTCTTCAACTTTATGATCGTTAAGAAGAAAACTTTAAGTTTAAGTCAATCTTATAAAATCGACTTGTAAAAAGTGAACTTTAAATCTAATTCAATCTCGACTTGTAAAATATGATTCTAGCGATGGTTGCTGAAGTTGAATAATTCATTGTATGACTGAATTTTGATGCTGGTTGTGAATTTGAAAGGAGCAACGTTTAATCGAGGATTTAACCGAGCAGTAGGAACATTGGTGGCTGTAATCTTGGCCGTGGTGGTTGCTGAGACAGCACTGTCGTGTGGCCATGTCGCTGAGCCTATTATCCTTGGCCTGAGCATGTTCATGATCGGTAATTGCAATGACATGTTGTGTAAATTTTGACATAACTAAGAGGAATATGAAGGGTGAGTTTTAATGATATGATTGATTATGCAGCGGTGATAACATCATACATGAAAATGTGGGGAGCACTTGTGCAGTATGAGTACGGGTTTAGGGTGACACTGATGACGTATTGCTTGATCGTAGTTTCTGACTATAGAATTGGTAACCCAGTTAGGACTATGATCGATCGCCTCTACTCAATCGCCATTGGAGGAATGATATCAGTGTTAGTCAATGTCTCTATTTTCCCTATATGGGCTGGGGACCAACTGCATAAAGAGTTGGTCAAAAACTTCCATTTGGTGGCAGATTCTTTTGAGGGTAAGTTTCAATAAACTGGACAATCAAATCATTTAATTCTGCTTCAAACGTGGTTTAATTTCAATATACATACACTAGTTTTTGGACTGTGCAACACAAGACTAATTTATTAGAGTGTTAGTGAAAATACAATACTTATTTATCATTCATATTATATATATATATATATATATATATATATATATATATATATATATATATATAAAATGAAAGTTTAGAAACTCATAGTCTTAAGATTTTATATGAGTTGGATCTATATTTTATTGGTATTGTATATCCATAGTGATAGATTATCGAAATATCCATTACTAACCTTATGATGTCTTTTTCTTTCTTCGATCAGAATGCACCAAGAAATATTTGGAAGATGCATCGGAGAAATCAAAATTCACCATGTCAAGCATAGATGCATTTCATGAAGAAGGCGCTTATATGAGATGCCAAAGCACCTTGGATTCAGGATCAAGGTTTCAGACTCTGGTATAGTGTTCATTGAGATTGCACCAGTTTTTCAAGTTTCAGTTTTCATCACTATCGGTTTGAAAATAGTTTTCTTTTTTTGTGTATCTTCTTGACTGAAAGGCTCAATCAGCAAAATGGGAGCCACCGCATGGTAAATTCATGCACATTTCATATCCATGGTTACAATATGTGAAAGTTGGGGCAGTTCTGCGACACTGTGCCTACGAAGTTATGGCACTCCATAGCATTGCACACGCTAAAATTCAGGTTTGTTCTTGTCAGGTGGTGATTTTATACAAGATTCAAATCTTAAAATTTAATTACTAGTTTTAAGATTTTCATTATTTCGTATTAATCTATTTGAATACTTTTATTTTAAATTTAATATATTTTTAAAATAAGTATTAAGAAAGTAGAAGAAAAAATAATATGAATTAAAATATAAAAGTATTAATTCAAAAGTTAAAAAGGGAATATTCAAGTCATTTAATGTTTTTATTTAAAGAGTGGATTTTGGTTTGAATAAATAATATGGTGTATAAAAAAATTCACTGAAATCAGTTTTAAATAAAAAGGAAGTATAAAGTTGAATGCAGTGAAAGTGTTGGTTGTCAGGTACCCTACAAATTGAGGGTTGGGCTTGAATCAGAAGTTGAAGAAGCATCAAAGGAAGCTGCAGAAGTAGTAAGAATTTTGGGAAGAGACATCAGCCACATGCAGTGGAGTGTGAAAGATTCCCACGTTAAAAGGCTTCATAACAGTATCAAGAGATTGCAGAGTTGTATGTGCTTCCAATATTCTTATATGCTGGCATCAACCTTTGATAACCCTTCAAAGTCCTTTGCAAACATTTCACACATGTTCTACCATTTACCATATCAGAGGGAGATGATGGAAGAAGAAGTTGAATGTTACCATCACATGACAGGGAAGCAATTGAGAAGGTTATATTCTTGGCCACCAAGAGAAGCAGATGCTTTTGAAGACATCAAGTTAGAAGAAAGTACAGCAATGTTGTCATTCACTAACTTTGCTTCCTCTCTCATGGAGTTTGTGGCAAGAGTTGAACATTTGGTAGAGGCTGTTCATGAGTTATCCAAGATGGCCAAATTCAAGTCTGCTTTGTAAAGTTAGGTTAAGGTTAGTAAGATTAAGTAATAATCAATATAGGAAGCCTGTTACATTACAATCATGCAATATACAACCTACTGATTTTGAAACACAAAAGACAATCTTATAACCCTATTGTAAAAATATCCATTTCATCATCTGTATTGATTTTAAACTTAATTAAGTTTTAAGCTGCTTATAAATCTAAATGTTTTTAATTAAAATTTATTAATTTCTTATTTATTAAGCATTAAAAAAATTTATATTTTTTATATTTACTCTAGTCTTTGCAATTTTTTGTTCGTTATAAATTTTTATTTTAATTCATCTGAATACTACTTTGTTTTAGTTTATAGTAATAATAAAAAAAATGTTATGATGATGATGATTTGACGGTTATAATCATAACATTATTTACTAATTTGACATTTTTATGACATTTATCGATATGATATTTAATGACTTCAGTATTTGAGTTATATTAACACTGACATCATCACTATTAGTCATATCATCCGCCAATGAAGAGTAAAAAATCTCTTTAACCTTGTAAACTTTTAAAACAACGCATTAACTAACCTTTCATAACTATTTATTTGATCGAATGTTTACGCTCTTATTCTCAATAACCATTGGATAAATCAAATGGTTAATATTAAACATTTTCCCCAAAAATATTATTAACCAAAACAACAACAAAAATCAACGATAACAAAAGACTCTTATTTCACAGAAACTAAAGTGTTATTTAAGTCAAATGAGGAGTAGAGTATTAATTACTGATCCAATAAGTCACATTATTGATTTTAATTCTTTTCCAAAATTACAACTTCAACAAAGCGTTTAAAAACAAAGACTAAAAAATAATTTAAGAATAAAACTACGCACAACTAATTACATGAAAATACAGAATATGAACAACACGTCTATTAAAAGTATGAAAACAGTTCAAATTAGCATATAGGAGCAAACACTTCCTTGTGATGCATGAGCTAAAAAAGAAGTGCTATAACAACATGTTCTATCTCATTCATTAAAGAGGCTTTCTTACAAATATTATACAAAGTCACACTCACAGACTTTACTCGTAACAACCTGCTCTCACAGACTGATAGATAATATGTACAAAAGGAGAAATGGGAAAAGAAAGAAAAACACCAACACCTTCCATACGTATTCTTTCCGTTGTGACGACTGACAACGACTCTAATCAAACTTAGAAGTAAACACGAAGATAAATTTCTAAAGTGAGTGGAAGACAACAAAAGCAATAACTAGCATCAAATTTTACTCTGGGACACCATGGAAACTTTATTTATCTCTGAGGGATCACTCAATAGACCTTTCCCAAGGCTAGAATTCCCCTTCAGCATTGCCATCAGACTTCCACCATGCACCCTGCCTTCGGGAACAGCTACCAAAATTGGTGTATGATCTTCTTCCCCCGCTGGGAGATGAGTACTGGCAACTTCATTTAGTTTAGCATCAGAACAGGCTATCACATCATCTTTCTGTGGGTTACCCATTTTGATCATATCCACATCCATATCTTGGTTAATGACTATCTGCTTCAGTTCGCCCAATTTATCATGAGTATCCTGAATAACTGGTCCTGAGGATACGCCTCCATGAACTCTCTTATCCAGCACTAGCCCACCATGAAGTGCGGACGGACCTGTCTTCCCTGTTGCCAATGAATAAGAAGGGTCACCGTGTTGATTGCTATATTTTGACCCAGGATGTCCCCAAGAGCATCTCTTCCTTCCTCCACGTGTCTCACAAAAGTTGGTGGCACCTTGTGCACCCTTTCCACACCCTTCAAGCTTGCATCTCTTGCCCCCCTCATGACGTACACAAAGATCAACTCGTCCTCTAGCTCTTTTCAAGCAATCAGGTACAGCACACCTCATTCCACCTCCATGTGCCACACAAAAGTTGGCACCTCCATTCACATTTTTGGTACAAATTCCACCACCCTGGTATGCACAGCATTTTCCTCCACCATGGCCTTTGCAAAGTGGAGGGGTCCCCCTAGCATCTTTGGTGCACGCTGGTGCTGTACAGCGTTTTCCCACACCATGCGCTCTGCAGAACATAGTGTTTCCCTGTTCCCCTTTAGTGCAACCAGAAGCTTGACATCGATGCCCTCCACCATGTGAGATGCACAGACCAGCTAAGCCTTCTGCATTCTTAGTACATTTTTCTGTTTGATGTCTCTTGCCACGTCCATGCCGAATACACAAACAAGATTTCCCTCGGACGGCTTGGATACATCCCTCATGATGACTGCATCGCTGGCTACCACCATGAGCAATACAGAAATCTGTATGTCCTACTGTGCTGTTAGTGCAACCAAGATATTCACATCGCCTGCCTCCTCCACAAGACTTGCAGTGCAACGTCCAGCCTTCAGCTCCTTTATTGCTGCCGGCTTTGTTAAGCCTCCTGCCACCACCATGAGATATACAAAGTCCAGAAGCACCTTGGTATCCCTTTCCATATCCCTCAACTTGACATGTCATAGGATTACTGTTGCAGTGTAGCGGTTGTTTTAGCTGTGTTAGTCTAGAAGTACAGGTGACAGAACTTTTCAGTTTGTTAGGTGAGAGATCCATAACCTTCTTTTCAGCCCGGTTTAACATTACACTAGCACCTGGATTAAGTGAAACAAGCCCAGGTTTCAGTCTACATGAAGTTGATCCCTCATCTACATTTGGTGTCGTGCTGTGTACTAATGGGATCTCCAGGTTCAATTGAAGAGGTGGAGACTGAGAAGGACTTAGACAAACACTGGTAATATCCGATTTGGAGGGCTGTGTTGAAAGGCTCAACTCCAAATCAATTTTTGGCTGCAACTCAAATATCTTCAAATTTGAACTAACAAGTTTTTTCGGGCTCTCTACCTTTTCACAGTCAAGATTAAGGGTAAAGTCAAGTTCAATATCCATAGGCATAGATGATTCCTCATCAATCTCTTCGACTGAAGAGATAGCAGTGCAAGAAGTAGCTGAACTCTCCTTGCTGTCAGAGGAACTTGTTGAAAGTCCAAGTCCAAGAGACAAAGAAGAGCAAGTGCTTTGACCAATACATCCATCAATTAAACCCCACTTTCTTTTCATTCCCTTTGAAATTGAAGAACTAGGGGAGTCAAATTGTAAGATATCATTTGTACTACAGTCAGCTTCCGTTACGTCAACTTGCATCGAGCTACCCAAATTCTTGAAAGCATTTGCAGACGGGTTAGCTGTGAAACTCAAGTTCTGCGACCTCACATCCATGAGACAATGACAGTATAGTTCTATACCTATCAATAAATTTCAATAGAACGTTTTCCTGATTTCCCCATTAAGAAAATTGGATATCTATAAAAGTTAGGTTAGATGCACCTACAAGACGTACTATTGGATATCTACAAGAGTAAAACGCATCCCCCACTTACAAATCCTGAAGTATCACATCGATCCATCTAATAGAATAGAAGATTAAAGTGATGCTGAGATTATCAGTTGTTGTAGGTCACCTTAATTCAGAAAGATATGAATCCTTCCAAAACCCGGCTTGGAGGTCAATCATCTTGTTCATGACATACCACGTGGTTAGCACTGGAACTTCTTCCAGAATAAAAATGATTACAGTAACACTGGCGTATTTGAGCATCACTTTTTTTTTTTAATAAAGAATAAAATAAAGAGCAACTTTTTGGTGTTTATGTCAACTACATTCATAACAACTAATAGTAATAAGCACACATTTCCATTAGTATCAAAAATCAAAAAGAACACAAATATTAAAAAAATCTGCTTGACCCAATAAGTAATAATTTAAAATTAATATTTTTTATCAATAAACAACACTCCGCAGTAAATAATAAAATTTATTGAAAAAGCTATCCAAGTCTCAATAAAAGAAAATAAGAAAACCTTGACGAAAACATGACTTAAATTATTTGTGCATGTTTCCCACGCTAATTTTGAGTATTAGAGTCGCACATAGTTATTTTAGAGAAACAGAAATTAACTTCTCAGGGAAAACATCATAATTAATTATTCTTTGAAAAGTTGAAATGTAACTTCGCCCCCTAACAAGCAAAAACATGACCAGCACATCTTTTAACTTTGATAGTGTCCCCCTAGCAAACCAATTCAACAGAACATGGACTCTTACATTCTCACTTCACACCTCTCTTAACTATAGAAAGCCCCGTCTATTGGAATCTGCCACAAGGGAAAAGCTTCAGAAAATCTCTTTAAAACGGGTTGATCGGTTAATGCTACAATGGCAGTTTTCTAAAATATTTCACAGGGTCTTGACCACATCTACCATGACATAATCATTACTGAGTCCATATTAACAAACTTACTTGACTAATGCACTGGAAAAATATATTGGCTAAATTATTCCCCCTTTTTGTGCGCTTCTGGACGACCAAATTAAATCAGGTTGTTAAAACAGATGGCAGCCAACCAAACCGAGAAAAGAGCCAAGGACAAAAGACTCTGGCTTCAATGGTATCACAACTTGACATATAAGATGGACACCATAAATCCACTAACCAAAATAGAAAGTCCTCAGGCATACCATATGATGAATAAAACAAACAAAAAAAACAAAAAAAAAAAAAAAGATAAAACACGGAAACAGAGAATTTGAATTAGCTACTTTGGGCAGAGCCGAGGCAGATAAAACAGTAAATCACAGTTAACGGCTCCAAGTTCGTTTACACAATTCCAGCAAATCAAATCAGTTAAATAAAATTGAGATGGAAACGACACATAAATGATTGGCTTGAAAAGCATCACAGCATAAGCATAGTGTATTAGTGTCGCAGATGAACATGATCATAGAGAAATTAAATAGGAAGTAAAATTCAATTTAATACCTCGCGATAGTTAATAGCAATTCTTGGAGTCGATTTGATATAGTTATGTTGTTCCCGCAGAGCTTGGGGAACGATTCTAGGGTTTTGACCTTCGAAAGATTGGGATTACGATTTTCTAATAAAAAAACGGAAAGGAGGAGGGCGAAACAAGACATTGATGAACTAAAAAAATCAAGCATTTGGCTTAGGCAGAACGAGAAGGTTAAGATATAATTTTATAATCGTAAACTCTAAGTTTTAAATAAGGATTGAATTATAGAAATAAAACATTATATTTTAAATTTTGAAAAGTTAAGATGTAAACAAAAATATTAAGGTGTTAATTTTGTAACAATTTTATATTAGAGCTAACAAGAAGAAGGTGTACGCATGTTATAAGAAAATAAAATTAATAATAATTGTTTTAATTTTTTAATTATAAAATATAATTAAAAATAAAAAAGAAATATGAAGTGTTAATAATATAAGAAAAAAATAAAAAAAATAGTATTATTTATATTTAAAATAATTTATTTATTTGTTAATAATATAAGAACATTAAAAATAAGTAGCGTACAAGCGTCTGTGTATACACATTTTTTAGATATGAATGATAATATTTTAGTAGGTGATAATAAAATTAAGTTAATATATAAGATAAATTTATATTTATTAAAAATGAAGCGAAATGTTAAAAATAAAGTGAAATGAATAGAAAAGTTAATTGTTGATGAATAAAAAAAAAATAAGATAAACAATTTTATAAAAAAATAGGTAAAAATAACCATTAATTTTAAAAAATAATAAATAATTATAATATTGCTGGAGGTAGAATTAGTATTATAAGATGTGGATACAAAAGAGGGAATCCTCTTTATTATTGTTATAGATATAAGACAATAGGATTTATATAAAGTAAAAAAAAAAAATCGTAATATTTATACTAGGAATGACTTAATTTAAAAGAAATTAGTATAGTTTTTCCAAACACAAATAGTTTGTCTTAGTTACTTTTAAAGACGTATTTTAGTTGCTATAAACAATAAACAGTGACGGTTAAAGAGAATAAATAAATAATCTTTTAATTCATATGTAAATTTTTGTTGATGGAAACAAATAAATGGATTAAGTGACTTAGACCCGGTTTTTTCATGTGTCATAAAGTGGTAAAATATATTTATAAATAGTCTCGATTTTGTTTAATTTACAGTAAAGGTAATCCAAATTCAAGTAAAGTTATCCAATTCTTCCAGACCCATTAAATAATTTCTTTAATTTTGGATCATAGAAATAGTAATTAAACTAACAATTTCAATTCTAAAATTTTGGCAAGTGTTGCCACTGTAGTAACTAATTTGACAGTTAACTTCCTTATATAATCAGTGTATTTAGAATCAGCTTAAATATCTTAAGACTAAATGTCGAAAATATAAATTTCATTATTTCTATTAATCTAAAGATTAACTCAGATACGTGATCTTTAATTTTTTTTTATGTTAATGGGACAAATGCGTTGTCCCAACCCGTATTTGGTTGTCCTCCCTACAATAAAACCCTCAATAATATGGTAAGTCTTCAATGAAGTGTCATAATGAAGTATCTTTGCAATAATACACAGCTTCAGATAAAATATAACGACGTATATTTGTAACTTATTATCAAAATATTCCATCAATTAAACTCAGTTTATGTAACAAAAAAACTAATTTCATTTTTTTCAAAATTTAATGCTTAAAAATACCTGTATTTTATATTTTAATTTATAGTTTTGGTTACAAATAATAACAAATCTTTCTTTGATTAAATTTCAATTTATTTGTGTGCATCAACAAACACTGATATAATAAAGCGATCAATTATCAATAATTAAATAATAATATTTCACATAATTTATGTAATTAATTTTTTTCTTTAAAATAAAATTACAAATTCTTAATGACTAGCATGGCATAATTTATAAGCATCGCATTGAAAGGCAATGAGCTATTCCTACAAACAGGTTTTAGTATTATACATTCTTTTCAGCAAAAAAAAAAAAAATACATATTTTTCCCTTCTCGAGGCCCTAGTAATAAAACTTAATGGAGTAAAGAATCATACAACTCTAGAGATCTTTCATTACGTTACTGATCACTTTGCACTGAGATTATATCGCATTTCTTTTAACCCCTATTGCACAATTTCATATAAGGTTACTGCAGCAAAGACGAGAAAGAGAACACCTCCGATGTAGGAAATAACCTTCAAAATCATTGAAAATATTGTTTTTAGTTTACAGAAGCATAAAGGTATGAGAAGCACACCACCCACACTTTTTCTAGCACTCATTGTATTTACTATAATTTATTGAAAACTATACAAACAGAAGAAAGATTCATGCAATCAGGAATACGATTCACTCACCAAAATATGTGATTTTCAATAGTATTGATGCTAATAATAGTTAACATGTTCAAAAGTGCATATTGGAAATTGTGTTGTAGTATTTTCAAATGGAAATATTCCGAAACAGAAACACAAGTTTAGGTCCGGGCTTCAATTGAGGTGCACTACCACAATGCGTGGTTAGAAAACAAAAGCATTTTTCTTATACTTAAACAAGATGCTCATTGCTCTTTATTACCAAACCAGGAGGGGAAGACTACAGTTTGCCATATGTTATCCAGGTGAAAGAACATGTTCGTTCCCAATAAGGTTCGAGGATCGTCTAACATGTTGCTACTATTCACAGCAATCATATATTTTTATGATGGAGTGGGGGAATTCCAGGGCAGAAAATTATCAACACAGGATCTCCACGAACCAGATTCTATAACTAGTAATTTAAGTAAATCATTTTAAAGATCATTACTCATTTGGTTGGTTAATTATCTACTTCAGATGATAGCATGTGTAGAACCATTGAGTTTAGAACCAACTAAATCTGGTTCCAAGTAAATCTGGTTCTCTTGCTTAACAGGGAGAACCATGAGTTTAGAACCAACTAAATGCAGAATATCAGGAATGCAAGCTATACACAAGAAGTTACCTTCTCTGATAAATACGTTCCAAGTAAAGAGCCCCCGAGTACAGCTAGCTGCATATAAAAGAAAAATTTGAGGATATAAGAGCCTAAAGTTATTTACAATCATGTGAAACAAAAGAAAAAAACAGTCTGAAGCAATATAAATTACATGAATTAGACTCTTCCAAAATATAAGGTCTTCTCCAGATAGCATAGCCTTATTTCCGGTGCTTTCTTTACGAGCTGTTATTGTTTATTAATTTTGAGCTTGTTGTGAATATTAAATATAGATTATGAAGGAAACAAAAGTATAGCTTACTAGTGTCTTAGCTGTCTTTAAACTATGGAGTAAGATGCTTTAAAATAAATTGTCAAAAAGAGCCATCTCAAAAGTGTCTGTTTTAATTATGCTTGCATTTCCTGGCTGTCAATACATTTCCTTTTTC